>Ga0224527_1001100_pt1 | contig 14428 bp, 15 predicted proteins | sample CBST0metaG_FD_179882 | JGI IMG/M metagenome (GOLD analysis project Ga0224527, IMG submission 179882) | Peat soil microbial communities from Stordalen Mire, Sweden - C.B.S.T0 | ecosystem: Environmental > Terrestrial > Soil > Wetlands > Peat | place: Sweden: Norrbotten County, Stordalen Mire... | reverse complement strand
CCTCGGAAGAGAAAAGCCTTTCATTGCGCCGTGCTGGAGGAGATCCTGGCCGAACGCATCGTGTCCAGCCGCAAGCGCCGGAATCCCCGCGCAGTGAAACGCAAAATGAGTAAATTTCCCATTCGACTGCGGGGCGTCAAACCCCTCCCGAGCATCGACATCAAAAACGTCATCAAGATCGTTAAGTGAACAGTATTAGCGTTAAAGTTGTCGCGACGTTGCCTAGTTGACCCGCTTCCAATCGCGACAAGAGAATGTCCAAATTGCTTCGGTGTCTGACCTGCCTGGGTGCTTGCCATTATCGGTGAGCGTCTTCGCTAAGACGTGCGTTTCGCCCACCGCGGTAATCTCGATGACGGTTGGCCCGTATCCTTCATCTCCTATAACCGGCGTCCAGCCGTTCTTACGGGCAATATCCGCATCGCTGCTGTGCAGCTGTGTGATCGTCGCCATCACCCCTGTACCCCTGTTCCTATTTCGGTTGTCACGACGTTGCGAGCCATCGTGGTACCAACTCATACCTTGCCCTTTGCAAAGTTGAGCGTGCAAACTGTCCACGAGGTTTTCAAAGCCACCTTCAGGGAGCCCCACATGCGTATGAGAGTTCCCAACATTGATGGTCCATGAACAAGGCCCCCAGTCGGGGAATAGCCCAATCACAGGACCAGCAAATTCGCCCTTCACGCATTCCTTTGTATGCTTTTGGAGAAGATCATCGAAAGCCTGCAATATCTCTACTGCCTTCCGCTGTGTGTCTCTTTTCATGGCGTACTTTCTGGCACCGCAGTGCCGCCAGTCCAACCGCTGCGGTAGAAATTCCTAAAGGGAGGGGAGGATGTCAACGAATGACGAACATTCCAATCCAATGTGGAAAGAATGGGTCGACAAAGCGCAAGCGAACACTCCCGGCGGCAGGGTCGTCGCGCAGGATGTTCTGATCCTGGAGACTTCGGATGGCTGATTGGAGCGAGGAAACAGCGAGGCCGAGCGAGCGAGCTGCTTCGGACGAGTTCATTTCTGCGCCTTGTCGCTGAATCACTGCCAGTAAAGCCTTCTGCTGGATAGTCGTCAAGCGAGTCCAGGTTTGCGTGTACCAAGGATCCAGCCCGTTCACCGTACGACGTAGGGCAGCTTCAACGAGCTGTTCGGTGAGTTTAGGCTGTTTGGAGCCGCCCTTGCTTCGCAGATCTTCCCAGCAGTTGTGAGCCAGCATCTGTACATTGAATGGGACCTCTTCCGCGAGGCTTAGGATTTTCTGAATGGGCGCTGCATTTGCTACCGCAAAACCGCCACGCCGGAAATTCTTTAACAGGTGAGCAGAGAATTCATCGGCTGGCAGCGGGCCAATGAACCTGTTTGTGCCCAAGCGATAAAGAGGTCGTTCGTGCCGCATGGTCATATCCGTCATGATCCGGGTTTGTGAGCCAGCGAAGACATAGCCAACACGCCGGTGCTCCTGAATCGCGGCGCGAATCTGAGCCTCTGCTTCAATGCCACCACGGGCGACTACAGCCTGAAACTCATCGATGATCAGGCCAACAGGTTGTGAGCCATGTTGTGAAATGGCAAGCGCTTCTAGACCGTCGAGTGCGTCCACGAGCAATTTGACGGGCCGGTTTTCCTTTGCCGATGAGTCAACGCCGATACTTACAGAGATTTCCTGTCCCATACCACTGTAACTGATCTCTGGTTTGAGTCTTGAAAAGAAACGGCTTATCTGCGCGATCCCGAGGTCTAGTTTGCCTTTCAGGCGCGTGGCAGCAGCAGTAACGATCTTCGACACAAGCATGTCGATAGTAGGGTAGGCCTCGGCGTCAAGCCGAATGACTACAGCTCCAGCGGCCGTGAGGTTCTCATCAGCGCAGCGGAGGATGGAGGTTTTCCCGAACCGGCGCGGACCGATCAGGAACAGCTTTTCACCATTGCGAATGGTCGACTCGACTAGCGCCGTTTCCTCCACGCGATCAACGAGTTCACCCGCACCGAGGTCACCACCAAATCGAAACGGATTGCTCTTCAAATCCATTTGCTCCTCCAAATTTGTTTATCAAGAATTAGGTTATCAGATATCTGATAACCTAATTCTTGATAAATGAAAACCGGCCTGGTCGCGTTCTTCTTCCCTCCAAGAGGCGTTACGCAGCTTTGCGCGACTTGGCTGTACACTTGCGCCGGGGTGCGCGTTTTGACTTCTGACAACGGTCGGTGTCGACCAGTACAGGGGTCATCCGTCCATCAATTGCGTTCCAGAAACCACCCTGGAAGGAGATCTTTCCGTGGCGCAGGAGATTCTTGAGCATGGAAAGGGAAGCAATCGCCAGCATCGGGTTGACGTATGGTTCCTGGGAGTTGATGGCTTCCGCGGCGCTGCAACTTGGCTGCGAGTCCTCTCCCTCTGCCAACACTTCCGGAAAGAGTTCGGACACGATCGGCAAGCGGTTTTTAATCTGCCGGTTTGAGCGGTTGGCCGGTTGTCCAAGGATGTATTGGCCGGAAGTACTGTTATTTCCCATGTCCAGGTAGTAGCTGGTGTTGTCGTCCCGATGTGTCACAGCAGCAGTGATTTCACGGCGCGCTGCACGAGTATCAACGCAGCCAACAACGAAGTCATACCGCTCACGCTGCCCGAGATACTGGTCTTTAGAGAAATAGCTGGGGATCGCGTCCCAGTCCAAGCCATAGAAGAGGTTGATGCAGCCAACCATAACAGTTGCTTTGTTCTGGCCGACGTCTGCACGGGAAAAGGACTGCCGCACACAGTTGGTTTCAGAAACAACGTCTCCGTCCATAACGGTGACCTGGAGCCCGTACGGGTGCCCCCATGCGAGTAGCGCTTGGTGCAGAAATGGCAGTTGCGTGAGAAAAGCACTGCCTGTGCCGCCCGCCCCTACGACCAATATCTTGATGGGACGCTGCAACAAGCGTGCGTCCAGCATGTGTTCAATCTGCATTTTGGTCCTTTAGAAACTGTGCAAGAGTCTCATGGGCAGGAAGGAGGTAGTGAGAAGGGAACTCGGCTTGTCCAGCCAGTTCTGTCCACAGCCCCTCAAATCCTCCTGCATGTGATGTAAGGTGCTCATCGTTCGGATGAGTATAGGCATTGTCGTAAAATGCTTTTTCCCAACCGGGGATGGACGCGACATTCGCAGCGTTCGGTGTTTTCGCGGAACCCAAGCAGATGTCGCCACTCACGTAGACGTTCCAGTAGGAAGCAACGCACATCGGCGTTTTCGCAGAGGGGCGCACATTTGATTCGATTGCACGCACATTGAGACGACCGCGCGACGCGAAGAAGACGAGAGCCGGTTGAGGAAAAATCTTACCATTCATCTCCTTCATAATACCTTGGGCGTTGTCGAAGAACATTGCACGCTTCTGCTGCGGCACCCACCAAGCGATTTGGTCGGATGACCGCGCAATTACGTTCTCAGGGAGTATTTCCATACCGCTGTCACGCCCGAGGGCTTTTGACAGGAGCTGCAAGAACTTCCGCGTAAGCGGTTTTGCAGGTCCAAATGTCGGAGTGTCTCCCGGAATGATCTTATGGTAGGTAACAAATGAAGAACTGCCGGATCTCGAGTCCTGCTTGTAAATAATCAGAGCCTCGCTTTGAACGTACTTATAATTCTGTCCAATGTTGACGGATACTTCCATGAAAATAACTCCTACGCTCGCAAAGAGCAGGGGTTAAAAATCGTTGTTGAACCGCTCTGCGCTAGTTGACCATCAACGAGTTCGAAGCCACACACCTGGGTAGCATCCAAGTCGCTAAAATGCGCTGCCTTTCCCCGTCGATTATCTGTGGGCATCAAACCGATAGGCTGTGCGGAATAGCGCCATGATTGTCAGTTTGGAAGCATGGTCGCTGACGACATGGCCGCTTGGCCTCGCCCCGGAGTTGGTCCCACTGGCAAGCGTCTTTTTCATGCTGTCCGAATACTCGACCAGCACGTTTCGGCTGTTTGCTTTTTCGTACGGGTTGCAGCTTAGCCGCTGTGAGCCCCGGCCACGGAACCGAAGCGGAGGTCGGAAAGCTGGGACGCAGGCTTTATCTGCTTGCGACGTCGGGGCGTAGAGTTGGCTGGGTGTTGCGCGCGGCGAGGGCGATCAGCAGGCTCGAGCCGATGATCAGCGATCCACCAACCAGCATGGGCAGGCCCGGTTTGTCGTGCCAGACGAGGTAGGAGATCAACGCGCCGGTGACCAACTGGGTGTAGTGGTACTGCGAGACGTTGCTGGCCGAGGTGTGCTTGACGGCGACATAGAAGCTGAGCGTGCCACCTGCGCAGAAGACGCCCATCATTCCCAGCGCCAGCCAGAGCGAGCCCGTGAGCGGTCGGGGGTGGAGGCTGGTGAGCGCCAAGCCGGCTATGGCCGTCACCAGTCCGGAGCAGAATGCAAGGCTCTCGGGCGTTTCGGTGCGCGTCAGTACGCGCGACCAGACGATGTTGACCGAAAAGCAGGAGACGCACACCAGGCAACTGAGCAGGCCGATGAGGTCGATGCGTTGCGCATGGCTCCAGGGGGCGACCGCGATGACCACGCCGCAAAAACCGACGAGAAGGGCAAGAGCTTTCCTGGGGGGTGACGCGTTCATCAAGCAAGATGGCCGAGAGCATGGTGATGACCAGCGGCGCAGTGAAGACAAGGATGTAGAACATGGTCAGCGAGAGATGGCGGAGGGCGATGACCACGCAGACGTTGTTTGTCATGTCCAGCAGGGCGCGCAGCACCTGGCGCACCACTGAGTGCGGGCGCAGACTGCCCAGGTTGCGGCGCACGGAGGCCTGCAACGCGAGCGTCAGCGCCATGAAGCAGCCCATGAAGGCGACTATCTCGTCGGGCGGCAGGCCGTATTGCCCGATCCACTTGATGCAACTGTCGCCCAGCACCCAGCAGGTGAAGCCGGTGACAGCGAAAGCGATGGCGGCCAGATCGGAAACGCGGGGTTTCATCGGGACCATTCGCGGTGGGCGGTGCTGGATAAGGATAAGTTCCAATCAGACATGACGCTGTTTCAGGGTAAATGATTGGGCTAGAGGGGAAGGATGATCCGATTCCAGAGCCGCAGGCGAACTTCACGGTATTAATCCAGCAATTGTCAGTGGATCGGCGATCATGCGCTCGTTGGTTGGTGCAACCGCAAACCAGAAGAGGTTCCCACTTGCGGTAATTGTAGGTTAGCCATATTTGCACCTCGTGTAGACTCATAAAGGAGGATTCTGAATGAGCACGAAACAACTACTGGCTGAAATTGATCGTGGCATTAACGCCTTGCAGAAGGCACGTGCCTTGTGTTTGAAAGGTGAGGCTGTTGCACCGAAGGCTAAGGCAACCGCAGCTAAGACAGCCAAGGTAACAAAGGCGCCAGCAAAAAAGGCCGCTAGGGGCGGCATGAGCGATGAGGGCCGAGCCAAGATCGCCGCAGCTCAGCAAAAGCGCTGGGCCAAGGTCAAGCGGGCAAAGAACAAGGCAGCTAAAGCGGCTTTGGCCGTCCCCGCAGCAAAGTAACCATCTTTCGCACATACACGCATAAAAGGCCCCGAGACTATCAAACTCAGGGCCTTTATGCTTGGCGGCGACTCCCTCGGCCAGAGCATATGGAACAAAACAGCAAACTCCCCAAAGTGCGGTCATGACAACCGGTCGATCCCCGAATGTGTCGGGGGCGAGTTGCTGTCAATCGCCCGGATCGGCGCCGTGACCAAGGAAAACTTGCGGTAAGACAACTTACGAGGGCTTATTCGACTTCATCGAGTGCAATGGCTATTTTGCGTAAATCGAGAATCCATCCGAGTTTCATGTGCGTTTAGCAGTGCAGAAGAACTGATAACTTTACGCCAGCGAAGATGAGGCGAATACAATCATTGGGGTTAGGTATTCAATGGCGCGGAGGTCGCATTCCGATGGTGACCCTATTCCCGTGGAAACGCTTTTGGTGCCGCCGAGAAAAGGTGTTTTCTCTTGGCGACCGGGGGTTCCTGTCCGATCCAGAAGGAGAGCACGGGAATATACTCAACCCGAATCTAACCACCTTCGATGAACTTCAATCGGTTCCGTGCCTCGCGCTCCTTGGGGAACCGGGAGTGGGAAAAAGTTGGAGCCTTTCAGCCGATGTGAATGTGTATCTCCAGCAGTCGCCGGGAATGCCTACGATACGCCTCGACCTTCGGAACTTCAGTAGCGAAGATCGTCTATATCGGACCCTGTTCGAGGACGAAACTTTTCTCCAGTGGGCAAAGGGCGATTACGACCTCCACCTGTACATCGACAGCTTGGATGAATGCTTATTACGCATTGACTCCGTGGCTGCGCTTCTAGCAGATGAGATTCCAAAATATCCACTGGATCGACTGAAGCTGCGGATTGCTTGCCGCACAGCATCATGGCCGCCTTTGCTGGAAAAGGTACTGAAGTCGGGATATGGAGAGAATTTGTTTGCCGCGGTCGAATTGGTGCCCCTGCGGCGCGTCGATGTACTTCAAGCAGCAACATTGAGCGGCATTACAGACCCGGATTCATTTCTTGAGCGAGTTGATGAACTACACATTACGTCCTTCGCCATCAAGCCGGTCACACTCAAGATGCTGCTTGACACATTTCAGCGAGAGGGCGATCTACCTGAAAACGTAGTTGATCTTTACGGAAAGGGATGCTCTATCCTCTGTGAAGAGCAAAACGAAAGTCGCCGTGCCTCGCGTCGGACGGGTGACTTAAGTCCGAGAGATCGAATCGCAGTTGCCTCTCGGATTGCGGCGGCAACTCAATTCGGGAATCGTTTCGCGGTCTGGACTGGAACCGAAGCCGAAGGTGTTCCTGAAGAAGATGTAGCTGTTGGTGATTTAGTTGGCGCGAGTGAGCCGTCGGACAGCTTCCTGAACGTCACGCACAACGCCGTTGTGGAGACATTGGGAACCGGGCTGTTCTCGTCCCGAGGCCAGGAACGTCTTGGTTGGTCACATCAGATGTTTGCGGAATTCCTGGCTGCGAGATATTGCTTCGTACACGAACTGCCTATTGAGCAGCTTCGCTCACTGGTGTTCCATCCTCGGCGCAGGCGCGTGATTCCGCAGGTGAGAGAGGTTGCGTCATGGATTGCACTTCGGAATAAGAAGCTTTTTGCGGAAATTGCAGAGTTTGATCCTGAAGTACTGCTTGGATCGGCGGCGCCTAGCTTGTCGAATGAGCAACGGCGGATTCTCGTTAACGCACTTTTGCTAAGCTGTGACCAAAGCGAAGTCCTTCACATTCGGCATAATCTGGAGCTTCGGCACCTCGCTCATCCTGCACTCACGGAACAGTTGAGACCTGTGCTTGTTGACAGTGAACGGTCCACGGCAACACGGTATTTTGCTGTAAGAATTGCCCGCGACTGCGCTGCTACGGGCCTGGGAGATACCCTCTTGGAAATTGCGCTCTCTGACGCCGAAACGCACGATCTGCGCACGATTGCAGCGTATGCTATTGCGGATGTCGGGTCAGAGGAAGAGCGTAGCCAACTTCGTCCTCTACTTCAGGCGAGTCGGGAGATTGATCCTGACGACCAGTTAAGGGGTGCGGCGCTCAATGCAATCTATCCGGGTGACAAGTACGACGATGCGATGTGGAACTATCTCGAATACCCGCGACAGTCTCTGTTCTTCGGCTCATACAGCAACTTTTTGTCGTATGTAGTGGTGCCAAAGCTCAACGCCGAGAACCTTCCGGCTGCGCTTCGGTGGTGTGCCGCACAGCCGCCAGAGGACATTGGGCCGATTCCCGACCTGGAGGCAGAAATTTTCTCGCTGGCGCTTGAACATATCGAAAAGGACGGGATTGCTGACCTTCTTGCCAATACGGTTTTCCAGCAATCTCGATCATTTCGTCCGTTGCCTAGCAAAAGAGGCTCAAGTAGTTTCTCTGAGACGTTAGTCGGCGATACGGTTCGACGCAGGCGCTTTCTTGAGGCATTTCTTCCGCTGCTCAATCGCGACAACGTGTATTTTGTGATGCATCCAACGCCCTTACTGGTTATTGAAGATTTGCAGTGGTATATCGACAGAATTCTCAGTGAGCAACCACCTTCCTCGGTCATCGTAGAAGCACTTTTGGTTTGCCGCTTGGCCTGCTCGTGGGACCCCGAAGCTATGAATACCGTTTGGCACGCTTGTCAGCGAAGTCCGATTCTGGCCCAGGAGTGCAATCCAATCTTCGAACCGGTACCACTCGATTCAGAGATGGTACAGTGGCAGCGGAAGTCCAAAGCTGATCTGCTTAGGGAGAGGAATATTCAGGTTGCTCCCGCTTTAGAGCCCAGGTGTGAAGCCGCGCTTCAGCTCATCGAGAGCGGCGAGGTGGACGCGTGGCTGAGGCTGCTGGGCGAAATGTCCTTGGACGAGGGTGGCACCCACTACATGGACCTCCGGCAGATGGAGGTTGAGAAAATTCCAGGGTGGGTGGGGGCATCCGAAGGGATGAGAGGCAGAATCGTTGCTGCCGCGAAGATTTTCCTGACGGAGACGCAGTTTAGGACGTTGGTCTGGTATCCATCTACGCAAGTTCCGTACCTTGCATCGGCAGGTGTGAATGCACTCGCATTCCTCTACGGCGTGGATCTTGCATATTTGCAAGGACAATCAGCCGAGTTTTGGGCGGTGTGGATTCCTTCCATGATAGGAGATTCTCGCGTCACTCAAAGCCGGAGTGATGCGATTGATGCGGTTAACGCAGTGTTTGTGATGGCCGCGTCTGCGGCGCCGGCCGCAATGAATGAGAAACTCCTGGAGCAGATTCAGATGGAGAGTGACAATCGGCAGTTCTTTTTGCCGGTACTCTCGTGGACCTGGCATGGTCTGACTCGTTGGGTGAAGCCCTTTTTGCAAAACTGCAGATGAATGATCTTGCGCTTAGCGTTCAAGCTGAGATTCTCTTCCAACTTGTACAGCGCAAAGTTGCGGGCGCAAAAGAATGGGCAGAAGAAGCGGTACGTTCTGAATACAACACCGAGCGTGGAATTGGTTTTTCAAAGGCCCTTTTGAAAGCAAGCGACGATGCCGCATGGAAGACGCTTTGGCCACTCATCCAGACGGATACGAATTATGGTCGGCGATTATTGGAAGGGGTTTCCTATGGTTATGACGATAAGGCCTCGTTTACGAATTATCTCAACGATGTAGAACTTGGCGAGCTTTACCTCTGGTTACTCGAACAATATCCTCCCGACGGCCGTATGGTTTCTGGAGCAATGGGACCAGTCGACATGGTTCGGATGCTCCGTGATGGAAGCCTTGAAAAGTTGAAACGCCGTGCAACCTTTGAAGCGTGCGATGCTCTTGCGCGCGCGGAACTGCGATTTCCGCAATATCGCTGGCTTCGTTTCCACTTCGATGAAGCAGAGGTGCTGGCATGTGCCTCCACCTGGGAGGCACAATCGCCGCGCGACATTGTCGCAATGGCGTCTGACTCGAACAAGCGGTTTGTAGAGAGTAGTCAACAGTTGCTTGATGTCATTCTTGAGTCGTTGTCGCACTTGCAAGCTGAATTACATGGAGAACTCGCTTCTGTGGGCGATCTCTGGAATTGTAAGGATGCAGACTGGTGGCCTAAGCAAGAGGAAGATGTATCCGACTATGTGGCACGTCATTTGAAGAAAGACCTCGCTGACCATGGAATCGTTATCAATCGCGAAGTTCAGATTCGGCGCGGCCGTCATGGAGAAATGGCCGGACAGAGCACCGATATTCATGTTGATGCTGTTCCTGCAAAGGGCACACAAGGACAGCTTTATGGTTCGATTGGAGTCGTGATCGAAGTTAAAGGAAGTTGGAATGATGGGTTGATGCAGGATATGGAAGGCCAGCTACGAGATCGCTATATGAAGAACAACGAGTGCCGGGCGGGATTGTATGTCGTAGCGCACTTCAAGGCAGCTCGATGGATTGCTACCGATTGGCGGCGAGCAAAGAGCGATGCCATTGATATTTCCGACTTGCGACAGCAACTCGCGAATCAGGCGGATGGTCTTTCGGGAAGCGTGTTGATTCAAAGCATGGTGCTAGATGCATCATTGGATTCGACGACAGCAACCTGAAGATGGGTTCTACAATCCGCTGCTTCTCTGCGGCTTTCAGACGCAACCGTGTTTCCGTGCGCCCAACGCCGCCACTCTGCCGAGTTCCGGCAAAAATCACACCGAAAGATTGGTAGCGGCAAGTCAGTCAGCGTTCACAGATTTGCCCACTCAGGGCCTCAACTGTCGCCAACAGCCCTTATCGCGTTTCCAGATCCGGACCGCTGGAAACGTGACTCGGCGATTTGTCGTAAAGCCAGAATCGATTCTGGCTACAACGGCGTTATCGGGACCGATCCTCAATAACCCTAAAAACCGCAGTTGCCCGCCAGCAGAGCCTGTGTTTGGATGAGTTTTCGTGGTCTATGCGAAACGATTCTTGCCACGATGTAGTCGAGCAGAGTTTTCCATCGGTCTGTGGTCGGCAACTGCTCCGCAACTCTGTTCACATGGCTCAGAGCCGCTCGGATATTGGTGATCAACCGCATCAGTGCGGTCCGAGAAGCGTGCATCGTGGTCAGATAGAGCGTCGTCTGGCCCGCATGTTTGGTTGCTCTGCCCACGGCGGCCAGCAGCAGCGCCCTGCTGGTGATGGCTTCCATCCTGGCTTCGGGTTTGGCCGCTCGACAGTACCAACTCCACCAGTTGTCAACCAGCGCCACGGCGCGAGCGCTCGTCTGGCAGCGTTCGATGTCCTGGGTGGTAAAGCCGCCCCAACCCCACTGGTTCTTCAACTCGTCGAAGCCGTTTTCGGCGTCGGCCCGGTCGCGGTATAACTGCGCCATCGATTCCAGCGGATAACCGCTGTTAGTCACCAGAACCGCGTACTCCCACAGTTCCACATCCTCGCCGGGAAGCATTAACTCCATCTGACCATTGGCGGAATTCCTTGTAAGTGCTACATCGGACTTAGCCGCCCGGCGCAGGATTACCACTCGCCGTGACTTATTCCACCCGGCTAACTTTAAAGTATCTTCCACCGCGCTCCAGCCTTGGTCGCTGGGACCGGGCACGCTCCAGTCCTTGCGGGTGAACTGACGCATGAGCATCTTCTTTACGCCGCTGGTCTGGCGCAGTTTGAAAAGATAAGACTGGCCGCGCTTTTCCAGTTCGATGATAAACGGTTCGTTGCCGAATCCGGGGTCCCCAGCGACAGGTCTTTGTCGCTGGGGTGGAAATCCGCAGTCTCCACGCACCAACGCAGGTAACTGCTCCTTGCCGAGACTATCCAGAACTTCGTTCAGCCCAGGACGCGCATGGGCGGCGCTGTGCTGCTTACCGGGACTGACCACGACATCGAGAACCATGCGCAGATGACTCACGAAGTAAGTATGCAAGGCGTGGCTGGGGCGACCCGGCTTGTGCGGGTTGTAACTTACCTCCGCGCCGCTCTGCTTGCCGAACAGCGTCTTGATGGTGGTGTCGATGTCCAGTATCCACGGAGTGCTCAAGGCGGCCCGTACGCTGGAGAGAAGTTGAGGCCGAAGCCAGTTCTGGCTCTCCTTCGCACTCATCCGTGCCAGTGCCCTGCGCAACGCGTCCTCGCTGACGATCTTGCTCATGCCAAGGATCTGCGGACTGACGCCGTCGCCACGCAAGCCGGTGATATGCGCGTAGCGATAGTGCCCGGCGAGAATCGACAAGAACCAAGTGCCGAGGATGTCTCGCTTGTGGGGCGCGTTGCCGCTGCTATAGGCTAACGGGCAACTGTTCACCCAGGACTCGTACACCCCCGCGGTAGCAAGAAACTCTGCGAAAAAGGCCAGTTGCGCGTTCGGCGTCGCGCTGGCTTCGTGATCCCAGCGGATATGGATGCACCCACCAGGCGTCTCCACTGAGAACGACTCTGATTCTGAGCCATAGACGGAAATCTCTGCCCCTGATGACTCACCTATCGGGTGACACCCCCATCACTAGAAAAACCGCTACCAGTCTACCGTTTCAGACGCTTTCGATGGCTCAACTGCTGGATAGGGGATAACTGCAAAGAGCCGTTAATTTGGCTTTAGTCTTCCCGATCCCAAAAAGACTTAGAAGGTCTATTACATATACGTGTTGTGGTGTTACGCTTGCGGACAACGGATATGAGCGCGCAAGCGTCCTCCCAACACGGACATCACAATATCATCGTCCAGGCTCAGGGCGACAATATGCATATCCAAATCGGACTCCCGCATCTCAAACTGATTCCCGTCGAGGCGCGCATCCGACGGCAGCTTCGGCGAGAGATCGATATTTTCAATCCCGCGTATCAGGCTGTTCCTCTGGTCGGACGCGAGTTGGACCTGCGCTTCCTTCACGATTGGCTGGGCGCGAAAGCCGGAATCGCTGTCACCGCCGTGGTTGGACCCGGCGGCTCCGGCAAGACTAGGCTGGCGCTCGAATTCCTCCAACAACTGCCATCGGACTGGCAGGGTGGCTTTCTCACGACAGAGGAAGCCTGCAGATTTCTCGGCCAGGAGAATCTGAGCGAATGGTCCTGGCAAAAGCCCACGCTCGTCGTAGTGGACTATGCGGCTATGATGTCAGGCACGCTTGCTCGCTGGTTTGCCGAATTGGCGGATCACGCCGCGTTTCAGCACAAGCTGCGTATATGGATAAGCGGCTTCATCTGCTTTGCTACATTCCAACACCGGACGGAATTCGCGTGATCAGCTTTCGCAAAACCAACAAGAGGGAAGCAAAACTTTATGGTAAACCGCAAAACATTGATTGACGATGATGGCGAAGTGCGCGAATTGACGGCAAAGGATTTTGCCCAGGCTGTGCCCTTTTCTGCTCTGCCAGCAGCGGAACAGCGGGCGCTCCGCAACCTCCCAAAGCGTGGAAAGCAGAAGGCACCTCGCAAGGTGCCCATTTCTATTCGCTTGTCTCCTGATGTGGCTGAGGGGCTGCGCGCTACTGGAAATGGGTGGCAGGTGCGCGCCGATAAAGTGCTGCGCGCCTGGCTGGCTACTTCTGCAAGATAGAATCCGCTCACCGCCGGATTCACGATCACATCAACTGCTGGGGAGCTATTCCTTCGCCATGCCTGACATCGTCGCCCGAGGAGGACTGTGCCCCCTGCGCGATCCAACTGATCGAAACGCTTAACTGTACTTTCCAGCTTAGGTCGGCCTCAATTGCATCTGCGGCGTCCTTGGAACGAATTGTGCCGCCAACTTCCGCGATTGCATTTGTAAGGGAAGGCAAGAGTTGGTTCTGTGTCGTTGAAAGCGTAGGTATTCTTCTGACCAAGCTCATCAGTTGAATGAGCCTGGTCAGCGGTGTCGAGGAACACTGTTATTTTGGGGTTGAATCTCTTCCGGATCATATTCCCCGCCGCTTGCGGCGCAGAGTAGCTCGGGTTTTTCGGGATACCTCGCGGCTTGCGCCGAGGTCGTTCATTCTGTGTTGTCGGTGACCAAGTTCTCGATCGCCGTGGCCATTTTAGCAATATGCGCTTTCTCGGCAACGTGGCGTAGTTCGCATATCATGACGGATATTTCGTGATTCAAAGCCATGAAATGTGATATAGAACGTAAGACATGGCCTACATTGCGGTCATTGGAAGGGTCCAGCACACATGCGAAGAGTGGAGTTTCGGAACCTTCACCTAACCCCTCAGCTTCAGCATCGTAGATGGCCATGATCGAATCATTACGATTGAACGCAAGAATATACGGCGGAGGAGGTGGTGCACCGTACCAGCGGTCAAACACTTCGCTCGAAAGTAAAGCGGTTGGTTCTTCGGCCAAGTTGTAGAGCTTGAGGGCGTGCAGAACGAGTGATCGATGCGGCTCTTCCGCCTGTTGCCGACACCTTGGGCGGCTCGGCCGCTTTCACGTACCCGGCACCTTTGCAAGTCGGGCATACTACAAGATTCGCCTTCTTCGCCATCACCGCGGCCACCGCTTTCCCTGACCACGAACTGTTGCAATTTGAGCAGTGAACCTCATCCTCCTCGTGCAAAAGCTCACAATCATCTGCTACTTCGTCGGGAGACTCTTCGACAGTGAAGGACTCGTTATCCGCACCGCACAAAGGACACTGCCATTGCTCATCCGTTGGCTGGTATTTTGTGTGCTTGGCATAGCAGACGACGGCCAAACGATCTATTGGTTTTGTCTGGCCATCTTCGTGAGTCTGGGCCTTTTCCAAGGCTAATTCCTCGACGTCGTCAAAGTTCCATTCTTCCGATAGCTCTTCTACCTCGATGTCAATGAACTGAATGTCAGCCTTGAGTGCTTTTGCCAACCGATCGGCAACTTCACCAGCAGTTCTAACTGTCGGAATCCGATCAGTAACGACTGTGCTATTTAGGTCGGGGGCGCATTTCCCTGAACCATAGCCGAACATAAGGCGTGCCAGTTGGGGAAGAGCAAATAGGCTGTGATGGTG
>Ga0224527_1001099_pt1 | contig 14430 bp, 7 predicted proteins | sample CBST0metaG_FD_179882 | JGI IMG/M metagenome (GOLD analysis project Ga0224527, IMG submission 179882) | Peat soil microbial communities from Stordalen Mire, Sweden - C.B.S.T0 | ecosystem: Environmental > Terrestrial > Soil > Wetlands > Peat | place: Sweden: Norrbotten County, Stordalen Mire... | reverse complement strand
CTCACTCACCGGTCCCCAAGGCACCACGTCATAGGAAAGCTCAGCGATTTCTATATTGCTCTGGTCACGAAAACGGAGTGTTCTCGCTACAGGATGAAGATCGCTCAGCCTAATCGTCAATGATTCGCTAAGCACCGAACCAACAGTTGCCGTTGTTGTGACAGTTAGCAGGTCGCTTCCTGCCTTCTCAACGTGATCGCGCTCGCCAACGGCGTGATCATGCCACGTTTGGAAGCTGGCCGACGAGAGTGGGTCATTCCAGTCGAGGCCAGCTTCTTCCAGTTTCGCTCTCAGCACACGCTCATCATTATCAATAGGCTGTAATTTTGGACGACGCCGACCGTCGATATCGCGATAGATGTCGCGCTGCAATGTTTGTCCAGCAATATGAATCGCTACTCGCTGGTGGACTACTCCTGGACCATGTGCGATGCGCTGGCTTCTTTCCGAACTCACACTTTCGTTGAGAAGAGCCGAAGCGCGAAGTTGTTCTTTTTGATGATTTGCTGCGACCCACAACAGCGTGCAGCAGACAAGAATCAAAGCGGCGGCAGCAATCGGCACAAGCGGCCTGGATCGCAGCAACGAGACCATTTGCTTGACTAGGCGACTCCACCACGACAGCACCAAGAATGGCTGTGCGGCTCCGGCGACAATGCCGTTCTCCTGTCCTTCACTTTCTGCTTCAGCATCGCCCCCTTCGAACATCGCGACAGAGTACAGATCTCCAATTTCCGCATTCTCATTTGACACGGTGACGAAATGTGGGTCTAGGTATGTAGCTTCAATCAATGCTCCGTCGCCCGTAAAGCTGATAACTACTGACAATGTCCTATCATCGCTTAGTACAATGTCACGCCTCAGTTCCGGCGGCGCTTGTGGAGGGCGTTGGAGGATTTCGAGCGCGAGCATCAACATGCCTTGCTCGCTGAATACCTCGATCATGTCGAGTTTTTCGATTGAACGGGTTTCCACTCTGAGTATCGCGCAAGGGGAACCGATGTTTCGCACCGCGACGACCTCGGCGTTTAGCGCGATGACCAACCCCGAGGGGCGATGCTCAAATATTTCACGCATTCTTTCTTGCGCGCCGGCGAAGATTCGCGCCAAGGCATCTTTCTCCGACGAATCTGGCCGCTTTGATTTCCCCGTATGACGGGTTGGTTTCAAAGAGTCCTCCATTGAACGAGTGGGTGGCGGCGGTGCCCCACAGGAACGCGTCACTTTGTATAGGCACACTTTACAGCTCACGATATGCGCCAGCAGATCGCTTTCCAAAGGTCGCAGATTGAGAGTGTGATAGTGGCGCTCAAAAGCAGCACTGCTTGGGCAAGTGCCGCACGAAGAGTTGAAAATACTTTGCAAAAGATCGTTTTCAAACTCGCAAGATGGAATTGCGTTGTTGAAAGGTTTGTACTCTGGCGCAGATCCGCGGCGCAGCACGTGAAGTTTGGAAGGGTTCACAAGATATGTTTTCAGTTCTTCACGTGCATATCCCAAGGCGAGATCAACAGAGTGCCTGGAAATCAGGCAAATGGAAGCAATTTCCTCGGGAGAAAATCCATGAAAGAAGCGTAAAAGAAAAATACTCGCAAATTTTGCTGAACGCCTTCTCCATAGTAGAAAAGCAAGAATCTTGCGTAGTTCATTCTGCGCTTCAATCTGATCGAACTTCGTTGATACCGGCGTGCGCAGACTGGCCGCAAACGTATCGAAATCAATGGTCCCCAAGCCAAGAAAAGTTTGGCTCAACCCACGTCGGCGTTCGGTCAGAAATGCAAATCGTAGGTGGGTATAGAGCAAAGGTTCAATGTCATCCAGATTCGATACTTCATCGTGAAGACTAAGAATCCGCAAAAAAGTATCTTGGACCAAATCCTCTGCGGCAGCGCGGTCATTCTGCACAAAGTGCATCGCCCATCGCAGTAACCATGGGTATTTGGCGGCGAACATACTATCGAGCGTCGCCTTGGAATTCTCGCGTGGATTGACCAGATGCATTGCGCCTCTTTTATATACCCGTCAGAAGAATGCTTGATCTCTCTCAGATTAACCAACTGTTTACCTTCAATTATTTCAACTGTAATTGACGTGAAGTTCATCTCAATTTAATGATTGCATGGATTATTTGGGACTATTTTCGCATTCAGCACAGAGGAACCGCCATGGCGAGGCGCATGGTCAGGTTCCAGGGCATTTCTCGCGGCCTCTTTACGATAACTGCTGATCTCGCATATATGGAAGATGCGTTGTTAGCTTCCAATATTCACCGAACAGCGAAGCAGCAAACCAAGTTGTGACGCCGTTACGTGAATTCACCCCCCTCTTCATACGGGAGCAACCTCAACGCTGTTACACCGAAATGGAGATGTCATCGTGAAATTATCGAAAGGAATTACCGGAGTCCTCGCGCTCGCGGCAACAGCCGCGTTCGCGTCAGCTCTATCAGCACAAACTCTTCAGGTGCTAACTGCCGGATCGTCCGCGCAATTTGGCCCCTTCGCAGAAGCGGCCTGGGCGCTCGCCACAAGTGGGGGTGCCACCGCATATCACTACACCGTCAAGAGCGGCGCTTGCCCCACCAGCACCCAAAACACTACCTGCTATGCCTATCTCAATGATTCCCGCTCCACGAGCATTGCCCCGGAACCCGGTAACCTGTGGGTTGTTTGGAACTCCACTGGCATCTGGGCTTATCTGAGTGTAGATTCCACAGTGGGTGTGCGGGCGTTCCAGGCAGTTCCTCGCGCAACCCTGGCTCTTAATCTGCCAGCCACCCCGCAGTCGGCCTATAACGCCTATTTTGACGGAAAGTCTGACTCGACAATCACTACCACAGTCATTAACGCGCTGCAGGGTGCCGCTCTGACGGCTGCCAACACCGACATCCGTCCCGAAGACGCTCTATTCGCAACTAACCGCTCTCTGAGCACGCTTGGCTATGCGACGACAGGGAACAGCCTGATCGGCAACGCCATCCAGAGCGCATTCGGCACTTCCCCCGCCGTAGCTCACCCTGTTTCCTTTTCTATTTCGAGTTCGGGCGCTGACCCGTTCAGCGGCACTACGCCTCCAGCCTTTGTCACTATTCCCATTGGCGCGGCCCCGGTCGTCTTCTTGGCCAATGCCGCCTCGGGTTCCGTAACTGCCAACGCTACTAACATCACTACCGCCAATGCGGGCATCCTATTCAGCGGCACCAATTGCGACAGCAGTATGCTCGGGCTAACATCCGGTACGGCGATCAACCCCATCCTTCGCGAACCACTTTCCGGCACCATGAACACCGCGCAGTACTCCGTGTTCTGGCCCACCTACGACCAGGAAAACAACATTAACGACGGCAACGCAGCGCCTGGCAGTACCTCGAATGCCGGCATTAACCCTCTGCAAAAGAAATGCACTGCAGGTAGCGGCTATCGCTATCGTGCCGTCGGTACCGGCGACGAAGTCAAGGCCGTCCAAGCCGCGCAGACGGTGACCGGAGGCTCAGCCGTCACCAACGCTGTCGGCTACTCCTTCTTCAGCTATGAGTCGACGGGGACTAACGCCAGTTACAAGTACCTGCAACTTAACGGTATTGATCCTCTCGCGTACACCGGCGGTTCGTCCTACAGTACGGGTGCACTGCCCAGTTGCAGCACCAGCACCACCAGTGGCACATATAGCTGCCCAATGGCAGGTGGCGCTTCCTTCATAAACCTGCGCAATGGAACTTATCCGGCGTGGTCGGTCTATCGCCTGATAACGGATAACAACACTCGCACTGGTTTTACCCATACCAATGCGTATTATGCGCAGAATCTGGTAACTGAGGCCCAAGCCTTAGTCAACAGCACTATTCCTGACTTTGTACCATTTAACCCGGTGTGCTCCCCGACTTCTACCGGATCAAATGATCCGGGTCTGGATGTCTATCGTGAGCACTTCGTCCCTACTACCATTACAACGGTTCCGAACGCCATCTCCATTACAGCGGACGATGGTACGCCGAACACAGTGAACGTCAGTTGCAGCTATAACAATCCGCGTGCTGGGTATCCCCATCTTACTCTTGGTGGAACCGGTGAAGCTGGCGGAGACGTGGGTGGTGCAATCGAGGGCCCGTTCACTTCGGTGCCTCCAGCGGGTCCAGTCTACGCAACATCTCCCCACTAACATCTGGTTTATACAAGCATATCGGCATTCAGCTTGTATACCTGGCAGGCGGTCTTCATTGGTTGCCTGCCAGGTTCAATTTGACCGCAGGGCATTATTGCCTAATCTCCAGTTTTGCTTTGGAAGGTACCATGAATTCGTTTTACTTGAAATCAATGCTTCGTCTGCCCTCGACTGTCATCCGTATTGCTTTGCCATGCCTACTACTAGTGCTTCTTGTAGAGGTCGCCTATAGCCAGTCAAAGCATCATCCTGCATCCAATGCAGTGAAGAGTGCTTCAACGACATCTGACGTACTATCAGGATTTATCCCTGGAGCCATTGACATCTTCGCGGGAAATGGCAATAATACTGCGACTGTCAGCAATTCAGTTGCTACCGAAACTGGTATCTATGGCGGACCTGGGTCCGTAGCCTCAGACAGCCTGGGTGATGTTGTCTTTTCGCAAACAGGAGCTGCACAAAACTCTATTTACATGGTGTACGCGGGAGGAACAATTCCTCAGATTCTGGCTGCGGTCACGACGCAGGCCAAACCGACGGTAACGCCATTGAAAGGCCACGTATATGAAATAGACTGCGGTTGCGTCAACTTAGGTACGACACTGAGTCAATCAGGTGTCAATGTCAGCTCCCTATGGTTTGATTCCTCTGATAATCTCTATATAGCAGATGCGACTGTGTATTCCTCCGCTTTCAAGGTGAACAGCACTACGGGCAATATCCAGCTGGTAGCAGGAGTTCAGGGGCAGCCTGGAAGCTATTCCCTTGGAGATACGATCAGCGGCACTGCAACCAACGCCAAGCTGAACTTAGCAGATGTCAAGACTGATTTCTATGGCAATATTTATATCGCAGACAGTACCGATTCTGTTGTGCTCGTTGTCTATTTAGGCAGTCAAGTTCCGCCGGTGCTGACTGCGGAAGGCGTCAGTAGCCCTAAGTTAGGTGATATCTATACCATTGCGGGCGTTGTTCAGCATTCCTGTTACACGGACACATCTCTAACCTGCGCCGCAAGTGGTGCGGCAAATGGATTTATTCTCGGTAGCGCCAATTCGATTGCTGTCGATGCGTCAGGCAACGTTTATATCCTTGACAGCAGTTCACTGATTGTAGACGTTATCTACGCAGGTGTCGCTGCTCCTGCACTGCTAACGGCAGAGGGGATTGACTCGTCCGCTTCCGGGCTTGCGGCCGGCAATATTTATGCGGTTGTTGGATATAACAACTTAACGCAGTATGCCTCTTGTCCTCAGGCATCTTCTTGCGGAGATGGCGGTCTTGCAAATGATGTTTGGTTTGCTCATCCAAAATACATGGCTATCGATACGAGCGGTGACGTGTATGTGAGCGACACGGGCGAACACGCAATACGAAAAATCGATGCCGCAGGATCTGCCTCGACAGTCGCCGGGATTGACGACCCGAGCCAGACCGTGCCTGGCGTAGCCACGATTGCTGCGGACAAGGCTGCTGCTGAAACTCCATTGAACGCTCCGTATGGAATTGCTTTCGATCCGCAGAATAACCTCTACATCGCTGACATGAATTATTACATTGTTTGGCAAGCCTCGCCCGCGCAGTCGCAGACCATCACCTTTCCCACGCTTGAAAGCTCGGCGACCTATGGCGACAAAGTCACGTTGGGAGCAACAGCCAGTTCTGGTCTTGACGTGTACTATGCTGTCACCGGCTCCGCCAAGATCGTCTGCCCCAGCGGCAGCACCACAGTGAGCCCTTCCAATTCTTCCGCTCTCACCTGTGTCGGCAACAGCACGAACGCCGAACTACAGTTTACCGGCGCTGGAAGCAACGTGACCGTGACTGCATCTCAGCCGGGCGGCTCAGTCGCTAGCGATGGTACGACGACGTATTACGCTCCCGCCACGGCAGCCTCCGGTACCTCGCTGGCCCAGACGGTCGATACGGTAAACCCGGCGCAACTGACGGTTACCGCGCAGTCACCCTCCTTGGTCTATCCAAGCACGATCAACGCAGCGACCTTAGCTACCTTGGAGAGCAACTATCCGCCTACAGTGACGGGATGGGTGAATACGAGCGACAGTTCCTCGACGTCGGTTAGCGCGCTATACACCACCAGCGCCCCAGCGGGCACACCGGATGCTGGAGTCTATACCCTCTCCGTGTCTGGTGGATCGCTGAGCGGAAGCGCCGCATCGGGTTATACGATCTCCAATTACAAAGACGGTACTCTGACCATCACCGGCGCAACGGCGCAGAGCATCAATTTCCCGGCTTTTACATCAGCAGTTGCCTATGGCCAAACCAAGACCGTTGCGCTGGCGGCTGCGTCCTACTCCGGAGCGTCACTCACCGGTCTGCCCATAACCTACACGGTGGTCAAAGGACCGGGAACGGTTTCCGGCTCCGTGCTCACCATCACCGGCGCTGGAGCCATCGTCGTCCAAGCCAGCCAGACCGGCAGCGATACGTATGCAGGAGCTACTCCGGTACAGCAAAGCCTGACCGTCAATCCAGCGGCGCTTACCGTGAGCGCATCCACGGTGGCGACATCTTCCTATGGATTTGTGATCAATGCCACAAATCTAGCCACTCTAGCCTCTACTTATCCGCCCACAATCACAGGCTGGGTGGTCAGCAGCGACGCGGGTAAGTGGACCTGCGGTAATGCCTGCTACACCACAAATGCGACCGGTACGCCGGACGCCAGCACGACGCCCTATACTCTTTCCGTTGTGCCAGGGGATCTGGCGCTGGACTCGTCCATCGCAGCGAACTACACTTTCGCGACATTCAACCCTGGCACTCTCACCATCACAAAGGCCAGCCAGACGATCAACTATGTGGCGCCGTCGTCGATCACCTACGGAGCCTACCCAACCGTCACGGCATCCGCCAACTCGGGTCTGGCGGTCACTGCCACCGCTACTGGGGCACTGACATTGACCTCCTCCAGCAGCGGCACTACATTTAATTTCAACGCCACCGGCGTCGGCGCGGCCACTATCACGCTGACCCAAGCGGGCACGACTGATTATGCTGCTGCAACGCTGGTGTTTCTACCCTTCACGGTTGACCAGGCACCGCTCTATGTAACGGCCAACAGCTACACACGAGAGCAGGGCGCGGCGAACCCGACCTTTACGTACACGATTGGGACATCTACAGCGGGCGCGGTCGGTGGTTTTCAAAACGGCGACACTGACATTCCTTCGGTGGTCTCGGGTGTGCCTGTGCTGACTACAACAGCAACCCAGGCTTCCTCACCGGGGACTTACTCGATTGTGGTCGACACGACCACTGTGACTACTACAAAGATGTTTTCGACGAACTATTACTTCGTCCCGGTCAACGGCACGCTGACAGTGACGCAGCCCGGCACTTACGCAATTACCGCCAATCCCTCCTCGCTCACCATTCAACGAGGATTGAGGGCCCAATCGACGATCACAATCACCCCATCGAACGACTACCAAGGAACGATTACGCTGACTTGCGGCGCGCTGCCCGCCAACGTGACCTGCACCGTCAGCCCGTCCACTTACACGTTTACCGGGGAATATGTCTCCAACAGCATCGTATTTCCGGAAAACCCGCAACAGGGCACAATCACCATCAACACCACGTCAGCCACGGTGGTTGGCACGAACTCGGCGCAGAAGTCGAATGTCAGTCTCGCTGGCTTCCTGATCCCAGGCGCGCTTGCTGGACTCTTCCTGCTCTTCGCACGCAAACGGGTAGCAAAAATTGCCACCTTCTGGAGCCTGTGCGCCCTGCTCGCGCTGGGGATCGGAGCGGCGCTGGGGCTTACCTCCTGCGGCGGATCGAGCGTCAATACAACCGCGACAGCCGGTACTCAAACTATCACTCTCACCGGAACCGGCACGACGCCATCAGGCGGCACAGTGACCGCAACGGTTCCGCTGACCGTGACGATTCAATAAGGCCCGCGTGCAAAAGGTGCTACCGCGCCGTTTGTATAACCGCAGTAGATTCTCAACCTCGAAATGGAGAATTTTCAATGCTAATCAAACTTGCAAAAGCCGTCGCGATCGCGGTGTTGGCAATCTCTGCTGGTGCTACCGCCGATGCACAATCAATAAAAGGAACCATCGCACTTTCGGGACAAACCCAAGCGATTGCCGTCAACTTCCTTAACAATCGCGTTTACGTGGCTATCCCAGGAAGTGGTCCTACCGACTTGCTGGCGATTATCGACGGCAAATCGGATTCTCTCCTCAGTTCTATTGATATTCCTCCAGTTGGCCATTATGTTGCGGTCGATGTAATAAGAGATGTCATTTATGTCGGAGGCTGCAACACCGCGTCCTCCGGCTCACAAGAGTGCGATGTTGCCGTTGTCAACGGAAGCACAAATCGCGTGGAACGCACGATCCCGGTGACAACCACAGAAGGCCTTGGAATTGAAGGTATTGCCGTTAACCCGCTTACTGGAAAAGTATATATTGTGAACGCCAGTGATAATGTAATAGACGTCATTCATTGGCGTGGCACGAAAGTGCAAACAACGATTGCCGTTTCCGAGAGTCCTCTCGGTGTAAGCGTAAACCCGTTTAAGAACCAGCTTTATGTGGCGTTATCGAACGGTTCTGTGGATGTAATCGACGCAGAGAAGGACACTATCACCACTACGACTTTAGTCGGAGGATCCAATGCTGGCATCGCAACAAACTGGGTCACAGGTAATGTGTTTGTAACTAACAACTCCTTCGGTCCCTCTACAACGAGTGTGCTCGACAATAAGGGGAACGTCTTAGCAAACATTGAGGTAGGGAGCACCCCGTATGGAGTTGACGTTGATTTTGGTACGAATCTGGCATTTGTAGCAAATACCCAAGACAACACAGTCTCCGTCATTGACGGTGCGACGAATACTGTTTCTTCTACTGTCCCGGTAACGGGTCTTTACGTCGCTGTCAATCCAGCAACCGAAAAGGTCTATGTTAGCGGACTGAACAATTCGGTCACAGTGTTAAATGAAAAATAGCAGAACCTGGATGCGTGAGCAGAAGCGCAAACCTGCCCTGCTCATGCGTACGCTTCGTGTTTTTCCAATTCAGTGAACCAGTGATCTATGAAGGTGGAGATTCGGTTTTATGAATAGACTGAAGAAAATCAATTTCAGGCTTGCGGTTGTTCTAACCGTATTCCTTTCTCCCTGCGTTGCATCCATTGCATGGGGCCAGCAGACAGCATCCAAAAATACGTTGGACGTAGGCAACACATCGGCAGACCCAAAGATCACACCCATGTCAACTCCACCAGAGACCGTTGAACACTGGGGTGTCCTTCCGCTCACGGAAAACAGTCTTCATGCGCTTCCACCGTTGGTTGGCGAAAAAGACACTCTGCCAACCTTTACTCGCGAGTTGATCCAGGTCCAATGGCGAGCATCCGACCCCATCGACCTTTACGTCATCCGTCCGAAGGGCGCAGTCAAGCCTCCAGTGGTTCTCTTTCTCTATGGCTATCCAACTGATGCTGACAAGTTCCGCAGCGACGCCTTTTGCCAGAATATCGTCAAGCATGGCTTCGCCGCAGTTGGCTTTGTCTCCGCTCTTACCGGCCAACGCTACCATGATCGTCCGATGAAGGAATGGTTTGTCAGCGAGCTTCAGGAATCGCTTGGAACCTCGGTGCATGACGTGCAGATGGTTCTCAACTATCTTGCGACGCGCGATGATCTCGATATGAATCACATCGGCATCTTTGGTCAAGGTTCTGGAGGAACCATTGCGATTCTTTCGGCGACGGTTGATCCAAGAATCAAGGCCATAGACGTAATGGACCCTTGGGGAGACTGGCCTGACTGGGTTGCGAAATCGCCACAGATCCCCGAGAGCGAAAGAGCCGATTACTTGAAGCCAGATTTTCTAGCCAAGGTGGCTCCGCTTGATCCAGTGCGATTGATACCGCAGTTGAAAGGCCGACCGTTCCGCTTGCAGGAAAATCTCTTCAATCTGGCAATACCTGAACCCGTTCGCAAGCAGATCGAAACTACCGCGTCGGGGACCGCGCAGATTGTGGAGTATCACGACACCAAGGAGTATGGCGAAAAGGTCAGCGCCAACGGAAAGATGCTCGAATGGATGCAGTCGCAACTTCAGGATGCTTCACAGACAATCACACCGAAGGAGTTTCTTGAAAAAGCTGTTGCTACCGAAAACAAAAGTCGGCAAAAACAGTAGAAGCCGCCGACGCAGACTCTACACGCTGTATGCGTCCGCTCATCGTAAATCGGGCACGGGAGAGTGGCCACGAAATACCGCACCCGGGCGTTGGTGCTGGACTGGGAGTTCACTTCCATGCGTACAAACATTCTGTTCAAACCGCCGTTTTTACTGGAACTGCCTCCCGCGCGTCTCTTGCTACCGTTCGTGATTTTGCTGAGTGGGGCGTTGGGGTTTACGGCACGGACGCCAGCAACCACACCTCCGCACAAGCCGCTTCATTCGCATGAGCACCTCAGCGCAGTTCACTCGCAGACTCTGCAAGCAGCGCCCGTTCCGGTTGCGCCCTCCGCACCCGAATTGCCACGCTGGCCGATCAACGAAAAGCCGGTCCAGGCTTTCGTTCTTTGGGATAGCCACGGACTACGCATCACGGCACAGAACTCCAGCCTGCAACAAATCCTTCAGGATGTGGCCGCGGCCACCGGAGCCAAGGTGGAAGGAGTGGGCGCTGATGAGCGGGTCTTTGGTTCCTACGGTCCAGGACTGGTACGCGATGTGCTCTCCCAACTCCTCGAAGGCTCCGGTTACAACGTCCTCCTAATTGGAGATCAGGGTCAGGGAACGCCGCGGCAGATCGTTCTCAGCACACGTTCCACCGGGCCCGCCCCGGCGGCGATAAAGAGCGCTCAGGCCACTGCCAGGAAAGAAGATGCCGATGCTGACGATGAACCTTCCTCCCCTGACGTGAATCCTGGCGCCGATGGCCTACCGCGCACTCCGCAGCAACTCATGCAAGAGATACAGCAGCGCCGTCAGGCGCAACAGCAACCCCATCCGCAGAACTAGCGCCCGCTACCCGACGTTTTTGGTTCGCTGCTGCTATGGACACTTCTGTACCTGCAAGGCCCGCGTCGGCACTGTTCGATACCACCCCCCTGATTGACTATTTCATCTCCCATCTATAGGCATATATTGAGTTTGACCGCCATTCCGACCACCCTTTCCGCGTCCGAACGCGGGGTGTCGAGAGCCATCATTTGAATTTGTGAAAATTGAGTCCAGTAGAGATCGACCGATGGTAGTGCCCAGCCAATTCCTTCGCCGGTTGCGTCAGAGTGGTTCCTTGCCTCTGGAATGACAAGTAGAAGAAAAATCGTCCGTTATCCTGCCAAAAGGCCGCAAGACGAAGATATGATGGCTTTAGGGCGGTGACGCGCCGCCCTGGGGCGTCGAAACCCCGAATAGCACAAAGGCACGCCGCAAGGCGTGTGAATCTCCCTACCCTTTGGGTCGGGGAGCCTGTGACGTATGTCCAGGCTTCGCGGCTAAAGGTCACGGGGGCCGTGTGCTATCGGCTTTTCGAACTCCCCGACCATGGGTTTTAGGGTTGTTTGCGGGGGCGTACCGCAAACATTTTTCCCTGGCCTCGTTCGAGGAGCTGACCATGATTCCTCTTGAAGACCAACACGGGCCGAGCGGTGCGGTCGAAATCGACTCTCGATTCCTCGCGGACAACTGTGGCGACATTCTGCGCAGCGTCGGCGCGGATCATGTGATTCACGACGTCTCCCCTTCCGCTCTTGATATTCTCATCAGCAACATCGTGCGCGCTTCCGATATTGTCTGCCGCTGGGGTGGGGACAAAATTGCGATCATCCTTCCTGCCATCGATCATGCTGGCGTGGTCAGAGCTGCCGACAAGGTGCGCGGAGCGGTTGAGCCATTGCGTTTTCGCGCCAGGGAAAGCGCTGGCAGATGGGTATCCGTGACGACGAGCATCGGCGTTGCTACGGCGAAGACTGAGTCGGACTGCGTTGCAACAACGCCTCAGAACCTGCTCCTGGCAGCGGACAGGAACCTATACAGGGCGAAGCGCGACGGGCAGAACCGGATGGCGGCTGCCCTCGTCCGTTGGTCCATCAATGCTGAAGGTGAGTGTAAAACTCGCCTGTAAGCAACCAAAAGGCATTCAAAAGATGGGCGGCACTGGGGAGTGACCGCCCAACGGCACCGACGGTTTTAAATTCCCATGTCTGTGCTTGGGAACCGTCGGTGCCGACAATAGCATTTGCGAGATGCTTATGCGGATCACTCCCGCTTTGATCGATGGACGGATTTCTTCGCCGCACCCTCTGCTGACGACGGTTGAGTCGCGGGGGCGGATTTTTCGGCAGTCAGTCCGTCGATGGCGCGGGCCCGTCCGGGTGGGCCAATGATGCCGCTCCTGCCGAAGGCAGGAGCCTCGCAAGAGGGCGGGAAGACGGGCAGGGCAAACAGAAAAATATGCGGAGCCGATGTTGCTGGCTCCGCAGAGTGTTCCGGTTGAATGGATGGTTATGCCGCTGCTGCCTTCTTGGCGGTCTTCGGCGGTGCTTTGATGGGAGCTTTCGGCGCTGGTTTCGTTGTCGTCCTGGCCTTCTCCTTTGCCGCGAACTCTTGCTTGACCTGGGCCGTGATTGCGGCCACGTCCACCTTGTAAAACTCGGCGGCATCGCGCAGAACGTGCGAGGCGTTGCCGCGTGAGGCTGTAAGCAGGACGACCGCTTCGGCCACGGCGCGGCCCAAGGTGCTTTCGTCGGCGCGGCGAAGAAAGGCAACGAACAGCTTGCCGATTGATTCGTTCTCTTTGATCTTCTTGATGCCGTGCTGCCGGGCAAGGATTGCGGCGCGGTTCTCGTCCAGCAGGTTGACCATGCGCTCGGCCACAAACAGCAGGTCGCGTTTCATCAGCCGCACCGGAACTGCCGCGCTGATGGCAGAGAGAACGCGCAAGCCGGTTGCATTGGCGATGGCTTCCTCCCTGCGCCGCTTTTCCTGTTCGACCTTGAATTGTGCGTCGTGCGCGGGCTTCTGCTTGCGGGCGTGGTGAATGGGGCAATCGGGATTGGCGCACACCTTGCGCAATTCTCCTTTCTCATTGCCTTCGGTGACGATGGCCTCGGTGGTGAACTTGCAGGTCTTGTACTCCGGCCAATCGCGCTGCTTGGGATTCGTCGGCTTTTCGCTGTGAATCTCGACATAATTGTTGCGCGGCACAACAGCGCTGCTATCTTTCGGCGTTCCGTAAACCGTGCTGATCTGAACGAGGTTCGGCTTTGCGGCGATGGTTTGACGCACATGCACATCGACCTTTATCGTCCAGCATTTCGGGTCCGAGCAGGAATCATGTTGAGGCGCTAGCCCAGAGAAGAGCAGAACATTGTGACCGGTGCGCTTGGGGCATTCCACGCACGAACCGGCTTCCGGCACAAGCGCAACATCTTCTTTCGAGAACGGCGCGTCGGCTAGTTCCAACAGAATGTTGTGCTCGATCCACTGTTGCAGATGGCGGACAGGCAGCAAAACGCGCTTGGTCGCCCCACTGGCGTATTGCTCCTGATAGCAAGCGGCAAGAGCTTCCTCCTGCTGTGCAGGTTGCAACTTCGCCAGCAAGAGCGCATGGCCCACGCCGATCTCGTCCCGATAGAAGGCTTCGACAACGGGCGGCACAAGCTCGGTCAATTTCAACCTGGCGGCAATAAAAGCAGGGGTCTTGCCAGTGCGGGCCGAGATTTGCTCGATGGTGTATTTCGGTTCTTCCATGTCGAGCAGAATTCGGAAGCCGCTCGCCTCTTCCATCGGGTGCACATCGGCGCGAATCAGGTTTTCGACGATGCTGGTTTCGATGGCCTGGGCGTCGGTCAATTCGACGATGCGCACGGGCGCGGTTTCGAGTTCGGCTAGCCGTGCCGCGCGATAGCGCCGCGCACCGGCAACGATCTCGAAGTGCTGGCCCACGGGCCGCACGACAAGCGGCGAGAGAATGCCCTGCGCTTTGATTGACGAGGCCAATTCGTTCAGGCTGGCTTCGTCGAAACTCTTGCGTGGGTTGTTGGGTGACTCGGTGAGGGCGTCAAGCGGAAGGTCGCGGTACTCATTGGCATTGCTAACTGTGGTGGTCATGATAAGCTCCTTTCGAGCGGTTGAAAAGTGAAGACGCGCGGAGCGAAAACACATCGGGCCAGTTCCGCTCCGCAGGGAGCGGACTAGCCGCGAATCGATTTGTCCGTAAACGCTTCGAGAAAACCCTGTGCGCGGAGATTTTTGTCCCACT
>Ga0224527_1001098_pt1 | contig 14458 bp, 12 predicted proteins | sample CBST0metaG_FD_179882 | JGI IMG/M metagenome (GOLD analysis project Ga0224527, IMG submission 179882) | Peat soil microbial communities from Stordalen Mire, Sweden - C.B.S.T0 | ecosystem: Environmental > Terrestrial > Soil > Wetlands > Peat | place: Sweden: Norrbotten County, Stordalen Mire... | reverse complement strand
CATTGAAGCAGGGGCCCGTGCCGGCCGGTGCAAACTGCCGTCCCTTAACATAGGTATATGTCTTCTCGTCCGGTGCAATAAGGCCGGCACGGGCCCCTGCTTCAATGGACATATTGCAAATCGTCATCCTGCCTTCCATTGAAAGGGAACGAATGACCTCGCCTGTGTATTCGACAACGTAGCCTGTTGCGCCGGCAGTTCCGATCTTGCCGATGATCGCAAGAATTACGTCCTTGGCCGTTACACCGGTGCCAAGCTTCCCGTCCACACGGATCTCCATGGTTTTGGGTCGTGTCTGCGGGACACACTGCGTCGCAAGAACATGCTCCACTTCGCTTGTCCCAATGCCGAAAGCTAAAGTTCCAAAGGCACCATGCGTGCTGGTATGGCTGTCACCACAGACAATGGTCATACCGGGCTGAGTCAGTCCGAGCTCAGGGCCGATTACGTGTACGATTCCCTGTCGTTGATTATGGATATCGTAAAGTGTAATCCCAAAGTCTTTGCAGTTTTTGCTCAGGGCATCGATTTGACGGCGAGAAATTGGATCCTCAATCGGCAGTGATCGATCAGTAGTAGGTACATTATGGTCTACCGTAGCCACTGTCAAATTCGGCCGCCGCACCTTGCGTCCACTAAGGCGCAATCCGTCGAATGCCTGCGGCGATGTCACCTCATGCACCAGATGCAGATCGATATAAAGCAGCGATGGAGTGCCTGCTTCTTCGTGGACGATATGGCTTTCCCATATCTTCTCAAACATTGTCTTTCCCATATGTTCTCCTCTAATTAATTCTTACGCGCGTAACCTAATTTACTTCGTTGCTTTTATTAGTACGCGAAGCCATGTAAACCAGGTCTCTCCTTGATCATCTGTCTCAATATTGAACTTGCGACGAATGTTCTCAGGAGCCTCGCTAAATTTTCCTCGAACTTCAGCTTCCTGCTCCTCAGAACAGCCTGCTTTGCTTATCCAGCTCGAAAGCGGAATCCGGATACCGGATCCGGAATCGGAGATGGATACGATTTGAAATCCAGGTCTCGTCAAGATTTTACGCCATTCATTGACCGTATAGTTCTTTCCATGAGAAGTATCTCGCATACGCTCGACTTCGTTTTGCCAAACCGCTGCCAGAAAATCATCGTCAGGAACGGACGTGTCGGCAATCACCAGCCGCCCACCCTTTTTAAGCACTCGAAAGACCTCGGCGGCAAATTCCTTAATCCCAACAAAATGATGGGCTGCGATGCGGCAGGTTACAATATCGAAGGTTTCACTGTCAAACGGAAGATCTTCGGCTGGAGCCTCCATGAATCGTATATTGTTCACGCCGGCAGCAAGTGCGCTCTGCTTTGCCTGTTCAAGCATTCCAGTAGAAATGTCGGTTGCTACGACTTCTTTCGCGGCGGCAGCGAATGCGATGGCGGTAAACCCGGTGCCGGTTGCCACATCAAGCACGATGTCTGAAGCGGAAGGCTGTCCCTGTTCGAGCAGCCAGTCCAACGTCTCCTGCGACCAGGTATTCCATTCGGCATTATAATGTACCGCCTGTCGATCAAATTGCTCTTTCGATGTTCGTCTTGTATCACTCATTATAAAAGCTCCTCTAATCCTCCTCAATCTGGGTGCCACGCTTTGGCTGCCAGGCCAAAGGGTGTCCGATCTCAATGTCGCCTACAAACCGTATTCGCCAAATAATACGTAACAACCAGCGTGGCACCCAGATTCTAGTCCGAATTCCTTCGGTTGTCTTTCTTCCTAGGAAAGACAGGGGCCCGCTTGCGGGAAAGTTAGGTTTTCTTTAAGACACCCTTTGCGCCGAGACGCAGTAGTGTCGAAAGTTCCATGGTCGGGGAGTCTAAATTCTCTTCGGCCTGTTTTTTTGTGCGGATCTTTGCACCCAAATCGCTCTTTCCATGAGTTCCGTGGTCCATAGGGTGGAATCGAAGGAAATCCATCTCTTTACTGACGGCCAGCCGCCTTCTTTGATTCCTGAAAGTCTCTTGTACCAAATCATGAGAAGTGTTGCAATCAATGTCATGTAGATCATGACCTCAATGCCATTTTGTGTACGGCTGACGATGTGACTATAACCCAGATTTTGCTTGATGAACTTAAAGAATAGTTCGATATCCCATCGGCTGCGGTAAAGTTCGGCAACTTCCAGAAACGAATACGGGCCTACCTTTGCGTTGTTATCAGTCAAAGGCATATTTGTCATGAGCACCAAAGGAGACCATTTCTGTGATCGTGCGTCCCATCGCCGGCCATGAATGGTAATCACCGGCAAGTTTAGATATTTATTTGCGCCGTTCACGCTGCCAAAGCGGCACTCCTCAACACGCACAAGTTGATATGTTTGTTCGCCCTTCTTAGGTGCATCGTCCGTTATATCTTCTTGTCTGGGTTCAAATATAACGTTTTGAATGCTTAGCGTTTGTGATGAATGGCGTGTCAAAAAATAAGCATTAGCGTTATTAATTGCAAGAAATCGACTTCTATCGTTCATTCCTGCATCAAACACGCACAGATCATTTGCCTGCAAGCTTGCCAAGATAGGATCCCCAAGCGCAACGTTATCACTCAGCTCACTTCTGCTCTCGCACAGACGCATCATCCTTGGAAGGCCATGTTCATTCAACGAAAACACGGTTTTGATATTTCGGACAGGAAATTTTGATTTCTGTTGATTGATGAGCAATCCGAAGTTGATAAGTCGAGAGGACAATGTCACAACGGTTGCGTCGACATAACGAAGTCGCAGAGCCTTTTTCTCGGAGGGTGTCGCTTCAGGCGAGAGAACTTGAAAAAGGTGCTCAAAAATGTCCCTGAAAAAGGCCACCGGGATCGTGGACAGACGCTTTCCAAAACTGCTGTGATCGGCAGTCTGACCGGTTTTCTTAAAATAAGCGTCTGCCAAAGCGCGTTGGCTGGTGTCACAGCCCCACAAACTAGTCTCTAACAGACTGCTGAACACTGCCGTGCCTGGTAATCGAATTTGATTGCACTTATCAGCATTATGTTCAACAGCAAGCTTTTGAATAAGCTCCAGGGGTAGGATTTTCTCAAAGAATTCTAAACTTACACGTTGCATACCTGTATAACAAGCTGGTGCCCAAGAAGATTCCCGAGTCCCCCAAAAAAATGCAATTTTAGACATCTAATGAACTTTCGACACTACTGCGCCGAGACGCAAAGCGTGGCACCCAGATTCTGGTCCGAATTCCTTCGGTTGTCTTTCTTCCTAGGAAAGACAGGGGCCCCGCTCGCGGGAAAGTTAGGTTCCCTTTAAGACACCGATACACTATTGTACTTGCAAACTAGGTATGATTCAAATGAATGTTTTTCATAAAATCTATTACATTTTGGAATACTAGTTGTCAATGGAATTAAGACAGCTCCTGGCCTTCGTCACTGTCGCACAGACGGCCAGCTTTACAAAGGCGGCAGAAGAGCTTTCGCTCACACAATCCGCGGTAACTCGGCAGGTAGCCGCACTTGAATCCGAGACTCATTGCCGCCTGTTGGACCGGCTTGGCCGCGCTGTTGTGGTGACATCGGCAGGAGAGGCCTTATTGCGCTACGCAGTTGAAATGCTCAGGCTGGATTCCGAGGCCTTGCATGTACTTGAAGGTGTCCGATCGGGGATGGGTGGCAAGCTTGCAGTCGGCGCGAGCAGCACGGCGGCAGCATATCTGCTTCCGCCAGTGCTCCAGCTGTATCGCGAGCGCCGTCCCGGTGTGGATCTTAGTGTCCTCACCGGCCCGTCAGGCAGAGTAGCAGAAATGGTCGCCGACAACAAAGTTGATGTCGGACTGTTGATGGACGAGCCGTTAATCAGCGGACTAAAATCAATTAGAGTCGCCGATTACACAATCGCCCTCATCGTCTGCGCCAATCATCCTTTGGTTGAGCAGGCAAAGCATATGCCGCTTGGCGTAAACCTCTTATTAGTAGCCGGCCTGCCGCTTATATTAATGCAAAAGGGAGCCAGCCTGCGCCGTTCGGTAGACCAGCTGCTTGGACAGAGCGGCGAAGGACAGAGTATATCAATGGAACTCGATAATGTGGAGGCGATAAAGAAAATGATCGAAGCGCGGCTTGGTGTTTCCCTTCTGCCGATGATGTCGGTTAAAAATGAAATAGCCAGTGGCCGCCTTGCCGCTCTTCCGATAGAATCTCCCAATCCGCCAAAACCGTCGATTGTACTTATTCATCGAGAAGACAAATATATAAGTGGTGCGATGCAGGCATTCATCGAGCTAATCCGCGCCAATGTTCGCACAGCGTAAATCGCTGGTACAATTACGCAATGACCACGCAAACCATTTCCACCGAAATTAGCGATCCCACGAACAGGGCCATTTTGGCAGTTTCCGAAGATCTCATTGAAGGCTTTAACGAAAATCCCTTCCAAGTAATTGCGGATAAAGCCGGTCTTCCAATCGACATTGTATTGCAGCGCATTGGTGCGATGCTTGAAAGCGGCACAATTCGACGTGTCCGACAAACATTAATGGCAACTAATCTGGCACAGGGTGCGTTAGTTGCATGGCAGGTACCGCCTGACCTTTTGGATTCCGCATTTGATTACCTCTTTAAGAATGATCCCTTTTCGGGACATGTTGTTATTCGGTCCACCGACCCGGGAAATCCCGGCAGCTCATTTCGCCTTTGGACCACGCTCAAAGTTCCGCAGGGGTTTTCCCTGGAGAAGCACGCAGAGTTTTTAAGAAAAAAGATCGGCGCCGACAGGCTTCTTCTGATGCCGGCCAAGCGTGTATTCGCGCTCGGGGTCGGACATGTGCGGCGCCTCGGGATGGAACCCGGTGCAAAGACTGAAGAAACTGCAGAAACGCACGATACCTGTATAGTACAGCTCTCGGAGCTGGATTGGCAGGTTCTTGTCATTCTAAAGCGCGAACTCACATTGGATGAAGTAGCAGTCGACTTGTGGGCAACGCGGGCGGCCGAAGCCGAAATTTCACTTAATATCTTTATTAAGACTGCAAGATCACTCGCCGAGCGCGGCGTTATCGGAAGGTTTTCAACTTTCCTCGAACATGTAAAACCCAGCCTGGGCAATCAGCGGGCAACCCGCTACAACGCCCTCTTCCACTGGGCCGTCCCGAAAGGGCAGGAAGTGGAAGCCGGCAGCCAGGTGGGTAGATTTTTGATCATGACTCATGCCTACTGGCGTGAAGGCGGCCCCGACTTCAACAATGTCAACATCATGGGTGTTGCGCACGGACAGGACAAAGAATTGGTGCTGGCACACAAGGCCGCGATTGATGCGCACCTCATTGCAAGCGGCATTCCAGTTAATTACACAGCGGTTTTCTGGGGTGGTCGAAGCGAGATAAAGCCATCTGAAATAGAGCCTCAAGCCTACCTTCAGTTTTGTCTGGCCAACCAGATCGACCCGAAAGAAATGCGTTAAAATATCATGCGAATACTATCATTTGGCGACGGAGTTGTACTGGGAGAAGGATCAAGCGGCGGCTTTCGTACTCCCCTAGAAGAACATCTCCTCCATGCCGGAATAAAATTTGAATTTGTCGGCCGTCGTACAGAAAACTCTTACAGAATGAAATATCCGTTCCATGAAGGCTGGTCACGTGCGGGCCTCCAGTACTTACGGGACGAATGTCTCGAGCCTGCTCTTGCCTTTAAGCCGGATATTATCCTCCTCTATGCCGGCGCAGAAGATCTTCGCGATATACCGGATGCCGGAATCGCAGTTGCACGTTACCAAAAGATGGTTAGAGCGGTTAATGAGGCACTGCCTGCCTGTTCTATCATATGCTCTCAATTAATCACCAATCGCGACTATCATGCCGAGCATAAAGTTAAGAAGTTCAATACAGGTTTGGGAACTTTTGTCGAGAAGGCAGCGAAGAAGAATCTTCCGATCAGCCGGATAAAAATGCACTCAATTGTTAAGGATGAAGGCATCAACGACCTTGGAATGCCGAATGGCGGAGGCTATTCTGATATGAGCCTCGCATGGTTCCATGCCATCGAAGAAATCTACCGCCGTTCGATAGAACAACAATAAGCTTCCCTTCAAAATCATCAAGCTCGTACAAGCTCATTTTCATGGGCATTTGCCGGCCTCTTGCTTAAAAAACAAGGGGCCGTATGCTTCTCTCCAAATAACAGACTAGTCGAACAGTTCGTCCGTTTCTGGACATTAGAGACTTCTCGCTGAGTTTTATCGACAATGAATTATTTTCGGTGTTTTTTCCCATAATAATGGCCTGATACCAAAGAATATTTGAAAAAATATTTGGTATAATGGTACCAATAGGAACAATAGAACATTCAATTTCAGAATGGAATAATTGTTGCCCCAATAATATAGCGCCGAAAAACCGAATTAGTATCTTTTCTCTTTTTTAGTAGTAAATGTAAGATTTAGAAATAAACAGACAAAGGACTTTATCATGACTGTCTCTCTAATTAGACAAAAACGCCAGGCGTTCACCCTCATCGAATTGCTCGTCGTTATCGCTATCATCGCCATCCTGGCAGCAATTCTTTTCCCGGTATTTGCAAAAGCACGAGAAAAAGCCCGCCAGATTACCTGTGCATCCAATCTCAAACAGCTCGGAGTTGCCGCAATGCAGTACACCGAAGACTACGACGAGTGTTTCCCTGGCGGAACAAGTCCCGGATACGGTACGAGTGGCCATAACGATAGCGGCCTACTGCAAGGCTGGGCAGGACAACTTTATCCATACGTCAAAAGCACCGCTGTATACCAATGCCCTGACGACCCCACAAAGGCTGTAGGTGCCAACGAGTATCCGCTGTCCTATTTAATGAACGATAATCTTATGCATGAGTTTGTCAACAACGGTAACATAACCGCGTACGCTGGTATTCCCACGATGGTTGCACCGGCGTCCACCGTAATGCTTTTCGAAGTTTCCGGGTACCAGGCACCGATAAGTACGCCGGGCGAGACAGAAAGCATGTCGGCAGTAGGCTGGAGCTACTGGTCGCCTTCGAATATCAAAGGCGGCACTGGCCTATATCAGACAGGCTTCATGGGCGGCGGGAATATGCAGCAGAACAATGGCGGCATAACCCCACCACCAGATGCAGGATATGCACTTACTGGTCTACATACGGACATGTCTAATGTTCTATGCTGTGACGGGCATGTGAAGACCGTTCGTGGAACCACCATTTCACCGGGGCTCTCCGCACAAAATCCAACAGATAACACAATCGTCACGTTTGCCTGTAGCGTCAATGAGCTGTCGAGCGACCCGACAGGTCCATATACGCTCACAATGAGCAAGACGTAAAGCGGTGTAGGATCAACGACAACTCTAGTTTATAGAGTCAAGTCCCGGACTGCCCAGCAGCATTCCGGGACTTTTTTTTGAGCAAAAGTATATTTCACCGTTTAGATCAGCGTGTCGCCGCCGAAAGGCTCTGTTTAATATTAATTTATCTTACATTCCCGTTGAACCAAAGAAGATTCGAGCTCAAATTTGGTATAATGGTACCAATAGAGATGGAGCCAAACGGCATACCCTAAGAACGTAACGAGTATCTCCTCCTAATAACACGACGTATATACTCCCACTTGATTTTCTCGTCTCATGTGCGTGTTCTAACGAGCACGAGAAGATAATTTATTTTGGAGGAACGAATATGAAAGTCTTTACAGCACGACGTGGCGCTAAGGCGTTTACGCTTATCGAACTGCTCGTAGTTATCGCGATCATAGCCATACTTGCGGCTATCCTTTTCCCTGTGTTTGCCAAAGCACGCGAAAAGGCAAGACAAATTACCTGCGCATCCAATCTGAAGCAGCTTGGCATTGCCTTCTTGCAGTACTCTGAGGACTACGATGAAGCTATGCCATGCGGAACCGCCACCGGAAACGGCTTTACAAATGGTTCTCCTGGTCTCTACGAAGGCTGGGCTGGGCAGATCTATACATACGCCAAGAGCACCGCAGTTTACACATGTCCTGACGATTCCACAAAAGCATCGGGAGCTAACGAGTATCCTCTTTCGTATATGGCGAACGGTGGAGTAATGGACTCGTTTGTAAACAACGGTAACTACTCTACATCCAACAACATTTCTCAAATGACCGCGCCTGCATCGACAGTACTTCTTTTTGAAGTTTCCGGTCATCAGGCAGCTATTTCCACTCCTGGCGAAATTGACAGCCAGTCGGCAGTCGGCTGGGTTGGCCATCCAGTTTCCAACATCCCGGGCGGTACAGGATTGTATCAAACAGGCTTTCTGGGTGGCGGAAGTCAGCAGCAAAGCTCAGCCGCAGCAACGGACGGCGGTTATGCAGCCCAGACTGGCCGACATACCGACATGGCCAACTACCTCCTCTGTGACGGCCACGTTAAGGCCCTTCACGGAGCCGGCGTTTCCCCAGGCATCGATGCCATAAATCCTACGGATAATTCAAACAATCCGTATGCCTGCGCCACCGCTCAAATGTCTTCAGACCCGACTGGTCCTTACTACGCGACGATGAGCAGAATGTAATCTAATTACCGCAATGCCTGCCGCCTCTTAGCAGCCGGCATTTAAGAAACCAGAGTGCCTGAGCCGCATCAAAGCGGCCCAGGCTCTTTTTTGTTCGCAAAACCTATTTTTGGTTTAGATCGCACTCAAAAACACAATTGAACATGGTACCAAACACCAAGTCCCTTTATAGAACCATCAACCAGATAATACGCCTGCGAAGGCCTATTGGTTCACCTAATCGTATTCTGTAGAACACCATTATTAAATATTAAGAGCACAGCATGGTTAATTACAGTACAAAATGAGCTTAATTTTCGTATTTATAGTCCTAATAATTTTACTTGGACCAAATGCAATCTAGTAATATTTTTTGGTATAATGGTACCAGTACTCAGCGAACCAAATAAAATTAGTTTAAGCCAGTTGACTTATTGCTACAATTAACATATAATAAATTGACTTAATTAATTTTCCTATTTTTTGGTGTACGCACTTAAGAAATAGGGGAATAAATAGATGGAGGAATTCATAAAATGTCTGTCTCTCTAACTAGACGCGAAAGAAAAGCGTTTACACTTATCGAATTATTGGTAGTGATAGCGATTATAGCAATACTAGCGGCCATACTCTTCCCTGTGTTCGCCAAAGCACGGGAAAAAGCCCGGCAAATAACTTGTGCCTCCAACTTAAAACAGCTCGGCCTGGGCTTTTTGCAGTACAGCCAGGACTATGATGAACAATTTCCTAGCGGCACAAATAATACAGACTATTACGCGGCTTTCTACAGAGGATGGGCAGGGCAGATTTACCCATATGTTAAAAGCACCGCGGTTTATAAGTGCCCTGACGACTCAACGACGGCGTCAGGTACCAACGAATATGTCCTTTCCTACCTAGAGAACGCGGCCTTAAACCCGGTCGGCTTGTATTGGGGCGGAGACGGCATTCCACAGATTAATGCTCCAGCATCCACGGTTATGCTGTACGAAGTATCGGGACACCAGGCCGCCATGTCGACCCCTGGCGAAGGCGACAGCCAGAGCGGCTGGGGTTGGACCTACTGGACGGCCGGAAACACTCCAAGCCACATGGGCCTCTATCAGACCGGCTACATGGGGGGTACCAATTGCCTTCAAAGTAACGGAAATAACGGCCCATCCAACGGCTATTACGCCGGCCCTTACGGACTGCACACCAACATGTCGAACTGGCTTCTTGCCGATGGCCACGTAAAGGCGCTTCGCGGAACTAGCGTTTCTCCTGGCCAGCCGGCACCTACGGCCACTACCAACTGCGGCGGCACTTCGGCGGGAACCGCTGCGCTGGGCTCCGACCCAAGTGGACCGTTCGCCGCAACATTCAGCCCCCTATAATAAGGTAACAACCACCCTCATTTAAGGTAGGTCTATCAAAATCCCTCCGGCTGCTGGGCTGCAGTCGAAGGGATTTTTTTTATGCAGGTCGAGACTCGAGACCATTCGTATCCGCAGTGTTTAAAATCTTTATATAATTTTTTATATAAATCAATAGCAATTTCGCGATGTTACTGCTATACTGAAATCATTGCTTGTGAACGAAGCAAATTAGTTTAGGTTGGCTAACTTATTGCTATTAATAACATTGAGTGACTTGCCATAATTAATTTTCTTTATTGAGGGTCTATTCATCCAAGATATAGGGCATGCTTGGTTCACACGCTTAAGACAAAGAGATTAAACGGGTGGAGGAATTCATAAATATGTCTGTCTCTCTAGGTAGGCGCAATAAAAAAGCGTTTACACTTATCGAACTCCTCGTGGTGATAGCCATTATAGCCATTCTCGCAGCCATACTATTCCCTGTTTTTGCCAAAGCAAGGGAGAAGGCGCGGCAGATCACATGCGCCTCCAACCTAAAGCAGCTAGGGTTAGGCTTCCTGCAGTACACCCAGGACTATGATGAACAGTTTCCGAGCGGTACAGGCGGCACCGGCAATTGGTTCAATAACGGTTGGGCGGGCCAAATTTATCCATACGTTAAAAGCACCGGTGTGTACAAATGCCCTGACGATTCCACAACTGCTTCAGGTGCAAATGAATATCCCCTTTCTTACCTGGAGAACGGAGCATTAAATCCAAACGGTTATTCAAACATCGGCACGGCGCAGCTTAATGCGCCTACCTCCACAATCATGCTCTATGAGGTTTCCGGATACCAGGCTGCCATGTCGACTCCGGGAGAGACCGACAGCGAAAGTGGTTGGGGCTGGACATCTTATTCACCGGGAAACACCGGCAACAATGTTCCTGGCCTTTATCAAACTGGTGTTTTGGGTACTGTAAAGTGCCAGCAGGGCAATGGTAACTTCGGCGCAGATGCCTATTATGCGGGGTTAACCGGGCGTCACACTGATACGGCTAACTGGCTCCTCTGTGATGGTCACGTGAAGGCGCTCCATGGCGGCACTGTAACCGCTGGTGCGCCTGCCCAGTCGCCATCGGGTAACTGCGGCGGCTACTACGCAGCCGGAACGGCAGACCTAGGCTCTGACCCTAACGGAACATTTACTGCAACATTCAGTCCGATCTAATCGGACAATAATCGCCCATTACAAATGATGCTATTTATAATCCCTCCTATTGCAACTTCGTGGTAGGAGGGATTTTTCTGGACTTTGGCCTTTTACACGCCAAAGAATAAATTCACAAGACACCCAATTCTTATGATGCTCCTCTAATACTGTCTACGCTGAACTTCCGGAGCTATCGGCAATCCGCGCCCGTTCGCGTATGCCGACAATCAGATCGGCTTCCGATTTTGTCTCCGGTAGAGCCAAGGCGATTAACATTCCCACAATTACAGCGATAAGCCCGGCCGCTATCGGGTTTTCTTCAATATATTTTACAACAGGCATTTCCATCCTCTAATTTCCTTAAGCAGCTTTGTGCGTCTGCCCCGCAGGGCTCATATTCTTGAGAAATCGAGCAGTAATAAATCCGACAGCAACCGCGGCAATCAGATAAGCGGCGGGACGGGCGCGTGCATAAGATTCAGTATCCTGAACAATCTGTTCAAGCTCGTGCTGTTTGAGCGATTTTGCGATTTGGCTGACGCCGTCAATTATTCGCTCGCCATAAATGCCGCTGGTTTCCTTGCCGCTGCTCACCGACGAGCTTGCAGAACGAAGTGCCTTACTTAGAGCAGTAAGCTGGTCAGCAAGATGATCTATCTGCTTCTCAGCCTGCGCCCGAGCAATATGCTTGACTTCTTTTGCCACATTACTCGCCGCCTTTTGCGCCCCCGACCGAAGCCCGTTCAAATGCGCCTTCCCCTCATCAATACCATCTCCAATTGTTTCCTGAACATTACCACTCATAGAATCAGCCCCTTCCCGCGTTCCGTACTTCTCCGTTGCTTATATGCTTTACCCGGCCCCACAATCCAATTAAACCGCAGGAGCTTCTAAGAAGTATCGCTGCCAAAAGAGGACACGCTTCATTCGGCATCGGGTGAACGAATTACACAAAGTCTACCGCGCTTTTCCCTTTCGGAAGTGGAGCGCCGAAGACGAAGTTAGTGCCACAATCACAACGCTCAGCACGGAATTAAAGAAAAGCAAGGTCCCTCCGCTGCGGTCGGGACGACGTATTTGTGTGGTTTTTGCTGTGGTTTATGCGGCAGATGCTCGTGCTAATAAGCCTTGTCCATTCGAAGAAGAACAAGCACCATATGAACGTCGTCCCGACCGCAGCGGAGGGACCTTGCTTATTCTGGTGACTGAGAAATGCGGAATGACCTCTCTCGAAGAGGCTTTTTGCTATAATTGAACAGCACTTACTGAACAGGGTTGGTATTCAATGTTTCCACTACATAAGATATTCGCTGCAGTTGCCGCGATCCTTTCAATTCCTCTCTTCTCCGGCGTTTCTTATGGGGCAAATCCGATTGACCCAACGGGCACCTACTTTGCCGATCCGGAACCGCACGTTTGGGCGGATGGCGTTTTGTATCTCTACTGTTCTCACGATGTGTCGCCGACAGGTTGGTGTTCAGAAGATTATCATGTGCTTTCCACCCGTGACATGATTCATTGGAAGGATAACGGGATTGCCTACCGGGTTCCAGGCGGTATGCTCTATGCCAACGACTGCGCCTACAGCCATGGTCGCTACTATCTTTACTACTCCGTTCCCAATGGAGACTGCTATGTTGTCACCAGCGCTCACCCGACCGGACCTTTTGCCGATCCGGTCCAAATTGCCGGTATATCAGGCATCGATACTTCAGTTTTTATCGATGATAATGGTCAGGCGTACATTTATTGGGGGCAATTCGATAAAGTCCGATGCGCGAAGCTCCTGCCTAGCATGTCGGCCATCGATCCAGCCGGCGTAATGCAGCCCCTTTCAGTTGCGCAGGACTCGTTTCATGAAGGCAGCGCCGTAATAAAACGCGCGGGAATCTATTACTATGTATTCGCGGATACCAGCCGTCATAGCCATACCCCTACCTGTTTAGGCTATGCCACGGGGCCGACACCAATGGGACCGTTTACCTACCGTGGTGTGATCATTGACAGCTATGGATGCGATCCCCAGGTGTGGAACAACCATGGGCGAATTGCAGAGATGAACGGGAAATGGTATGTCTTCTACCATCGCTCGTCGCATGGCGGAAAATTCTTACGCCAGATATGTGTTGAACCTATCGAGTTCAACCAGGACGGATCGATATCGGAAGTTGAGATGACATCGCAGGGCGCCGAAAGCCCGCTGCCTGCACATTCAAAAATTCCCGCATCCGCCGCCTGTCTACTTTCCGGAACCATCCATTCCGAAGACTGCGTTGAGGGCGGATACGATCTCGGAATGATCTCTTCAGGTGATTATGCGGCTTACAAATACGTGGACTTCGGCAAGGGAGTGAAGAGCTTTAAAGCAAGAGTTGCATGCGCTGCCACCGGCGGATTGATAGAAGTTCGTTTAGATGGCCCTTTAGGAAAGCCAATTGCCCGAATGCCGGTAAGCAGTACGGGCGGCTGGCAGAACTGGGTAACTGTGTCAGCCTCGGTAAAGGCGGTTCAGGGTGTACATGCAGTCTACGTGCGTATTCTCGACACTGACGGAGTTGATACATACAACGACGTTTTAGGAAACAAACTCAACATCCAGTGGTTCCAATTCGAATAAGCGTAAGAGGTAAAATGCCTCATGATAAATGCACGCCAGGGAGACGCTGTCGACAATTATGCCGGCGTACTCATTCCAGATCCGTACCGTTGGATGGAAGATCTCGACTCCGACGAAGTTAAGCAGTGGGTTGATTCTCAAAATCAGATAACACTCGATTACTTACAGACCATCTCCGCTAAAGCGACGATTAGCGATCAGCTATTGAAAATTTTCAATTACGAGCGCTATGGGATACCTTCCAAGCAGGCCGACCGTTATTTCTTCACACGCAATGACGGCTTACAAAACCAGGGCGTTCTTTATACTCTAGCCAATCTTGACGATGAACCGAAAGTTTTATTAGATCCAAACACGCTCTCCGATGACGGTACCGTCGCATTGGCGGGGTACTCGGTAAGTGACGACGGCAAATACCTGGCTTACGGGCTTGCGACTTCGGGATCGGATTGGACGACCTGGCGTGTAAGAAACATTGAGACAGCACAGGACACTGAGGACGAGTTAAAATGGGTTAAGTTTTCAGGGGCATCCTGGGATCATAATTCGCTTGGTTTCTACTACGGTCGTTTTGATGAGCCTTCCCCTGATGCCATCATGCAGGATACCAATTTTTACCAAAAGCTCTATTACCATCGATTGGGAACTCAGCAAAGCGCAGATACATTAATCTTCGAACGTCCCGATCAAAAAGAGTGGATGTTCCAGGCCGAAGAAACCGACGACGGCCATTATCTGCTTATTTCGGTCAGCCGCGACACGTCGCCAACGAACGCAC
>Ga0224527_1001097_pt1 | contig 14466 bp, 17 predicted proteins | sample CBST0metaG_FD_179882 | JGI IMG/M metagenome (GOLD analysis project Ga0224527, IMG submission 179882) | Peat soil microbial communities from Stordalen Mire, Sweden - C.B.S.T0 | ecosystem: Environmental > Terrestrial > Soil > Wetlands > Peat | place: Sweden: Norrbotten County, Stordalen Mire... | reverse complement strand
GAACATAATCTGCTATCATTGCAAGTGATACAGTTGCTTCAGATTCATTGAGTGTCTCCAGTAGATTTTTAGCTGTATCAACATTTTTAATAGCTATGTCGCGAGCGTAGTTTATTGAACCGTACTTTTCAAATAATTCTATAGCTCTTCCAACATCGGTATCTCCATCATCTTCCAATATAGATATTAATTCTTCCTTATCTTCAGCTGAAGCATTTGAAAGTGCGTGTACAACCATCAAAGTCATTTTTCCTTCGACAATGTCACTTCCAACTGGTTTACCTAAGTTTTCTTCTTCGCTGACAACATCTAAATAGTCATCCTGTATTTGGAATGCTAATCCTACGAGTCTACCATATTCAGCCAGGGTTTCTACTTCTACAGGATTTCCTCCACCTATTATTGCACCAGATCGTGTGGCTGCAGCAATTAGGGCTCCTGTTTTCTTGTAGATCATATTCATATATTCTTCTTCATTTACTTCGAAGTTACCCTCAAAACACATGTCAGAGGCTTGACCCTCACATATCTTGATACATGCATCAACAACAGTTTTAAGTGCATTTAATACGCGTTCGTATGAAATATTGTCTATTGGTGTTTCGAGTACTGTTTCAAATGCCTTGGAGAATAGTGTGTCACCTGCAAGTATTGCCATAGGTTCTCCCCAAAGTATGTGTACAGAGGGTTTTCCCCTCCTCATTTCATCCTTATCCATGATATCATCGTGTATCAATGAAAAGGTGTGTATCAGTTCCACTGCGGCAGCTGTTTTAAGTGCTACTTCGGCTGTTCCACCCACAGCTTCTGAACTTAAAACCACAAGAGATGGACGTATCTTCTTTCCACCAGCCATTATTAGATGTTGTGTTGATTTTTGAAGTTCTTCAGGATCTACTGTGTCCAATGAATTTTTAATCTCCACATCTATGTCTTTAGAGTATTTCTTTAATATGTCAACTACTTCCATCAAACTCCTCCATTAAACACCTGTGCCTGTCCGTTACGTAATATGTGTATATCATTACCTAATTTATATCCTTCTTCCTCTGCCAGTTCTGTGTATGCTGCAAGCATATTCAGGTTACCGTGAGATGGTATAAGATGTTTTGGGTCTAGCATTCTAATAAAGTCACGATGGTCTTCCTTACCAGCATGACCAGAAACATGTGCATTGGTAAATATTCTTGCACCGCTTGATTTGAGCCTTCTTTCCATGAGGTTACGGTTAGCAATGTTCATTGGGTTTGGTATAACCGATGCAGATATTACAATATTATCGCCGGGCCTTACATTGAACATAGTTTTACCGTTTGCTATCCTTGGAAGTAATGCATCAGGTTCTCCTTGATGTCCTGTTGCAACAAGAACATATTCAGATCTGTTTTCATCAGCCCTTGCAAGTGCACGGTTAACAGCCTTTGGACTTCCATAAACACTTGCTGTTTCAGGAAGTTTCAGTAGTCCCATTGTCTCGGCCATGGTACAGTATCTTTCCATTGATCTTCCTAAAAGGAGTATCTTACGATTACTTTCATCTGCAATGTTACATATGGCCTGAATCCTTTCAATATGGGATGAAAATGTAGTGATAATCATTCCAGTATCTTCTTTTAATGGTTCTTCCATTATATCCTTTAACACTAACCTTGCAACTTTTTCAGAATGAGTTTTTAGTTGATCATCCTCTGCTGCACGTGTTGTATCCACAATCAATGCAAGAACTCCTTTACGTCCCAGTTCTCTGAATCGCTGATAATCCGGCGGTGGTGAAATTGTCTGGTGATTGTCAAATTTGAAATCATTTGAGTAGACTATTATTCCCTCTGATGTGTGCAGTGCTGGTGTAACTGTCTGTGGAATACTGTGGGTTGTTCGTACAAATTCAAGTGTTATGTCTGGAGATATCTGAATTTTTTCTCCTGAGTTTAATACATGAAGTGGGTTGGTTACCTTGAACTTCCTTTCTCCCTTAATGGTTTTCTCAATTAATGCCATTGTATATGGTGTGGCAATTAATGGTGCCTCATATCTGTGTGCAAGTTTAGCTACTGCTCCTATGTGATCCAGGTGTCCGTGAGTAAAGACTATTGCCCTTACCTTCCCATCAACATCCTTCATTAAAGTATCGTCGGGTATGATACCCCTTTCGATAAGGTCTAAACTATGCATTCTCGCTATATCTGTGTCTTCATGGATATGGATTCTGTCCAGGTGTATTCCCATGTCGAATATTACAACATCTTCACCCACCTTAACAGCAGACATGTTTTTGCCCACTTCTTCATATCCTCCAACAGCTATTACTTCAACGCTCATTCTATGTTCTCCTCGCGTATTTTTTTGTTTCGAAACCTCTTTCATTGAGCCATTCCTTAGTATCTCCCTTAATTATTAGGGATGATTTCTTAAGTTCTGCTATATTTGATGCTCCAACAAGGAACATTGCAACGCGGAGTTCCTCATTAAATTTATTAAGTTTATTAATTACTGCATGATGGCCAATATAAGCTTCTTTAAGTAACGGTAATGCAATTCCTACTGCATCAGCCCCTAAGGCTATTGCTTTAGCTGCATCAAGACCACTTCTTATACCGCCTGATGATATTACAGGTATTTTAACCGATTGAGAGACTTCCACAGTACTTGCGGCCGTTGGTATTCCCCAGTCCCAAAATACATCGCCCATGCTTCTGTCCTTGGCACGATATGTTTCAACTGCAGCCCAACTTGTGCCGCCTGCTCCAGCTATGTCTATTGCACCTACCCCTGCTTTTTCAAGAGCTATTGCATCTTCGGCATTGATTCCGGCTCCGGTTTCTTTGGCTATTACAGGTACTTTAAGTGTTTTACATAGTTCTTCTATGGCTTTGATATGTCCACTTGCATTAACATCACCCTCGGGCTGTATTGCTTCTTGTAATGGGTTTAAATGTACTGCTAATGCATTTGCTTTTATCATGTCAATTGATTGTTCTGCAAGTTCGATCTGTTGGCATCCTATGTTGCCAATCAAGAATCCAGATGGTGCTTCTTCCCTTACAATTGTGTATGTTGGAGTTAGTTCAGGATTTTTAACTGCTGCCCGTTGACTTCCAACACCCATACCAACATTCAATTTATTTACTGCCTTTGCAAGTTCTTTGTTAATTGTTAAAGCTGCTGGATGTCCGCCTGTCATTGCAGATATTATGAATGGTGAATCTAATTTTTTGCCTAAGATATCTATTGAAATATCTATATCTTCCTTGTTCACTTCGGGAAGGGCTCTGTGGATGAGTTCTATCTCCTCAAATCCGGTTTTCTTCCTGTATTCAACATCACAGTTTTTACACAGGAGCAAATGTTCTAATTTTCTGTTTGAAATCATTTTTTTTCCTTCATTTTTTTATTAAAGTACCAATTCCTTTTTCACCCTTTAGGGCCCGTTTTATATTATTATCGTGACTTGCATTGATTATTTCAGATTCAATGCCAATTTTTGTTAATTCAAGAAGTTCGTTGAGTTTTCCACCCATACCTCCGGTTACATCAATTGTTTGTGTACTGTCTGCTGATTCCAGATCATTGTACGATGTAACAACTTTTAGAAGGCGTGCATCGGAATATTTCTTAGGATCCTTATTGTATATCCCATCAACATCTGAACCTAAAACAACCTTTTCAGGTTTTAAATTTTCAGCCAAATATTTTACTATCTGATCGCCAGATAGTACTGCTATTTTTATTTTATCTTCCATATCAAGAACTACATCCCCATAAAGAACAGGTACAAAACCCATATCCAAATATTTGGATATTAATTCGAGATCAGCTTTGATGATTCGTTTATTGTACGTTTGTACAAATGATGATGGCTGTATTGAGACTGCGGGAATTTCTTGTTCTATGAGATGTTGGCATACCAGTTGATTTAGATTTTTAACAGAATTTTGTGTCTTTGAAAATCCCTGTTTTTTTCTAGAAAATTCCTCTAATGAATTTATTTCACTGCCTATTGCATATTCTTTGGCGTATGGATGTCCAAATGAACCTGCTCCATGTACCACAATTAATTTATGACATGATGAGTTCGATATTTCTCTAGCTATTCGAGTTAAATTTGATGAATCCAATTTTGGAATTGATGAATCCTTACGGGTAATAACACTTCCCCCGAGTTTTAGGATTATCATTTAAAACCTGCCCTTTTGATTATTTAAATACATATTAGTTCCTTGAATTATCTTGAATGATTGTGATAAGACCATTTATACTATTTTTATTTGATAATTATATTAATTTATTCCAATCTCACGCCATCGGCTGATATTTTTACTTTAAATGCATTTTCAAATTCATTTATACTTTCTATAACTATGTCTACTTTTCCTGGACAGTAAGCTATCATGCTTCCGCCTCCACCAGCACCTGTTATTTTTGATCCTAGTGCACCTGATTTACGGGCAATATAAACCATTTTAGATAGTTCATCTGTGTTAACGCCTATTGCATCTAACAATCCATGGTTTATGTTCATGAACTCGCCTATCATCCTATGATCTCCGCTTGTTAAAGCTTCCCTTGCACCGTTGGTTAGTGCTTCCATTGAATTGAATAACGGAATCATTACTTGGGGAGATGTTTCCATTTTAAGCCTCACAGATTCGACTAATTTACCTGTGTTTCCTCTTTTGGATGTGTATCCAATGATTAATGGGATTTCTGGATCTATATCCAATTTAATTATTTCTTCAGCATCCCGTGAAAGATATACAATCCCGCCATATGTGCTGAGTATTGTGTCGATCGAACTTGCCGAACCCTGTACCAATAATTCTACTTGGTGGGCGAGTTTGGCTATTTCATCCCTTGTAAGTTCAATATCTTTGAATGATGATGCTGCTTTTACAGTTGCAACTGTGACTGCTCCAGAAGATCCGAGTCCTGCACCCACTGGTATTTCCATGTTTATGGTTATTTCAAGTCCATCTTTAGAACCTGTTTTCATGAGTGCTATGAGTACGTATTTTAGGATACCTTCATTTTTCTGACCATTATCAAGTTTAATAGTTCCTTTTTCAATATTCAGATATCCTGTTATTCCAAGTTGATCTATGGTAACGTGTGTTCTGTTATCTTCACGTTTTTCTATTGAAACATAGGCTCTTTTATCGACTGCAGCTGCTATGGCTGGTTTGCCGTAAACTACTGCGTGTTCACCGAAGAGGATGGTTTTCCCTGGTGCCGATGCAGTAATATTCCTTGGATTTAACATATCATCGTGAATCCTGAAAATTTATTAATTAAATATGTTATATTATAATTCTGAGTTTGAGGGCAGAATTAAATTTCTACCGGTGATTATCTATTCAAATTGATCCCTTTAACTGGTTTATATTGATTTATATAAACACTGCTGATGCATATGCTACAACCGAACTTTTATCTCCTGTTGCATCACCGCTTGTTGCATATTTAAGTACTTCGCAGTTAGTTGCTCCCATTTTTTTAGTGGCAACCATTGTTGCTGCTACAGGTCCATATCCACACATGCTGACGTTCAGTTCTGCAACACGGTTCATCATCAAATTCTCGTCCATTGCCTTTATGGCATCTATTACTTGCATGTCCTGATTGTGTGCCACATTTTGGGGTTTGTAGTGTGTGAAGTCTGTACTTGCAATTACAACCACATCTCTTCCGAGTTCGCTGGCTGTTTTCTGTATGGAATTACCGATCTCATTGGATGTTTCTATATCCTGCATCCACATTGTAACTGGTACAAATTTGAAGTTAGGGTTAAGGTACTGTAGAAATGGTAGTTGAACCTCTGCACTGTGTTCTTTTAAATGTGCAGTTGAGTTTAAATCTATTATACTTGCATTTTCAATCATTAGATCTGCAAATTCACGGTCTATATCTGAAAGTCCGAGTGGTGTTTCCCATGATCCATTGTTCATGGCTGACACACCCGATCCAAGTCCGGTGTGGTTTGGGCATAATATAATAAATGTTTCTGGAAATCCATCTTCTGCTATTTTATGGTATGTATGTGCTGCAACAGGTCCTGAATATACATAACCAGCATGGGGTGCTATAACACCTTTTATATCTCTCTTACTCCCCATTTCAGGTATGCTTCCAGGACCTAACTCATGTTTGAAGCACCACTCTATTTGTTTTCTAAGTGAATCAGGGTCTAATTCATAAAAAAGTCCTGCAACTGCAGGTTTCCTTATCATAAAATCACCTTCCTCTTTTTTAAACAAATTTCTATCGAGTAATAATGTACAAATTCCATATAAACAAATGAAAAAATCCAAAATTTCTATTATTTAGATGTATTTTAAAGCTCTCTGCCCTAAATAAGAGCAGATTAAACTTTAAGAGTATAATCAAATATGTAAGAAATGAAGATTATTACATCTTCAATTCAAAGTCTGTAGGAGGGATACTAAGATCCTGATCTTCTGCTAGGTCGCCTCTACCTCTGAGTGTCTGTCTAGCAAGTAACCAGTATACTAATGCTATAGCTTTTCTTCCCTTGTTGTTTACAGGTACAACAATATCAACATTTCCAAGTAGGTTTTCTGTATCGCATAATGCTACCACAGGTATTCCTATCTGTCTTGCTTCTATTATTGCCTGGGAATCTGATCTTGGATCTGTTACAACCAGTACTTTAGGTTCAATGAACTTTCCGTAGTTAGGGTTGGTTAGTGTTCCTGGTATGAATCTTCCAGGTATGGTTTTGGCCCCTGTGACTTGTCCAAATTTTTTGACTGGCGCTTGTCCATACTGTCTGGTAGATACAACAAGTACATCGTCTGGATCGAATTTTGCAAGGAATTTACCTGCTGCAACGATTCTGTCGTTGGTTTTCCTAACATCTAAAACGTAAAGACCATCTGCCCTTACCCTGTATATGTATCGTTCCATATCCTTTGTTTTCTGCTGTGTACCTATGTGTAAACCTGCTGCTAAATATTTGTCCAATGGAATTAATAATTCTGACAATTTACCACCTCATGTAGAAAATTTAATTTTTTTTATAAATCTTGAAAATTGTTATCTGTTGAATTTTTTAAATTAAATAAATTTATTATTTAGTCATCGTCTTCAACTTCAACTGCCTCATTTGGGCAGACATCCATGCATACCTCGCATAGACTGCAATTTTCCTTGTTCTGAACTACTACTTTATCCCCATCAAGGATGAGAATTTCCATTGGGCAGACATCTATGCATTCTGCGCAGTCTGCTCCTTCACATTTATCGTGGTTTATTGTTATTTTAGCCATGTTATACTCTCCAATTAAATTTTTAATATTTTATCATCCGTTATAGATGAAAAGCTTTGCATAGATTATCAATGCTTTTTTTCATTTTTTAGTTAATAAACCATCAAAATTGATGATATATTTTTTTTTTGTGGTTATTTTTTTGAACTTACCTGTACTTGGCAATATCTGCCATCTGCGGGTTGTTCATCTCTTCCTCTATTCTTATAAGTTCGTTGAGTTTTGCTATACGTTCCCCGCCAACAGCACCTGTCTTGATTATTGGACATGAAAATGCCACTGCAAGGTGTGCTATTGTATCGTCTGGTGTTTCACCTGAACGATGGGATACAACAGGCACATATTTATTGTTACGGGCCAACTCAACTGTCTTGTAAGTATCACTTAAAGTTCCGATTTGGTTGGGTTTGATAATAATTGCATTACCCGCCTTTTTCGATATTCCCTCTGCAAGTATCTCTGCATTGGTTACAAATATATCGTCACCACAGATGAGACATTTCTTACCTGCTTTTCTGGTCAACTCTGCAAATCCATCGAAGTCACCTTCTCGGATTGGGTCTTCAACAAAGTAGTAACCATAGGTCTTTATGAGATCATCCACATAGTCAACCTGTTCGCCTGTCGATCTTCGGGTTCCTTCTTTAGCGTAAACATATTCTTCTGTTTTTGAGTTCCAGAATTCACTTGCTGCCATATCCATTGATGGTTTTACAAGTACTCCTGTTTCTTCACTAACAACTTCACATGCCTTGACCTGAATTTCTATAGCTTCCTGATTGGTTAGGTTGGGTGCCCATCCTCCTTCGTCTCCCTTTCCACCGGTGAAGGTTTTGTCTTTGGCTTGTATGAGTTCCCTTATCTTTTTATGAACGTTCACATTGGTGAATACTGCTTCTGTAATATTTTCTGCACCAACAGGAACAACTAAAAATTCCTGAATATCCGGTGCATTTTTACCAGCGTGTGCTCCCCCATTTATCATATTTCCAAGTGGAAATGGGATTTCTGTCTGCATGTTCCCGCCTAAAAATCTGTAAAGGGGCATGTTATAGGATGATGCAGCTGCTTTGGCTGTTGCCATTGAAACAGCAACTGTTGTATTACCACCAATTGATGCAAGGTTTTCTGTTCCATCGATCTCTTTTAAAACAAGATCAATCTCATTTAAATCCTCAGCATCCATTCCAATAAGTTCTGATGAGATTATATCTTCAACTTCACTTATTATTTTATCTACTCCACCCTCAGGGAATGCTACTACTTCACGTGCTCCAGTACTTGCTCCGCTTGGAGCTGCAGCCCTTCCAAAGCCGTTCCATGTTACAACATCTACCTCTAGGGTTGGGTTTCCTCTGCTATCTAAAATTTTTCTTACACGAATGTCTTCAATAACGCTATCCACAAAAACACCTCTTAGAAAATAGTGGTTATTCAGGTTGTTTTGGTTATTAAATTATAATTTAATGAATAATATTACATCTCAATAATCTGGGATTCTAAATATTAAATTGGGATATATAAGAGAGTTCTACGAATATTAAATAAAATTCGTATAATCCCAAGATATATTAGCCAGTTCGTTTTACAACATCTAAGGGCATCTTATTCTTCTTAAGTTCCAACATGGCAATATCTATTGGATCAATTGAACCCAATTTAGAAATATCTACCTGGGGAACAGCTCCCATTGAAAGTTGTAAAGCTCTTGCACCTATTATTCTTGCCTTTTCAAACCTTGTGAGTTTTTTAGCAGCCATAATATCTTCTCCCTTTTTTTAAGTCATCGTAGGATGAAAGTGTAGTGGGGCCGCCGAGATTTGAACTCGGGTCTCCAGCGTTCCGGTGTATTAAATTGACCATCCCCGTTCCAGTCGAAGAAATAAATACCAGATAATTATTAGCCTTAATCATGATTAAACTATTAATTCAAAGATGATATTGAAATAATATTTCTGATATTGATACTTCGTTCAATGGCTGAGAGGATGGACCAAGCTACCCTACGGCCCCTATGATACTTTTACCACACCTCTACATGTGCTATAAACATTCTTCTGCAACAGTACCTTGAGATTCCAAGATCATCAAGAACTTTCTTAGGGTCCTCCCCATCTGCAGTTCTCTTTTGGTACTCCTCATAATAGGCAGATACCACTTTACCGCAGCTTAAACATCTTACAGGGATCATTTTGAATCAGCTTACCTGTAACTCTTCTGTTTCCTTGCTCTTGCTCCAGGACCACCGTATTTTTTAGGTTCTGAACGACGTGGGTCCCCAACAAGCATGGTTCTGTCGTACTGGTTGAACTTCTCTTTAAGTTCCATGTCACTTGTCCAGTCAACTAGGCCTTTTGCTATTACCATTCTGGCAGCTTCTGCCTGTCCCATAACTCCTCCGCCATTAACTTTTACGTCGATATCAACGTTGTCTAAAAGTTCGGCTGCAATAGTTAATGGTTCCTGTATTTTTAATCTTGCAAGTTCTGGATCATAAAGTTCTACTGGTTTTTTATTGATCCTGACACGGCCTTTGCCTGCCCGGAATTTACCCCTTGCTATTGCGGTTTTCCTTTTTCCACTTGTGTGTATTACCTTCTTCATCATTTACACCTTCTTAAAATTTAGATCCAAGTAATTGTGAAACTGTTCCAAGTTTGACACTTCTGGTGATATTCTTTGGTTCTGCTTCAGGTATTCTTGATGTTTCCTGTGTTTCAAATTCCTTTGGAATTCCAACGTATACTTTAAGTCCCTTGAAAGCTGCTCTTCCGTGTGACTTTTTGTATGGAATCATTCCCCTTACAGTTCTTCGGAATATGTCATCGGGTCTTCTTGGATATTTTGGTCCCATATCTCGTGGGTTTGATATACTTGCCCTGTCTATTCTCTGTTTATATTTTTTGTAAGCCCAGTCCCTGCTGCCTGAAATCATTATTTTTTCAGCGTTTAAAACAGTTACGTTCTCACCTGCGAGAATAAGCTTGCTCACCTTACTGGCAAGTCTTCCCAGTACGAGTCCTTCTCCGTCTACTATCATATCTACACCTTCTTATTCCATTATCCTAATTTTGCTTCCCTTGGGGTTCTTCTCGACAACCTCAAGGATGTCCATGCATTCTCCGCCAGCTGTAGAAATCTTTTCTTCTGCACTTTTTGAGAAGCTCATGGCTGCAACTTGTACCTTATGGTCCAGGCTTCCATTTCCTAAAACTTTCCCTGGAACAACTATCATTTCATCAGGGGATGTGTGCCTGTTTATATCCGATATGTTGACTTCAGCAGATTGTCTTGTTGGTTTTTCAAGGCGCTTGGCAATGTCTTTCCATATTGCAGCGTCTTCTGTGTATGATTTTTCCTTAAGACTTGCCACAATCAATTTCATATTGGGGTTTGTCTTGGTAAATTTCACCATCCTTAAATTCCTCCTTATTTACAAAATTCTATAACTTCATTAGATTTATCAGATAGGATGTCGCATGCCCTTTTAAGAACTTCTTCAGGTGATAATGATCCATCAGTTTCGATTCTGAATATATATTTACCTTCCTGGCCTTCGACTGTTATGGAATCTGTTGTACAACCTCTTACACAAGTTTTACACATTGAACAGTTTTCAAGATCAACCACTTTTACTAGGTTTTTCTTTACATCAAATTCATATACTCCCCTTGGGCATTCTGATGCACATAAACCACATGCTTCACATGTTTCAGTATCTATTGTTATCTTTGGATAGTACTTGTATACACATGCAGTTGTGGGTTGCCATTTAGCATGTTCAAGTCCAAGTCCAAGCTGTGCAATTGCAATGAGCTCAACCTCTTGTCCTTCTTTAAGTTTGAGTAGTGGTATGGTATCGTTGCAAGGTACTACTTCAGGATCCTGGGATTTAAGATCTCCAGAATATACTGTTTTAGGACCTTTCTCCTTTAATAGGAGCGATACACTGCATCTTGGACAGTTATTTTCTTCACAGTCACATTCTGATGCTAGAACCATTGAATCAACATCTGTTGTCAGCGGTACTAATCCCAGTCTATGAGCTAGGGCTTCATCAAATATTTTGGCGTCGTTTTTTAAGATCTCAACCGTTTCAATAGCCATTGTTGGGACTTCTACTGTTGAAATCCTTCTTACGGCATTAATAAAGGCATCGTCGACCCCTTCTATTGTAAACAACAGAAAGTTTTCATCCTTCTTTTTGATATCTATTTCCATATTAGACACTTCTTTTAAACCCTTCTTCCCCTCTTACCTCCAGGTCTTCCTGTACCGTCGTGTGGTATTGGGGTTACATCTTCAATTTTACCTATCCTTATTCCAGCCCTTGCAAGTGCCCTTATTGTTGCCTGTGCACCGGGTCCAGGAGTTCTTGGTCCATTTCCACCAGGAGCTCTAACTTTTATATGGAGTCCTATTATTCCCTTTTCCTTAACATCTTCAGCAGCACGTGTTGCAGCTTCCATAGCTGCAAATGGTGATGATTCCTGCCTATCTGCACGAACAACCTTTCCACCAGACCACTGGGTAATGGTCTCTGCACCTGTGATATCAGTTACAGTTATTATGGTGTTGTTGAAGGATGAGTAAACGTTAGCTACGCCCCATTTCTCTTTTTCTGCCATTTATATCACCTTATAAACTATTTTATTAATATTACTCATTTTTTTCTTCTGCAGCTGCTGGCTTGGTTGCTTCCTTCATGATCTTTTCCATTGGGGAACCAGGATAAAATCCTATGGTTTGTTCCTCTCCAGTTTTAACCATGTAGCCTGGTGCATTTATTTTTCTGCCGTTCATTGCAATATGTCCGTGTACAATGAAAATTCTAGCCTGTTTGGCAGTGTTTGCGAGTCCAAGGGTGTGTACAACTGTTTCCAGTCTTCTTCGAAGAACGTCTTCAACCGTTAGATCGAGTATGTCTTCGAGTTTTCCATCTGCTTTGAGCATACCTATTCTTTTTATATGGTTGAGTAGCTGTAATTTCTCTACTTCAGCATGTTCTGTGTCCATACCCAGGAGGAACCTTGCATCTCTCCTGTACCTTTTAATAGTTGTCTCAGCTTTCCAAACCTCTTTTTTAGTTCTGAGCCCATATTTAACGACTAGCTTGTTTTCAGATTTTATACGAGCTGCGTTCCATGGGTGTGATGGTGTATCGTATTGCTTTCTTGCCTTTCTTGGATGTCCCATATCATAACCTCCTTACTGTGGTCTTCCTCTTCTTCTTCTAACTCCAACGGATGAACCTTTTCTGAAAGTAGATTTGGTCCTCTGACCCCTTACTGGAAGTCCTACTTCGTGCCTTTTACCTTTGTAGCTTCTGGTCTTTTTCATCCTATTTAAGTCGTCCCTTAATCTCATTACAAGATCTGATTCTATTAAATGGACAGTTTCACCAGTTTCGTAATCGTTACGTCTGTTGAGCATCCATATGGGTAAATCAAATTTCTGAGGTGCTTTAACAGCCTCTTCAAGTAACAAAACATCTTTGTCAGGTAGGTACCCTATCTGCATGGTTGCGTCAAATCCAGCAACTGTGCAAAGTGCCCTTGATAAAGCTCTGCCAATACCTTTGATATCTGAAAGAGCGTTTTCAATTGTTTTTTTGCCGTCTACATCCCTACGGGAGATACGGACCATATGTTTAAATTCCTCTGCCATAAATTAACCTCCACTCTTCGTGTGCATTTTATGAAATATTTTTTTTAGCATAGTATTTTTTTGATTAAAGGATTGACTCTGATAAAATTCATATCATATTATGATAATTTATTATCATTTAGATCCATGATCAGCATTTACTTTCTAAATGTTGTGAACGCCGGGACTGGGATTTGAACCCAGGCGGAGACGAACTCCACAAGATTTCCAGTCTTGCGCCTTACCAGGCTAGACTATCCCGGCATGAAAAAACCGTCTTTAAACCCTTCAATTTCAACCGTACAGCACATTATGAGGACAAATAATAATATTGTACTATTCATCATCAAACTTTACAGTCCATAACCTCAATTTAAATATATTCATGATATTTAAATCCGGTACAGGGTTTAAAGTATGTTAACGTTCATATTAACGTTTCTTTTGGCCTCGCCCCTAAATTTATTTTAGAGGTTCTACGGTTTAAATTTCTGGAAGTTTATGTTTAAAGAACAGAATTTTTACTTCCACATCTTTGGATATGTTTCAGGTTCCATAAAAACCTTTTTTATATTTACCATTATTCCCTTATCTGATTCAAGGATCTCGGCTGAAGTTTCAACACTTTCACCTGCTGCAACGAGTTCACCCTTGAGTGTTAATATTCGTACAGTTTCATCCTTAACAATATCAGGGGATAATTCAAGAATTCCTCCAGATGCAAGATCTGCACCGTGGCATATGGCGTCCACAGCTGAATCCCTTACTATTACCTGTTTGAGATGTGTGACTGCAGCTTCCATTGGAAGTATGCATTTTCTTATTTGAGTTTCATCATCATCATGAATTAAGTAATAGTAAGCATCTGTTAGATCTTGAAGTGTTTTAAGTGTTTCGTCTTCTGTGAATGGTCCTGATTTAGTTCTTCTAAGTTCGGCCATGTGGGCACCAATTCCAAGTGCTTCACCAATATCATGACAGTACTTTCGGATGTAGGTACCACCCTCACAATTTATTCTAAACAAAACATCTTGTCCATCAATTTCTAAAATATCAATTTTGTATATTGTTCTTACCCTTAACTCACGCTTAACAGCGGATTTAAGGGGTGGTGTCTGGAATATTTTACCTGTGAATTCTTCTAAAATATCACGTATTCGCTGTTCACTGATTTCCTCATGCAACCTCATAAGGCAAACATACTCTTTAGGAGCACCAAGAAGCATTTGAATAACTCTAGTTGCTTTGTTTATGCCTATTGGAAGTATTCCTGTGACCCTTGGGTCGAGTGTTCCACCATGGCCTGTTTTCTCGACGTTGAGAATCCTTTTAACCCATGCATCAATTTCATGGGAGGTTGGTCCCATTGTTTTGTCAAGATTCACAACTCCCTTAGAGATGTGTTCTGCTATTGGTCGCTCGTCGGGTCTGTATCCAAAGTATGGATCTGTTTCGCCTTCGGCTTTTATGAGAAGTTCTGTCATTAAATGACCTTTTAAGATGTTGATATTGTTTATTTATATTATACATAATTAAA
>Ga0224527_1001096_pt1 | contig 14468 bp, 13 predicted proteins | sample CBST0metaG_FD_179882 | JGI IMG/M metagenome (GOLD analysis project Ga0224527, IMG submission 179882) | Peat soil microbial communities from Stordalen Mire, Sweden - C.B.S.T0 | ecosystem: Environmental > Terrestrial > Soil > Wetlands > Peat | place: Sweden: Norrbotten County, Stordalen Mire... | reverse complement strand
GCAACCTCTTCGCGATCGTCTCCCGGAATTGATCCAGATTGAGAAGCCGAAGGCGAAAGTGGCATTCTTCACTGGTTGTTCACTGAACTACTTCTACCCTGAAACCGGGATGGATCTCGTGTCTGTCCTCAAGGAGAACAACTGCGAGGTTTCCGTTCCAAAGGGCCAGGCATGCTGCGGCATTCCTGTGTTTGTGCATGGCGATGTGGAAACCATTCGCGAGCTTGGCCGACGCAACCTCGACGCCATGGAGGGCAGCGGTGCAGAGTATCTCATTACTGGATGCGGCTCTTGCGGCGGAGCTTGGCAGCATGAGTACGAGGAGGTCTTCGCCAACGATCCTGTCTATGGTCCGAAGGCTGAGCGTTGGGCGCAACGGACTCATGACATATCGAGCTTCCTTGTTGATGTGATCAAGTATCGGCAACCGCAGGGCGAGGTAGAGGGAGTGGTTACTTATCACGACTCCTGCCATCTGAAGAAGACGATGAAGGTCTCCCGCGAACCGCGCGAGATTCTGAATGGAATTCCCGGTATCGCGTTTAAGGAAATGTCTGCACCAGACGCGTGTTGTGGAAGCGGAGGATCGTACGTGCTAACGCATTTTGGAACCTCCACAGACATTGCTGAACGGAAGGTTCATGACGTTGCCCGCACTGGTGCCGATACGGTAGCTACTGGCTGCCCGGCGTGCATGATGCAATTATTCGACAACATTCACCGCTTTGGAGAAACGCAAAAAGTGCGGCACTATATTTCGATTCTTGCTGAATCCTATCGCAACGAGAAGGCTGCACGCTAGCACGTTCTTACTTGAGAGTTTCAGGGCCTCCACCACGTGACGGCCCCGTTTTCTGTGCAGCAATGCACCCCTCTCCCCACTTCTGCATCAGAACACGGGACTACAGAAATGCGAATGGAGGTTTCGAGCAGGACATCCGCTTCCAGAGCGTCACGTGATTGAAGTGATCGGCAAAGCTCTCCGCTCGTTTTAGTCTGAAAAGAGCTTGGCAATCACGGGCTTCGTCACTTTGCCCATTGCGTTGCGGGGAAGTTCGTCGAGCGTAAGAAGACGCGACGGTATTTTATGGGCAGCGAGCCTTTCCTTCGCCCAGAGGCGCAGGCCTTCCAGATCAAGAGAAGGTCCCAGACGCAGAACCAGCGCGCCAGCTACGCGCTCGCCCCACTCCGCATCCGGAACGCCAACAACCGCACAGTCTGCAATAGAGTCATGTTCGCGGAGAATTTCTTCTATCTCAAGCGCCGACACCTTGTGGCCACCGGTCTTGATGATGTCGATACTCGTACGTCCGAGAATGCGATAAAAGCCATTCTCGACAAGCGCCGTGTCTCCGGTGCGAAACCAGCCGTTGCGAAAAGCGACGCGCGTAGCATTCTGCTTTCCCCAGTATTCTTTGAAGACACTCGGTCCCCGCACCTCGATTTCTCCCGCCGCGCCAGCTTCAACAACGTCGCCTGCTTCACTCACGAGTTGTACATCCACCGAGGGTAATGGCACTCCAACGCTGCCCGGAACGCGGGTGCCATGCAATGGGTTCGAAAGCGCCATGCCAATTTCAGTCATGCCATAGCGCTCCAGGAGAGTATGGCCGCTGATCTCTTTCCATCGCTCAAGAGTTGCGACTGGAAGCGCCGCCGAGCCGGAGACCATTAGCCGCATTCGACTGCATCCAGCGCTAATCTCGCGCCTGTACTCTGGGGAGGCTGCTTCCCATGCTGCAATCAATTTGGTGTACACAGTTGGTACTGCCATAAACAGTGTCAGACGGCCACTCGCGATGTGCTGCAAGACTGCCGCGACATCGAAACGCGGCAGCATCTCACACGTCGCACCAGACCACAAAGCACAACTCACTACGTTGATGATGCCATGGACGTGGTGGAGCGGAAGGCAAAGCAGAATGCGGTCATCATCGTTCCATTCCCAGGCACGTTCCAAAGTTGTGATCTGCGCATTGATGTTATCGTGAGTGCTGACCACACCTTTGGGCCTGCTTGTAGTGCCGCTCGTATAGAGAATCATCGCGCGTCTGCCTGAATCAACTCGTGGCAGCGTCGTGTGCGCTGATGAAAGAGCATCTGCAACTGACATTGTGCGTAATTCTCGCTTACGTGCCAGCGGTGACAAAGTGCTCTCCGCCCCGGCGTCGAAGATGATCGTTTCAGCCCCCGTGTCATCCATCAGGTACTCCAACTCCGGTGCGGGTGAACCAAGCGGAAAAGGCACGGCTACGCCTCCTGCTCGCCATATCCCCCACAGAACGGCAGCCCACGAGAATCCCGGCGTGACCAGGAATGCGACTCGCTCTTCATGCAGTTCTTCTCCGCGCCGAAGCAATGCTGATGCGACTCGTGCCGAGCGGTCTAGCAGTTCGTCGTAGGTAAATGAGCGCTCCGCGTCAATGATTGCGGTGCGTCCACGCTGTTGCTCAGCCCGCGAAATCGAGAGTAATGCGCTTGTCGAACTTGTCATCGGAGGTACCATGCTGTCGGTTTGAGATTGTACTCGGTTCGCAGGGCCGCTTCCACATTCGTCGACTGCAACATTGAGCATGACGCAAGCATTAGAAGAATTCGCAGTGCGAGCCTCTCATTTGCGCCGGGGCTCTTGCTTATTCCTTTCGCAACGGAGACCAAAGGAAAACGATTGCAGAGCGGTTCGCGCAGCAACTGAACAGACTTACTGTCCGTCAAACTTGGATTGCATTCTGGACCGCGGCTAACCCTTCCGCCTCTGTGATCATCTCTTCCAGGCTCAGGCGAATTCCATCAGCCCAGAATTTTTCGTCGGTTGGGTCGATGCCGAAGGGTTCAAGAAGCTCAGCCACGTTCTTGGTCGATCCAGAGCGGAGCAAGTCGAGATAAAGATTCTCAAAGCGCCCACCGAGACGGGACCGTTGAGCATACAGGCTCTGTGTCAACAACTCGCCGAATGCATAGCCGTAAACGTAAAACGGTCGGTGGAAATGCGAAACATAAGCCCAGAGATGATTGGCGTTCTCATACGTGAACACCTCACCTTCTTCTCCATACATTTCTTTCGCGGTTGCGAGCCACAGCGCGTCCAGTTCTTCCACCGAGAGTTTCGTCGGTTCTTTCCACTCCGAATAAGTCGCATCCATTCCATGAATACGGCGCTCGAAATTCGAAAATCCGATTTGCCGTACCACGGTGTTTAACATGCCCTCAATCTTCTGCGTGATGAGCGCAAGCAGTGCTGCCCGATCTCCGGCCTTGGCGAGGTTTTCCTTTACGAAGTTGAACGTTGTCATCTCGCCGAAGACAGAAGCTGTCTCGCAATAGGCAATCGGAGGATGGAACATCAGCGGTCCCTGCTCAGCGCCAGCCAGAATTCCATGAACCCCGTGGCCAAGCTCATGTGCAAGCGTGGTCACGTCGTGATTGGAGCCGAGGTAGTTGAGGAACGTAAATGACTGCGGCTTATTTCCGGGAAGCACAAATGAGCAGTTGAACGCACCTCCTCGCTTGCCCTTGGCCGCAGGTGCGTCGATCCGATTCGTTGCGATGAACTCCTCAATAATGCCTGCAAGCGTGGGGCTGAAACTTCTATAGGCCGCAAGAACCGTCGCCATCGCTTTGTCGAAAGGCACAACGGTTGTGTCCGAGAACGGCAGCGGTGCATTTCTGTCGCTCCACCTCAGCGTCTTCAGTCCGAGCAATTCCGCCTTGAGCCGATAGTAGCGGCGAGCCAAGGGAGCAGCCACGTTCTTTACTGCCTCGTGCAGCGCGTCAACAACCTCATCCGGAATGCGATTCGACTTATTTCTCGCATCCATAGGATTGCGGTAGTTACGTTCTTTCTGTTCGACCGAGCCCTTGCCGACAATTACGTACAGCGTCTGCGCCGAGTACTTGGCGAAATATCCGCCGAGGCCATCATTAATTGACTTCTGAACCTCCGCGCGCAGGGCGGCATCTTTCGAATTCGTGAGAATATCGAGCATCTCAGTCAGGCTCATCTTCTCGCCCTGATGATCAAAGCGGAGGTCTGCTTCGAACTCATCGAAGAACTCATCCCAGGATTCCGGACCGAACGGAGAACGCTTTGTAAGCGCCGCCTCAACGGGTTCACTGAGCAGGTGGGGCTTGAACACCCGCTGCTGCTCTATCCAGGGACGATGCCTCTGCACCACGTCATCTCTGGTGTACAGGCTTTCAAGAACTGCGTCCTCGAGCGCTACCAGTTCCAACTCGAAGAACGTGAGATACTCGCCTTGAACCTGGCTCATGACCTGCTGCGCACGAGCGAGTTTGGCCTTTACCGCTTCGTTCGTCACATCCAAGCTTTGCTGGAGAGAGAGGTACACCATCACCTTTCCCCCGAGCATCTCCAACTCCGAATACTCTGTGATCGCCAACCCAAGCGTCTCCGCCAACTTTCCCCGATGATCCAACCTGAACTTCTCTGCTCGTCCCGCGAATTCCGAGATGTCCAGGTCTATGTGGGGGTCGCTGATGCCTGAGTAGATGGAACTCAAGTCCCAGAGGGCGTTGTTGGCGACTGTATTGATGGGATCCATGGATCATGTCCTTCACTAATTGGTGAGTAACCAGATTGCACACCGGCGTCCTCTATTCAAATTGTAGCCCGTTTACATTCGTCCAGAGTATCGCTATAGGTATGATGCTGGAGGGCGAGTTAGGATTCGACCAACCCGCGAGGATGCGCTCGACACTCACATCGAGATTCTTCCGGTTATTGCAGAGTCAAGTTCACTTTCACCACACTCGTGAGTCCATTTGCCGAGTTGGTCCCCTTGATCGTAAGTGTGTATGTTCCGCGCGACGTGTTGCGCGTGCTGTGCAGCCGCGCTGGTTCCTAGGGGCCGCGAGGCGACCATTCTAAGTTGCCCCGCGGCTTCGCTCATTGCGACTTCCTACTTCTTGTCGCGATCATAGTCAAGATAGACGACGTGGGTCTGAAGATATTCCTCAAGCCCATGTGCCCCGTCTGCTCCACCAATGCCTGACTTACGCCAGCCAGCGTGGAAGCCTTGCATTGCTTCAAAGTTCTCGCGGTTCACATAAGTTTCGCCGAACTTCAGTTCGTTGCATGCCCGCATGACAGTATCCATGTCCCGTGCATAGATCGAAGAAGTTAAGCCGTACTCGCAATCGTTGGCCTTATCTATCGCTTCGTCCAGATTTTTGTAGGTGGAAATTGGAAGTACCGGACCAAAGATCTCCTTCTGCATGATGGCTGTTTCCTGCTTGCAATGGGTGAGGACTGTCGGTTCGAAATAGAAGCCCTTCTTCGTGGCAATACGCTTGCCACCGAGGTGTATTTTGGCTCCGTCCCTTACCGCCTGATCGACCGCCGCAGTGACGTTCTCGAGTTGTTGCTTGCTGACCAGCGGACCCATCTCGACTTCGGGCTTAGCAAGAACGTCACCAACCGTAGTGGCCGCCATAGCCTTCGTAACTTTTTCGATGAAAGCCTCCGCCACCGACTCATGCACATAAACGCGCTCTGCACAGTTGCAGACCTGTCCCGTGTTGATGATTCGCGAAGCACGAATGCAGGATGCGGCAACATCGAGATCTGCGCTCGGTGTTACGATGGCAGGGGCCTTGCCTCCGAGTTCCAGCGAAACCTTGGTTACGTTCTCTGAAGCCGCACGCATCACAGCCACGCCGCCTTCGACGCTTCCAGTCAAACTGATCATGCCGACTTTCGGATTCCTGGCCAGAGCGTTGCCGACCACTGATCCTGAACCAGAGACGAGGTTGAACACACCTTTGGGCAGACTGGTTTTTGCAACGAGTTCGGCAAACAGAAAGGCATTCAATGGAGTTTCGCTGCTCGGCTTGATAACGATTGTGTTGCCGGTAACCAGTGCAGGTGCCATTTTGCGGGCAATCAGGAAGAATGGAAAATTCCAAGGTAGAATGCCGGCGATAACGCCGATGGGCATCTTGAACATCAGAATGTTCTCGTTTGGACGATCACTTTGAATCACCTCACCTGTAAAGCGGCGGGCGAACTCTGCCATGTAGTCAAAGTAGGAGGCCGTGAAGTTTGCTTCCACCTTGGCGAGAGGAAGTATCTTTCCTTGTTCCTCACTGATTGTATGGGCAATCTCATCAGCGTGGTCACGGACGACATGCGCGATCTCGTGCAAATATGCGGCGCGCTCTATGGCCGGCAGTTTTGCCCAGCTCTTCTGTGCTCTCTCCGCTGCCAAAACTGCTGCATCGGCATCGGCCGCGCTACAGGCAGGAACTTCTGCAATGAACTCCTCGTTGGAAGGATTGATGACGGGTATGGTCTTGCCAGTTGAGGTATCAGCAAATTCACCGTCGATAAACATCCGGTGGTGAGTAGTAGCAATGTTTTGGCTCATTGAGTCACTCTCCTCATATGAAGGCACCGCTGATCGATGCCAACCGCAAGCATTATCCGGCGGGAGGAGAAGTTCAGCAGAAATTAATTACAGAATTTCTGAATTCGCAAACATCCCAATGCATTGATAGTTCCATTGTGGAACGCAGCCTCCAGCATATGACCTCACTGAGCTGCTCGGAATGCCACCATCTGCATACCCCACTGACTTCCGTTATGCGTCGCTGTCGCGCTGTAAGAACCCACGGAACCCGCAACTCGATCCTCTGTGATGTTGCCGTATTGCAGGTCCCGCGCAGTAAAGCCCGCACCTGTCGCCGTCACCGTGCTGTCGGAAACTCCTGGCCCGAAGATCAGATCATTTGCGCTCGTCGTAGTCGCGGCACCACTGTTCAGTGTCGCGGACGATCCGCTTTGTGGCAATCCGACGAAGTTGATTTCTCGTTCGACCTTGCTCCCTGCTATTCGTTTGTTGGTTGGAGAATGCCTTGAACGAAGTCGTCACATGCTCTCAAGACATTCTCCTCGAGACGAGTCATGCGGGTGAAAACTCGACGGCATATTCAGTAGGCAGCATGCCAGATGGCTTGTGGCGCAACCGAACGATCCTGCCATTCTGGAAGATGTTCTGACCACCTTCAATGTAATGCACTGCCAAAAATACTTCGGCGCCCAAGCGAAACTGCTCCGCGCTATTAAAACAAGCGCCGCCGCGGCTCATATTCACAACGTCAACGATCACGCTGGGAGCCTGCTCGGTCTTGATGCACGCCTTTGCGTTTCTGAATGAAACTCTTGGATGGCGGCGTTCCTCCACGTTTCGCACGTGAGGTTTCATATGAAAACCTTCATGACCAGTGATAATCTCTTCCGATTCCCCGGAATAGGCGTAGGAACTCAAAGTTAATTGCGACCCGCACACTTCACAAAGAGAATCGTTGCTGGCTCGTTCGTTTACCTGAGAACACAGGGAGCACTGGATGACTTGAGGTGGCATCTCAGGGCGTCGGCTCTTGTAGCCAATCCCTGGGTTAGCTCTGTTTTCCTGCGGTTGCGTTTCACGGTTCGGGTATTCTCCGGGCATGTAAGCAGTAGGCCACGGGGCAAGCAGAGAAACCATCAGGGGAAGAACCTTACTGGCGGCGGAATTCGCACTGTAGTGGAGAGGAGACGAAGCGGCGCGTATCGCTGAGCATCCAGCGCAGTGGAATTTGACGATATATGCAATACCTTCGCCGCTGCGTCCCGCAGGGGAGCGCACAATCTTCCACGAAAAGCCAACTAAGCCGCTCTTCCTCCTCCTTACCCGAAACGGGCAAGAAGGAGGAATGCGTCAATGACGAACTACTTAATGTGTGTTCGCCACCCAGGCAGCTTCACTTCGGCGTATCCGCCCGTGACAACATCCCCGGTCTGCTTCTTGATGACTACACCGATCTTCGCATCCGATTTGGTAGAAGCTCTTCGAACAAACGCCGCTACGGTGAATTGAATTGTTAAGCTGCATCAGCTTCCGCGGAGGGCTCTTTTGATTTGACTAGAGGCACATTTACCAGATGCTCGCTCAAGAACCAGGCCTGAAGCTCACTGGTGCGCAACACTTGGCTTACAACGAGGTCGTTCGTGCCGTCATCACCAAGTGCGGTGGCGCGACGCGCCAACGTGCGACATTCCCCGATAATGATCTTGTGAGCATCCAGCAGCCGGGAGAGTTGAACGGGAATTTCCTCGCGACCACGAGGAGCGCGTTCAATTTGCGTCGTCTCCGCCACATCGGCAGCCATCGCAATGCTGATGCCTCCGAGTAGTTGAATCCGTTCTGCGATCGAGTCGACCAATTCAAGCTGCTCGCCATGATGCTTGTCATAGAGCAGATGAAGTTGATAGAACGTTGGACCAGCCACCTGCCAATGCGATTTCTTATACAAGTCTCGAAGCGTGATGGTGTCGGCCAGCAACAGGTTGAGCTGTTCGGTCATCTCCAACCGTACCGGTTCTTCCAGTTCAAGCGGCAGCTGGTGAGTGACCGTTCCATAGTGCTGAAGCTCTCCCGCGTGCTGGTGAAGTCGGGGCTGTGCGTTAACGGTTTCAGTGCTTGTCCGGGTAATCTGCTTGTTTGTCATTGTTCTCCATTCTTAGGTTCTTCATATCTTGGATGAGCCTCTCGCTGCATCCGGTAGCCCCTGTTCAGACCTGCTGGTCGCCACAAGATAGCCCTCACGCCCGACTATCTTCTTATTGGTTTTCAGAAGATGGTCAATACAGATCAGCATCGCACCCTGGGCTCTGGCATTCTGAAGCTGTCGTACTTTTCTTAGGAGGTGCAACAGTGACTAAACAGATTGAAAAACCGAGCCCAACCAACGCATCCACGACTCCGTCAGAAGTTGAGAAGCTGGAAGACCAAAGCAGGATGAACCGCGTGGCAGAAGACGCCGCGAATCAAGCCGGGAAAACAGAACAACGTTATGATCAAGAGCACAACCTCTTCACAAAGTAGGTTATTCAGATAGGTACGGCTCAGGAAATGGCCAGACCTATCCTGACCAGAATTTTGGGTGTACCATACTGCCCTAGGCCCAGTGCAGCATTAAGGCGTAGGTTACGGGGAAACGCATGACGTTATCTGGAGAAACAAAAGACTTAGCCCGGAGTCTGCTCGCTTACGAAGCCGTCGCCGACGGGACTTCGGTGCCTAATGAGCCCATCGCTGTTCGCGTATGTGAGAAGCTGCATCGCCCCCTGTGTGCGCTCGCAGGTGTTGCCAGCTATCGCTCACTCCTGGCACGCGCTCTGACCCTAGCTCAGGCGGAAGCTCCCAGTCTTCGCGCATTGCAGATCACGGAGAATGGAAACCTGCGTACTAACGGGGAACTTCCGTCGCAAAGTGACCATTACCGTGCCTCCGAAGGTGACCTCGTACTTACCGCCCAATTTCTTGGCCTGTTTCTTTGTCTGCTTGGTACAGCTGTGACACTTCAACTCGTGCGGGATGTATTTCCCAACCTTACAGTCACGACTGAATCAGGGACAATCACGCCGTTCGACGACATTCTGAAGGAAGTGGGCTATCTCAACAGCGTCAGTGATCGCCTTGAGTTGTTGGCTAATCAGAATCCTTCCGTTGAAAACGCACTAATGAGCGTCTCGGGGAATCTCCGCAACACAGCTACTGTGTTAGAGGTCTTTGCGGTCATCAAAAGCAAGCCTGACGAACCTCAGAAAAAGATCCCAAAACAGCAACCAGAGCGCTATTTGATGTGATGCCCATCTCGCCTAAGATATTTCCCCTCTTCGGGCTATTGGCGTAACATTATGTGACTTCGCATGTTCACGGGAATTTAGCGATGCTGCCACAGGAAACGCGAGATTGGGCCCGGCAACTTCTTGCTAACGAAGCCGCCGATGAGACCTCTGTGACAACGGGGCCGGCATTCTTGCGCGTCTATGAAAAGCTGCGCCGGAGTTTATGTGCATTCGCAGGCATCGCTGGTTTCCGCGCTCTTGCGACTCGCGCTCTGACGCTGGCCAAGGCGGAAGCTCCTTCCCTTAGGGCTTTGCAGGTCACGGCGGACGGAGATTTGCAAGGTCTAAGCGAGATTGAGCCACAAACAGAAATGCACAATGGAGAGGACGGAGAAGTCAGTCTCATTGCCCATCTACTTGGGTTGCTGATTACCTTCATTGGTGAATCATTGACGTTGCGATTAGTGCAGGATGCGTGGCCGGAAGCAGGCCGAGAGAATTGTAATTCTGGGGACGGGGCAACAGCATGAGCACACAAGACAAAGTAACGATAAACAAACTGCCGACCGGGGTTCCCGGCCTTGACGAAATTGTGGGTGGCGGTCTCCCTGAATTCTCTTTCAATATTATTGCTGGCGCCCCAGGAAGCGGAAAGACCACGCTGGCACACCAGTTCGTGTTCGCCAATGCGAGTCCTGAGCGTCCAGCACTCTATTTCACCGTCCTTGGCGAATCCGCTATAAAAATGCTGCGCTACCAGCAGCAGTACACGTTCTTCGATCCGGCCAAATTGCCTGACTCTATCCGTTTCATCAACCTGAGCCAGATTGTATTGGAAAAAGATTTGGGCGCGGTCTTAGCGGAGATTATCAAAGAGGTCGAAAAGACCACCCCGGCTGTCGTAGTAGTGGACTCCTTTCGCACGATGGTACGGAAGTCGCAAAATGGCCCCACCGAGATGGATTTGCAATCTTTCATCCAGCAACTGGCACTGTTTCTGGCAAGCTGGCAGGCTACCACCTTCCTGATCGGTGAATACGCAGAAGATGAGTTGCGGGACAATCCCATATTTACGGTCGCTGATGGCCTTTTCTGGCTGCGTCAAAGCACGGAACGAAATTCCGTCGTGCGAAAACTGCAGATTGTAAAACTGCGCGGTCAGGCTTCGGTGACAGGTCTGCACACCTTCCGCATTACAGATCATGGGCTTCAGGCCTTCTCGCGAACTTTTGGGCTGAGCGGACACAAGAAGAAAGAACCTGGCTCAAAACGCCTTTCCATCGGGATTCCCGAGTTGGACAAAATGATGGGCGGAGGCATTCCTGAAGGCGATAGTGTCCTGGTAACCGGGGCCTCGGGAACGGGAAAGTCGGTATTAGCGACTCAATTTATCGCCGAAGGTATACGACAAGGGGAGGCCGGCATTGTGGCGGTGTTTGAAGAACGACCGCAAGCCTACACGGATCGGGCAGGTAGTTTCGGCCTGGATTTAGTAACGCCCCAGCATGACGGAAAACTTCTAATTCTCTATCTCCGTCCGCTCGATCTCTCGGTAGATGAGACCATGAACGAGATTCTCGATGCGGTCAAGAAGATTGGTGCCAAGCGTCTGGTGATCGATTCGCTGGCGGGATTTGAAATGGCGCTCTCGCCTGGGTTCCGCGAAGATTTCCGTGAGTCTCTTTACCGGATGATCTTCGCCTTGACCGGAATCGGAGTGACAATTCTAAGCACGGTTGAGGTGGATGAATCTTTCACTGAATTTCCGTTCAGTACCTACTCCATTTCCTTTCTCACCGATGACATTATTCGGCTGCGCTATATATCCATCGAAGGCCAGCTTCGCAAGATTCTGGTCATCATCAAAATGCGAGGTGGTAGCCACAGTCAGGACGTCCGCGAATATGAAATCACCTCTGACGGGTTGGTCATTGAAAACGAACGACTCAGGGGTTACGAGCGCCTAATATCGGGTATTCCTGAGCGTGTGGGCCGCTTCAGCGAGAAGGATAAACTCCCGCTGAAGTCTAAAACCAAAAGCAAGACCTGACGCGATTGAACTCCAACCTCAGGCCTGGAAGCACCCGGTCAGTGGTGATCTCTTTCCATGAACTTAGCGGCTGCGTGACGCGCAGCCGCTACATTCATCTAGATGGAAAGATTCAGGATTCGGTTCAGCCTCTGAACAAATGCGGCAGGGTCCTGAAGCGGAACTCCCTCCATGACGAGAGCCTGTTCGAAAAGAAGCCATGCCGCGTCCTGAAGGATGAAGTCATCAGACCGCACCAGCAATTTCTTCACGATCTCGTGATCCGGGTTGATCTCAAGCGTGGGCAATAGCGCTGGAATGTCTTTCTGGCCCATTGCCCGCAGCATCTGTTGCATCTTCATCGAGGGTTCTTCCTCGTCAGAAACAATGCAGGACGGGCTGTCGGCAAGCCGCACGGAAGCGCGTACATCTTTCACTCGATCGCCTAGAATGGCCTTCAGCCTTTCGAGCAGAGGCTTGAGCGTCTCCGCCTTGTCTGGCTCGGCCTCATCCTTCAGGTCTTCGCTGGTAGAGGCCTTGTTTACCGCCTTGATGGCGATGTCAGCGTATCTGTCAATTCCGGAGAAGATGATTTCATCGATGTCGTCATCGAGGATCAGAACCTCAATATCCTTCCTCTTGTAAATTTCGAGAAGAGGCGACTTGCGCAGCAACAACTCCGCGCCGCCCGTGATGTAGTAAATGCTCTTCTGTCCATCCTTCATGCGTGACTTCACATCGGCAAGGCTGGTGAGTCCTTCCACTTTGGTGGACTTGAAGCGGACGAGATCAAGCAGCGTTTCGCGATTTGCGAAGTCGCCGTACAGTCCTTCTTTCAGTGGTCGGTTGTATTCGGTAATGAAAGTCAGATACTGTTCGGGCTCCTTGCTGGCAATGTTCTTCAGCTCGGAAAGGATCTTCTTTACGCTCGCAGTCCGAATGCTTGCGAGCACTTTATTCTGTTGCAGTAACTCGCGACTGACATTGAGCGGGAGATCTTCGCTATCGATGATGCCGCGGATGAAACGTAGATACTGCGGCAGAAGTTCTTTGGCATCGTCCATGATGAAGACGCGTTTCACATACAGCTTCACCCCAGCCTTGTATTCTGCTTGATACAGATCAAGCGGAGCCTTCGCAGGTACGTAAAACAAGGTAGTGTATTCAAGACTGCCTTCGGCTTTGGTGTGGAACCAGAAAAGAGGATCTGTCCAATCGCCAGCGATGGACTTGTAGAGTTCTTTGTAGTTCTCTTCCGTGATCTCGCTCTTGGGGCGGCGCCAGAGAGCGCTACCAGCGTTAACTTGTTCAGTCGTACGCGTCTTCTGCGACTTCTTTTCATCTTCGTTCCACTCGCTCTTGTCGTAGGTCAGAAAGATCGGGAACGCAATGTGGTTGGAGTACTTCTTGACGATCTCTTGCAATCGCCAACTGTCTGCGTACTGAGCCCCTTCCTCGCTGAAATGAAGAAGCACGCTTGTGCCTGCAACCGGGCGCTCCGCCGGCTCGATATCAAAGCCGGTCTTTCCATCGCTGACCCAGCGCCAGGCGTTCTCTTCGCCAGCCTTGCGGGATAACACTTCGATGCGGTCCGAAACCATGAACGCGCTATAGAATCCAACGCCAAACTGGCCGATTAGATTCGAGTCTTTCTTGGCGTCCCCTGAGAGCTTTGAGAGGAAGTCTTTCGTGCCCGAGCGCGCAATGGTCCCAAGATGCGAGACCAGCTCTTCCTCGTTCATTCCGATTCCAGTGTCGCTGATTGTGAGAGTCTTTTTCTCTTCGTCCAGTTCCAGATCGATTCGGGGATTGAATGGAATCGCCCTGTACTGCTCGTCCGTGAGAGTCAAGTGGCGGAGCTTGTCAAGGGCGTCGGAGGAATTGGAAATGAGCTCGCGCAGGAAGATTTCAGGGTGTGAATAAAGGGAGTGGATGATCAGTTGCAGCAGCTGGTTAACTTCGGTCTGAAATTCACGTTTCGACATAGGGTCTATTATCAACAAAATTGAGCGCAAAAACGAGAGCCCTGAGTGGCCCTCAAAACGCAGATTGTAATCGCTGATTACTTGAATCTCTGGAGCTCTGCCGATTTCCGGTATATCGTTCTCTGTTGCTCTTCTGCGCCAAGAAGGCGAGGGGGATACGGAAATGTTCGTTTCGGACTTGCTGCAAGGAAAGCGTGCTCTGATTACCGGTGGCGGCACAGGACTGGGCAAAGCTATGGCGAAACGTTATCTGGAACTTGGGGCGACCGTCTATATCTGCGGTCGGCGTGAGGAGGTCTTACAGGCCACCTACACAGAGCTGGCTGGCATAACGGGCGGGAGCATTCATGCGTCCACGTGCGATGTGCGCGATGCCGACGCCGTCGAGAAGCTCATCGCTAACATTTGGAGTGATGGCCCACTGGACATCTTGGTCAACAACGCCGCCGGAAACTTTCTCGCCCGCACCGAGGAACTCTCCCCCGGCGCGTGGCAGGCGGTGATTGGTATCGTTTTAATGGGAACCATCAACATGACAATGTGCTGCGGTCGCCGTTGGCTTGCGGAGAGGAAACCTGCCTCTGTGTTGAATATCGTGGCGACCTATTCTTCCAGTGGTTCGGGCTCTGGCTATGTAGTTCCGTCGGCCGTTTCAAAGGCGGGAGTGCAGGCGCTGACCCGCAGTCTCGCAGTGGAGTGGGGGCCACGCGGAATACGGATGAATGCGATTGCTCCGGGGCCCATTCCGACGGAGGGAGCGTTCTCGCGCTTGCTTCCGAGGAAAGAGTTGGAGAAGCTTGCCATCGATCGTATCCCGCTGCGG
>Ga0224527_1001095_pt1 | contig 14471 bp, 5 predicted proteins | sample CBST0metaG_FD_179882 | JGI IMG/M metagenome (GOLD analysis project Ga0224527, IMG submission 179882) | Peat soil microbial communities from Stordalen Mire, Sweden - C.B.S.T0 | ecosystem: Environmental > Terrestrial > Soil > Wetlands > Peat | place: Sweden: Norrbotten County, Stordalen Mire... | reverse complement strand
GTTCTACTACGCATCGTTTGAACGCTATATGCAGTCCATGTGGGCTCTGGGTGCGAATACGCGGACGGTTCCCACTGACGCCATGATGGGTCTGAACCCCGATGGCAGCATCGCGCCAAACGCCGACTTAAGCAAAATGCTGGGCCCGGCAATGTTAGATAAAGGCGTAACGCAGATCGATCCCTGCGGCCAGACCATTTATCGTGGTTCGATCTTCAATCCTGGTAATGGTTGCGTCTTTGTGAACAACCAGATTCCGACAAACCTTATCAGCAATACCAGCGCAAAGATTCTTCAGCTCTATCACAAGTACTACCAGCCGGAATCTTCGTTAACAACCAACAATGCCGGACCGACTTACAATCCCGATCCGTGGTTCCATAACACGCAGAGCAGCGTCAAGATGGACTACAACCTGAGCCAACAGCATCATCTGAACGGCTCGCTTTACTACGATAACTATCCGCGGATCAACGCAGATCAGGGTGGCGTGTGGTCAGCCACTGCCCCTATGGGTGGGCCAATGGCTAACTCCTATTGGCATGACACTACGGCGTATGGCGTTCGTCTCACTGAGACGTACACCATCTCCCCGCATGTGATTAACAGCGCACACTTTACCCTGAACCGCTTCCGCGTTCCCAGCATCGCAACCTCACAAAAAAGCGGATGGGACAATTCGTTAGGGATTACAAGTGGCGCTGGAAACTTCCCCCTCATCACCTTCAGCACCGGCATGTATACGAATGGCGGAAACTATCAGAACGGCTGGGGTTTCTCGAATCTGGGCAGCCAGTTCAATGATTCCTATGCCGGTAATACTTTCATCTACAGTGATGAAGTGGACTGGAGCAGGGGTCGGCACACCTATAAGTTTGGCGCCGAGTTCCGTGCCATGCAGATGAACGAACACCCAGACGAGAACATTTTCAACAACATCACCTTCGATCCGACTTCGACTGCAGGTCCCTGGTATAACTACCCCGACGGTGTACTTTATAACAACGTCGGCAATGCCTTTGGCAGCTTCCTGCTAGGAGATGTCTACCTGGCCACCCAGATGCCGCGTGACTGGCAGTACGGCAGACGCAAGTCCTTTGCCCTCTATGCCACAGATGATTTCAAAGTGAACCAACGTCTGACCTTGAATATGAGCCTGCGCTGGGACTACAACAGCCCCTTCAAGGAAAAATATGGACATTGGTCAAGCTTTGTAACCGGAGACTACAACCCTGTCACGAAAATGATGGGGCAATATGAGTACCTGAGCAATGGCAGCCAGACCTTCGAGAAGAAACAGGACTGGTACAACTACTCTCCACACGTGGGCGCGGCCTACAAACTGAATGACAAAACCGTGGTGCGGGGCAATATTGCGGTATTCTTTGTCCCACTCAATATGAACCAGTGGGGCGGAGTTCCTTACCAGCAGACTGGCAACCCCGGTTTCTTCCAGCACGCCTCGCAGTCCAATTTCAATTGGGATAAAGGCTTCCAGCCCGTGTACTCTCAATTGAAGACGCCGGACTACACGCAATGGGGCACAGTCAGTACCGATCCCCGTTCCCTGACCCTGGGCAACACGCAGCAATGGAACATTGGTGTGCAGCGAGAACTTGCTCGTGACACCAAAATCGATGTGAGCTGGATTCAGAGCAACAGCTATCACCTCCACAGTGGATTCCTTGCCACCAATCAACCGACTGTGGCCAACATGCAAGCATGGCAAGCAAAGCCATATACGTTCGCTCCAAACTATAACGGCTACTACAATGGCTGCATCTACGGCGGTTCCTGCCCGAACTATGTAGGCATCGTACCGTATCCGCAAGCCGCTGTTGGATACGGCCCGCTGTTCTCAGTAGGGTCGCCTCTGGGCAACGGCGATTACAAGAGCCTGCAGGTAAGCGTGACCAAACGCACCTCGCACGGACTTTCGTTGCAAGGGAGCTATAACTGGTCGCGATCCCATGGCGATGTTGATAGTGACATGGGCGAACCATGGTACGCAGGAGCTATACAGAATATCTATGCTCTGAAGAGTGAGCAGAAAGACATCGCCAGCTTTGACATGACCCACATCGTAAAGGGTTATGTAATCTATGATCTCCCCTTCGGCCGAGGAAAGAGATACGGGTCGGACTTGGGGAATGTGGCGAATGGGTTGGTCGGTGGATGGAGCTTGAACGGAAACTTCCATTACAACACGGGCACTCCAGTTCAGATTCATTCCCAGAACTCGTATCCCGGATTTAACGATGTCTATGTAAACATCGTTCCCGGGTGCAAGCTCACCACCAGCCACCGTGGAGTGGGCGAGCAGTACGTGAATCCCGCTTGTATTCAGAACCCAGATGCATCAACGGGACAACTGGGAACGGCAGGCAACTACTTGTCACAGATACGCATTCCGGGCCAGGCAACAGAGGACCTTGGTGTTCACAAGGCATTCGCAATGGGGCCGGAAGGTCAGTACCGTCTCGCTCTGCGCATGGAGTTCTTTAACGTCTTCAATCGTCACCAACTGGGTGCGCCTGACACGAACATGTCGGATGCAACGTTTGGCCAGGCTACGGGGTACGGTAAACTCGGCGGGCGTGTAGGCCAATTTGGCGCACGCTTCACCTTCTAGGCGATGCATCCTTTGGGCAGCCGGAACCCGGCTGCCCAAAGACTAAACTGCAGAGCGCCCGGCGATGCCATGCAGTTCCTGGGTTAGTGTGTTCGTGGCTCTCACCGCCGGGAAAACCTTCCGGTTGCTTTGTCGGATACACCTTCCGCGCTTCCGGTCTAGCACTCGTTGCCATCGTGCGCATCATGTAATGAGAATGGGAGAAGGTGCCAGTATGGCAGTCGAGAATAGCAAGCTTTCGTTCGGGGAGAAAGTCGGTTATGGGCTGGGTGACACAGCCTCGAACTTCTACTGGCAGATGTTCCTGAATTTTCTAGCATTCTTCTACACAGACATCTTCGGCATCACGGCGGCCGCAGCCGCAACTATGTTCCTTGTGATCCGCATCCCGGATACCTGTATTGACCCAGTGATGGGAATCATTGCCGATCGCACGCAGACCCGCTGGGGACATTACCGGCCCTACCTGCTTTGGGGATGCATTCCGATGGCGTTCATGGGAGTGATTACGTTTACGACTCCGAACCTGGGAGCGCATGGCAAGCTGATCTACGCCTATGTAACTTATGGTTTTGTCATGCTGGCCTATACTTTCGTCAACATTCCATATGGAGCGTTGATGGGAGTAATCTCGCCGAACTCGCTGGAACGCACCAGCGTCTCCAGCTTTCGCTTTGTGCTCGCCTACATCGGACTCTTCATGGTTCAGGGCCTCACCATTCCGATGGTGAAGCATTTTGGGCATGGCAACGATCAAAAAGGGTTCCAGTGGGCGATGTGTGTATATGGCGTGATGGCCATTACCCTGTTTCTAATCACCTTCTTTTCAACGCGTGAACGGGTACAGCCCACACAGCAGAAAAAGAGCGTACTTCGTGACGATCTGAGGGATCTGGCGCAGAACATTCCCTGGATCATGGTTTCATTCATCGGAATCTTCGCTGTCTTCTACATCTCGATTCGTATGGGTGCCATTCTCTACTATTTCAAGTACTGCGTTGTCCGTCCCGGTGAACTCTACCACTTGGATCTAAACCTGCTGGGCTATCACCTGAAGCGGAACATGAGTGCCGAAGCCCTGGCGTCCTGGTTCATGGCCATGGGAACGGCGGGGGTAATCTTCGGCGCATCCATGGCTCGCCCACTTTGCGCGCTGCTGGGCGGTAAGCGGAGAGCTTATGTGACCCTGATGTCGCTGGCCAGTACACTTACAGTTCTCTTCTACTTTGTTCCGCTCTCCAATGTGCCTCTCATATTTCTAACCCATATCGCCATATCAACCCTGTTCGCACCCACCTCACCGCTCCTCTGGGCTTTCTACGCGGATACAGCCGACTATTCGGAATGGGAGAATGGTCGCCGCGCGACGGGGCTAGTGTTTTCAGCGGCATCATTCTCGCAGAAACTTGGCTGGGCTTTGGGTAGTTCACTCTTCTTATGGCTTATTGGGTCCGTCGGATTCCACGCCAATGTTCAGCAGTCGTTCCAAGTACAAAATGGAATCCGATACATGATGAGTTTCTTTCCGGCTGTGGTTGGATTCCTCTCAGCCGGTGCAGCTCTCCTTTATAAGCTTGATGACAAAATGATGATTGAGATTGAGGGCGACTTAAAACAACGCAAGGTTTTGCAGTCATAGTTGTCGCTGAGCTTGCGGCGGCGGGGATACTAGCGATGAAACGTCGATATTATGTGGTGCTGACACTTTTGTTTGCAGTCGTCGCAGGGTTGCAGAGTGTTGCGCAATCCGTTGCTCCAGCCGCGGGCCGGAAAATAGATCTCACGCATCAGCAATGGAATGGCGAAGCCATTTGTTACTCGGGTTATCGTGGATTCGAAAGCCCTGAACGAGAGTCCTATCCATCAGACAGGGAAGTATTGCAAGACCTCACAATTCTCTCCCGGCACTGGAGCCTGCTGCGCGTATATGGCGCAGACGCGCACGGCGCGACAGTTCTCAAAGTCATCCGCGAACACCACCTTCCCATGAAGGTTATGCTGGGAATCTGGCTTACCGGCGCTGCGGGACACGAGAGTGCTAACGAGAAGCAGATAACGTCTGGAATTGCGTTGGCCCAACAGTATCCGGACGTGGTTGCCGCAGTGAGCGTCGGCAACGAGGCGCTGGTTTCATGGTCAGACCACAAGATGCCAGAAGAGCAAGTAATCAACGCAGTGGAGCAGGTACGGAAGGCGGTTCATTCTCCAGTAACAGTTGCCGACGACTATCTTTACTGGATCAATCCTGAAGCCGCGTTGGAGGCGCATGTAGATTTCATCACTCTGCACACGTACCCCGTATGGGGTAAGGAAGACATCGACACCGGTCTCTCTTCAACGGTCGCTAACTACGAGAAGGTCCGGCGTGCACATCCTGGCAAGACGATTGTGCTTGGAGAAGTGGGGTGGCCCAGCTTCACGGTAGGAGAAAAGCACGCTGTACGCGCGGGAGATGAACAAAAACAGAAAAACTACTTTCAGCAGATCACCGAATGGGCTCGCAGAAATCAGGTGACCACCTTCGTCTTCGAGGCATTTGACGAACCGTGGAAGGGTGTGGGAACAGAGGGGCATTGGGGGCTGTTCTCAGAGCAGCGCACTGCAAAGCCAGCGGTGGTGGAACTTTATCCCGAATTGAAATCTGCTTTGCCAACCTCGCCCTCGTATGACGACATTCCGCAAAAGGTGGAGAGATGAGCGCCTCCCATCCGTTCAAGAATGCAGTGCCGCACGGTCTGGGAGAGTCCGTGCCGGAGGGGGTGTTCGTAAACCTCGACGGAGCCCCGTTCTACCGCATCGCGAATTACAACGCGATGGACGAGTTCTTCATGAGCATCGTCAGCGCGTCGGACCACTACCTTTTCATCTCCAGTAACGGCGGTCTCACGGCTGGCCGGAAAGATCCAGATCACGCGCTGTTTCCTTACTACACGGATGACCGAATTCAGGACAGCGCCGAACATACGGGGAGCAAGACGATTTTCCGTGTCCAGCGCAAAGAAGCTATCGTCAGGTGGGAGCCATTCAGCATCCGCACAGAAAACGGGGAGAATTGCTCGCGCAACCTTTACAAGAGCGCGTACGGCAACCGGATTATCTTCGAAGAAGTGAATCACACTCTCGGACTTACCTTTTCGTACCAGTGGGCCACCAGTGATCGCTTCGGATTTGTGCGCACTGCGCGCTTGGTCAATCTGACCGGTGCCGAGCAACACGTCGACGTGCTGGATGGTTTGCAGAATCTGTTGCCTTGCGGTGTTACCAGGCGCTTCCAATTGGAATACAGCACCCTTGTCGATGGATACAAGCGCACGGAACTCGATCCGCAAATCGGCATTGCCATTCTGCAACTGACATCGGTGCCTGTGGACAGGCCTGAGCCGAGCGAATCGCTGCGAGCCAATGTTGCATGGTCTGTTGGACTTGAGCGTCCAGTTCACCTGTTGAGCAGCGTGCAGCTTGATCGTTATCGCTCCGGTGAGTTGCTGCGTGAAGAGGTGGAGATGCATGGACGTCGCGGGGCTTATTTTATAGATGCTCCGGTGCTTCTTGCCCCGCACGGCTCGCGTGAGTGGAAGATTGTGATCGACGTAAATCAGGATGCGTCCGATGTGCATAATCTCGTCCATACTTTGAAGCACGACAAGAATCTTGCAAGTCAACTGGACGAAGATGTTGCTCGCGGAACAGAAGCCCTGCTGCGGGTAGTTGCTGCTGCCGACGGTTTGCAGCGGACGCTGGAGCCGGCAAACACGTGGCATCACTTCGCGAGCACTTTGTTCAACGTCATGCGCGGCGGAATCCCCGACGATAATTATTGGATTACTCGTTCGGACTTCACTCGGTTTGTCTCGGAAATCAACCAGCAAGTGGCCAAACAGAAGAAGGTCTTCCTCGCGTCACTTCCGGAAAGACTTCTGCTTGGTGAGCTCTATCGGCTTGCTCGCGTCGAGGGTGATCGTGACCTGGAACGGATTAGCCGCGAGTATCTGCCCCTAACCTTCAGTCGCCGCCACGGAGATCCGAGTCGTCCTTGGAACGTGTTCGACATTCGGCTGCGCGATGAGGATGGAAATCGAATTCTGAACTACCAGGGAAACTGGCGAGACATCTTCCAGAACTGGGAGGCTCTTAGCCATTCGTATCCAGGATTCACTCTTAGCATGATTTTCAAGTTCCTCGACTCTTCCACTGTCGATGGCTATAATCCGTTTCGAATTTCGAGAGATGGCTACGATTGGGAGGTATTGGAGCCGCACGATCCCTGGTCTTTTATCGGCTACTGGGGAGATCACCAGATCGTATATCTGTTACGCCTTCTGGAGCAGGCTCAGCGATGCGAGCCGTCATCTCTGCAGGAACTGTTATCGAGCGATGTTTTTACGTACGCAAATGTTCCCTATCGGATCAGACCGTATGCCGACCTACTGAAGGATTCGCAGAACACAATTATTTTCGACCACAAAGCGCATAAGAAAATCCTGCGAAGTGCCGCACGGATGGGAGCAGACGGCAAGGCTTTTACCGACGCAAGTGGAAAGCTCGCCCACGCAAACCTCGCCGAAAAACTGTTGATCGCTCTGCTGGCGAAATTGTCCAACTTTGTGCCAGAAAGCGGCATATGGTTGAACACCCAACGACCGGAGTGGAACGATGCCAACAACGCCATCGTAGGCTCGGGCACCTCCATGGTCACGCTCTATTACCTGCGGCGTTACTTGAATTTCATACGTGACCTCTTCATCAGTAGTGGTGTTGCGGACGCCGTCGTTTCTGTGGAGATGGCAGACTTCTTCGAGATGACAATGGATGCATTGCAACGCAATCTTCCAACCGCGGGCACATTTACAGATGCTGCACGCCGCAGCATCACGGATGACCTTGGCCAGGCAGGGAGTAGCTATCGCGAACAGCTTTACGCGCGCGGCTTCTCAGGTGAGCGCAGGAGCATTTCAGTCCACGCTCTCACCGAACTCTTTGATATTGCCTTGCAGCACGTGGACCATTCCATCCGCGTAAACCGCAGAGCTGACGGGCTCTATCATGCGTACAACCTGATGGAGATCTCAGACGGAGAAATTCGTATTCACAACCTCCCTCTTATGCTTGAGGGTCAGGTTGCGGTACTTAGTTCGGGCGCGCTTTCTCCTGAAGAGGCGATATCGGTTCTGGATGCCTTACGCAGAAGCCCGTTGTATCGCGCCGACCAGAATAGCTACATGCTCCAACCCATCAAGTCGCGGCCATCGTTTTTTGAGAAGAACAACCTCCCCCCTGACGCGATAGCAAACTCCCGTTTGTTGACCGCGATGCTTACGGGAGGCGATCGGCGGATTGTTGTACCTGATTCGGATGGCGGGGTGCACTTCAATGCAGCGTTCCACGGTGTCTCTCTGTTACGGCGCGCTCTTGGAGAGATCAGGGACCGGAGGCTTGGGAAGATTGCAAAGGAAGAGACTCAGCTCATCTGTGAGATATACGAGGACGTGTTCCGGCACCGCTTCTTCACTGGACGCTCAGAGACTCTTTATAAATACGAGGGCATCGGCTGCATTTACTGGCACATGGTTTCCAAACTGCTGCTGGCCGTGCGCGAAGTGTTGACGCGAGCGGTGCACACTGGCGCTGAGGAAGCACTGATAGGGCGGTTGCGCGACCAATACAACGACATTCGTGCGGGACTTGGCACTCATAAGACTCCCGCGGAGTATGGTGCGGTTCCCGTGGACCCATATTCGCACACCCCCGGTTTTGCGGGTGCGCAGCAACCTGGGATGACCGGGCAAGTGAAGGAAGACTTTATCGCGCGTATGGGCGAACTAGGTGTTTCGGTCTGCTCCGGAGAGATTCATTTCCTGCCACAACTAATGACGAGCGATGAATTTCTGAATACACCGTCAGAGTTCCGATACTGGGATATCGACGGACAAGAGCAGACTTTAGAACTGGAAGCAGGCACGCTGGCGTTTACCTATTGTCAGGTTCCGGTGGTCGCTCATCGCTGCGGTCCGAAACAAATACAGGTTACGAAAACCAATCACACGAAGCATGTAATGAACAGCCACAGACTCGATCAGATCACAAGTAAAAGTGTCTTTCAGCGTACAGGTGAGGTCCGTCGTTTGGATGTATATTTCGACTGTTCGAAGAAGCCGAAGGGTTGATCTTGAAAGGAGTGCTCTGTGAGCACAAAGATAATCACTGGCGTGTCTACTGCCATCGCAAACAAAAGCAACGTGTACCGGACTGTTCGCTATTGTCTTCTGGTCTTCCTGTTCTGTTCGCTTCAGGGTCTGAGTGCATGCGGAGGCGGTTCCGGATCGAGCAATAGCGGAGGCGGCGGATTGGCACAGGTGACATTGCCCACGATCACCTCAACTGCGGCGCTGAACGGCGCGCAGACAATCACGTTGAGCGACAGTACCTCTGGGGCGACAATTTATTACACGTTGAATGGCAGCACACCCACGGCAAACTCAACCCAGTACCTCGCTCCCTTCTTAGTGGCCTCCAACCTGACGGTGAAAGTGATCGCCGTCGTTTCCGGGAGTAGCGCAAGCCAGGTCGCGAGCCAGAGCTTTGCCGCGAATATCGCTTCCGGAACTCTGGTATGGAGCGATGAATTCTCTAACGCGACAGGAGCGAATGCCGCTCCGAATTCAGCGGTGTGGACATATGACACAGGTGCCGGCGGCTGGGGAAATCAGGAACTTGAGATCTATTGTGCCTGGGGATCTATGGCTTTACCATGCGCATCGAGCAGTCCAAACGCATACGTCGGGACCGATGGCTACCTGCACATTGTCGCGCGCCAACCATCCAATGGTGTGTACACATCGGCACGTATGAAGACGCAGGGATTATTCAGTTTTTCGTTTGGGCGGATCGAAGCCAGAATGCAGTTGCCTGAAGCGCAAGGACTTTGGCCTGCTTTCTGGATGCTGGGAAACAACATCACGACGGTGAATTGGCCCGCGTGTGGCGAACAAGACATTATGGAACACATCAACGCTCCCCAACCAGATTGGATCGCAGGATCACTTCACGGAACCAATCTAAGCCTGTCTCAAGAATATCCGGGAATCACCGGACCAACCTTCGCAGCCACGGATTGGCATATATATGGAATGATCTGGTCGAAAGGCTCCATTCAGTATTATGTTGATTCGCCATCGAACGTGTATGCATCGTTCACCCCGGCGAGTGCAGCGGGGCAAAGCGGAGCCGTTTGGCCATTCGACTCGAACGGTGGGGGGTTTGTGATTCTGAATATGGCAGTGGGTGGCAACTGGCCAGGTTCTCCGGCTGCGGCCACTCCGTTCCCGTCAGAGATGCTGGTGGATTATGTACGGGTGTACACGAACTAAGTGGATTCCCAAAGTGCTGAGGGATTCGCGCATGCGCCACTTGGACGGAAGAAGCCTGAGCATGCGCGAAATCGAATAACGTTGTTGTATCATCGCTGCGTCCTTTCTTAGCTTATGCCTGAGTCTAACCGCACTCAGGCTGCCAGAAGTGCCGGTCATGGCCGCTGGGGCAACTCAACGAGAATTGACCCCTTTGTTTTCGCGGACTGAATCCACCGCCCGTCTGAAATTCCTCCGCTGGAACCCCGCTTAAAAGTCATTGCCACCGTTCCCGGCACGACGCACAGCCTCATCTGTCAGCTCACGGTTGGCGGTGCCACGCCCCTGCAAAAGCCTCCAAAATACCACTCACAAAATCTCGCATAGCCTCAACTAAAGCGCTTTTCTTGTAATTTTATGCTTGACATTCAAGACGGCTGTGAGGATTATACACAGCGATCGATTGTAGGACTGAAATCTCAGATGTGAGGAACCGAGCCATGTCGAAAGTAATTCTGCCGAAGCCGAGCCGACCTTCTCAACCTCCCCGACGCGCATGGACGCTCGTGATTGTAATCAGCGTTCTGATACTCGTCGGTTTGCCCGCGTTCGCCCAACTTACCACCGCTGATATCGTTGGCACGGTGCGTGACAGTACCGGTGCCGTGGTGAACAGCGCCAATGTAACCCTCCAGCGCCTGGAGACGCACCAAAGCACGAAGGCTTCGACGGATTCCTTCGGCAACTTTGCATTTACGTCTCTTGTACCCGGGCACTACTCCGTTCGGGTTCAGGCTGCCGGTTTCAAGAGTGTCACCGTCCCCGACCTGGCAGTTGAGGCGGGAGATCGCGCACGTGCCGATGCCACCTTGCCCGTTGGACAATCTACTGAGACGGTTGAAGTCGTGGCACAGACCCCTCTGTTGCAGACGGACAACGCCACGGTCAGCTCAACCATCACGGATACCGCCGTACAGGATCTTCCGCTGAACGGCCGCAACTTTGTCCAACTGGTGCAACTTGTCCCGGGAGCCAACGAGGGTCCAGGAAATGGGTTGACCAGTGGAGGACGGCCCGACGATCGCCGTCCTACGAACGGCTTTTCAGTCAATGCTTTTGACGACACCTTGAACAACCAGATCATCGACGGTATCGACAACAACGAGCGCATCATCGGTACGATTGGCGTCAAACCTTCCATCGATGCAATTCAGGAAGTCACGGTGGAAACGAACAACTACGCCCCTGAGATTGGACGCACGGCGGGCGGAGTTGTAAACGTCATCACCAAGTCAGGCACCAACAAATTCCACGGTTCTCTGTTCGAGTTCTTCCGCAACGACATCTTTGACACGAGGAGCGCATTCGCCACAGCGGGTGTTGTTCCCAAGCCAAAGCTTGAACAGAATCAGTTTGGTGGCAGTATTGGCGGACCGATTGTGAAGGACAGAACCTTCTTCTTCGCGGATTACGAAGGTAGCCGCATCATTTCGGGTACGACCTACACCAGCACAGTCCCGACGATCGCTGAATACAACAACATCCACAGTCTTAACGGGGGCTCGCCGCAAGCCCAGGTTGCATTGGGCAATCACACGGCCACGTACCCGATTGATCCGATTGCTTTGAATTATCTGATGCTGTACCCGGCGCCGAACCTGCCTGGTGCTTCCAACAACTTTGTGGTTGATCCCAATAAGACGCAAAACAGCGACACGTTGGATGGACGCGTTGACCACAAGTTCAACAGCAGTAACAACCTGTACGTTCGTTACACGCACAACAAAGTTGTGACCAATAACCCAGCGCAACTACCGAACGTAGTGAACGGCCTGATTGCAGGCGGCGGCAGGTGGAACTTCTCTGGGGCAGCCACGGATAAAGCGGATCAGTATGCAATCAATTACACGCATGTTTTCACTCCGAATACACTCGTGCAGTTGAGGGCAGCATACACCCGGATCAACAACCTATCTCTACCTCTGAACGCCGGAACCAACGGCGATAGCAAGGTGGGCTGGACGGGCAATTCCTTGAACGCACAGGCGTCCGGGCTCACCCCGATTGGCATCAATGGATTCCCGGATCTTGGTGACGGCGCGTATGTCCCTCTGCAGGACGTCGACAGCAGCTACCAGTATGACGGCTTCGTCTCCCACCATCACGGAAACCATGATTTGAAGTTTGGTGCTGGATTGATCCGGCGTCAGGCGCGCAACATTCAAAGCGCCTTCCCCTTCGGCCAGTACTCCTTCGGGCTCTCCAGCGACGGAAATAACAATGACTACGTTCTCGCCTCGACACTGGTGGGCGCGTTCACAGCGCAGAGCTATAACGTTGATATCAACACTCCCGATTACCGTTCATGGGAACCGAGTGTGTTCGCGCAAGACACGTGGAAGGCAACACGCTGGCTCACCCTTGTGTATGGCGTGCGTTATGACGTTTACACTCCATTTACGGAAGCGCATAACCACATTTCCAACTTTGACTTCAACGCGGCAATAGCTGGGGGCACCGTTGCAGCAGCACAGGCAGCCCTGCAGGTGGCTGGAGTCAATGGTGTTTCCAACACCGCAGGCATCAAGACGGATTACTCCAACTTTTCACCCCGCTTTGGCTTCTCGGCGCAGATTGCTCCTGGCACTGTGTTGCGTGGCGGAATCGGGCTTAGCTTCTTCCCTGGCAACTACACGTCAAATGCTGACCTGAAGAACGCGCCGTTTGTTTCGGTCTTCTCGCCAACTTGCGTGTCCGCCAGAGCGGATACGATCATCTTCGCCGCCACCGGGAGTCACAGCCCGAATGGGGTCTGCGGCGACGTAAACTCGCCGGGCGTACCGACTACTTTCGGTGCGGGCATGCCCCTGCCGGTATCGCAGACGATCACCAGCCAAAATCTGTCGTTTTATGCAGAGGATCCAAAATTCCGCTCAGGCGTTGCAACGCAGTTCAACCTGTTGTTGGAAAAAGCATTTGGGCCCAACGTGCTGACGATTGGTTATGTGGGCGTGCATGGAAGCCATCTTCCCGAGACGCTCAACGACATCAACGAGCCGGCGCCAACCAATTTCACCAACCCCACTATCAATACCAATTCACCGCGGCCCCTGGCTGGTGTGCTCCCGAATCTGGGAGGCGTGGACTGGCTAGTGAGCGGAGGTGTTTCCAACTATAGCGGCCTGCAAACATCGTTCCAGCGCCGACTCTCCAGTGGACTGACGGCCAGTCTGAACTACACCTGGTCTCACGCCCTGAGCGACGTAACAGGCATGAGCGAAGAGGGTCAGGAAGGCTGGGGAGACGGAGATCCCAGGAACATTCGCAGGTACGAGTACGGCAACGCGGACAATGACATCCGTCATCGTTTCGCGGGAACCGCAACGTATGCACTGCCATTCGGCAAGAACCTCACAGGCGCCAAGAAGATGCTGCTTGGCGGCTGGCAGACGAACGCGATTCTGGCATGGCAAACGGGTCATCCATTCACCATTGTTAACAATGGAAACGATGGCGGATATGGCAATCGCGCCCACGGAGGCATCGGTGGTAACGGCGGCGTCGATCGTCCGAACATGTTCGCAGCAGGAGCCGGAGTCCCCGCCGACGCATCGTCTACATGTATTACCGGCTTTGGTCATGACTTCTGTCCACAGGCATTTGGAACAGTGGGCAATGAACGCCGGAATGCTCTCTATGGACCGCACTTCCGTCACCTGGACATGTCCCTGTTTAAGGATTTTCCGATCAAGGAAAGTCTCAAGGTTCAGTTCCGGACCGAAGTATTCAACATCTCCAATACGCCGAACTACTTCATCAACAACAACGTGAACAGCAGTCCCGCCACGTTGCTCGGAAACAGTAATTTTGGAAAGACGCAAGGAGTCGATCCGAATTATGTTCCGAGACAGTTCCAGTTCGTGATTAAGATTTTGTTCTAACCCACGAAGCTGTTCCTCCCCAGCTCGCGCCAGGAACCAGGATTCAACCTGGTTCCTGGCGCGGATTTTCACCGACGCCAGATTACAGGACGCGATTCACAAGGATGCAGAGCGGAGTGCACTGCAGGAAGGGAGAGACTGCCCGCAGATACAGGATGGTTTAAGACTTCGATGTCGCACGCTTGGAACGAACCGCAATCTTGATCGGTGGCGCACTGGTTACAGGGTGCATTCCAGAAGGAGCGCTGGTGGATTCACGCAGCACCAGTTCCGGAGTTACAAGAATGTCTTCTGGCTCGGAGTCCGGCTCATTAATGCGGCGAAGCAAGATCTTGGCAGCCACGTCTCCCATGTGTTGAAGCGGCTGCCGGATGGTAGTGAGAGGCGGATTCAGGAAGGCCGCAGCCTGGATGTCATCGAAGCCGACGACCGAAATGTCTTCGGGAACACGCAATCCGGCGTCGCGGAAAGCACTTATAGCACCGATCGCTGAGATGTCATTGAAGGCGAACAGGGCAGTGAAGTCAATTTTGCGATCGAGGAGTTTCTGCG
>Ga0224527_1001088_pt1 | contig 14589 bp, 9 predicted proteins | sample CBST0metaG_FD_179882 | JGI IMG/M metagenome (GOLD analysis project Ga0224527, IMG submission 179882) | Peat soil microbial communities from Stordalen Mire, Sweden - C.B.S.T0 | ecosystem: Environmental > Terrestrial > Soil > Wetlands > Peat | place: Sweden: Norrbotten County, Stordalen Mire... | reverse complement strand
AGTTTCGATCCACGCTTCCTCCCCACAATCGGTCGCCCTCATGCAGTTGCGCTTCACTTCACTCACTGTGACCAGCTTGTGACGGGACTTGCACCCGTAAGAGTGCGCCCATGCTGGGCGCACAAAAGAAAACAGCCCTCTTCTGAGAAGAGGGCTGTTTCTGCTGCGAAAAGCCGGTCGTCGCTCTACCTGACCTTCCATTTCGTCGACAGCGCGGCCAGCTTTTCGTTCATGCTGGCCGCTGGCGTCGCCGCGGGCTTCGGTGCAGGCTTACTCACCGGACGCGCCGCGGGCGCGGTCAGCGCCTTGATCGAAAGCGCGATCCGCTTGGCCTTCAAATCCACGCCCAGCACCTTCACCTTCACGATCTGCCCAGTCTTCACCGCCTCCGACGGCTCCTTGATGAAGCGGTTGGAGAGTTCGCTGATGTGCACCAGCCCATCCTGGTGAACGCCGACATCCACAAAGGCGCCGAACTTGGTCACATTCGTCACCACGCCTTCCAGGATCATTCCCACCTGCACGTCGGCGATCTCGCGCACCTCTTCGCGGAAGCAGGGCGCGACAAATTTATCGCGCGGATCGCGCCCCGGCTTGCGCAGCTCGGCCAGAATGTCGTTCACCGTGTACGACCCCGCCGAAAGCTGGCTGCGGTCCACATTTTCAAGCAGTTGCGGCTGCGCGATAATCTCCTTCACTGAGGTCTTCAGCGACAGCGCAATCTGCTCCACCACCGGGTACGACTCCGGGTGAACCGCCGTCCTGTCCAGCGGATTATCGCCATTCCGGATGCGCAGAAATCCCGCCGCCTGCTCAAAGGTCTTCGGCCCGATGCCGGGCACTTCCAGCACTTGCGTACGCGAGCGGAAGCTCCCCTTCTCGTTGCGGAAGTTCACAATGTTCAGCGCGGTGCGCTCCGTAATTCCGGCCACAAAACGCAGCAGCGTCCAGGACGAAGTGTTCAGGTCCACGCCCACTTTGTTCACGCAGCTCTCGATCACCGTTTCCAGCGAATCCTGCAACTGGTGCTGGTCCACGTCGTGCTGGTACTGCCCCACGCCAATCGACTTCGGATCCACCTTCACCAGTTCGGAGAGCGGGTCCTGCAGTCGGCGCGCAATCGAGATGGCGCCGCGCACCGTCAGATCGAGATCGGGAAATTCCTGCCGCGCCACCGCCGAGGCCGAGTACACGCTGGCCCCTGCCTCGCTCACGCAGACGGAGAAGATTTCGCTGATCCCTTTATCGCGCAAAAATTCGCGCACAAACGCGTCGGTCTCACGTCCCGCAGTGCCGTTGCCAATGGCGATGGCCCTCACGTTGTACTTGCGCAGCAGCGCTTCCAGTTTCGGCGTGGCCTCCTCGTTGCCATGCTTCGAGGTGTGCAGGTAGAAGACGTCGTGCGCCAGCAGTTTACCGGTCTCGTCCACCACCGCGACCTTGCAGCCGGTGCGCAGGCCGGGATCGATGCCCAGCACCGAGATCGGCCCCGCCGGCGGCGCCAACAGCAGGTTATAGAGATTGTCGCGGAAGACCTTGATGGCTTCGGTGTCGGAACTGCGCTTCAATTCCAGCCGAATCTCTCCCTGAATGGACGAATTCAAAAGCCGCTTCCACGCGTCGTCAATCGCCAGCTCGAGCTGCCGCGTCCAGTCGCCCGCCAGCCGCAGCACATGGCGCTGAATAATGCCCACCGCGCGCTCCGCATCCACCTCGATCAGGAAGTAAAGCACCTTCTCGCCCTCGCCGCGGCGAATGGCCAGCATGCGATGCGAAGGAATCGTCTTCACCGGCTCGGAGTACTCGTAGTACATCTTGAACTTTTCCTGCTCGTCCACCGCATCCGTGGCCTTCCGGCTCACCACAATGCCCTCGTCGAAAACCAGAGTGCGAAGCGCCTTGCGCAGATCCGCGTCTTCGCTGATCCACTCCGCCACAATGTGCCGCGCGCCTTCCAGAGCTTCCTCCACCGTCCCCACGCCCAGCTCCGCATTCACAAAACTCGCCGCAAATGTCTCCAGCGGCTGGTCCGTATTCTGCTGCGCCCACAGGTACTTGGCCAGCGGCTCCAGCCCCTTCTCGCGCGCAATCGTGGCTTTAGTGCGCCGCTTGGGCTTGTAGGGAAGATACAAATCTTCGAGTTCGCTCTTGTCCAGCGTGGCTTCGATGCGCGCCTTCAGCTCGTCGGTCAGCTTGCCCTGCTCGGCAATCGAGGCCAGGATGGTTTCGCGCCGGTCCTCGAGCTCGCGGAAGTAGGCCAGCTTCTCTTCGATCGCCAGAATCTGCACTTCGTCCAGGTTGCCCGTCGCCTCCTTGCGATAGCGCGCAATGAAGGGCACGGTGCCGCCCTCGTCCAGCAGTTCGATCACGGCCACCAGCCCGTGCATGGGGACCTTCAGCGTCTCAGCAATGTGCAGAAGAATTTCAGGGGAAAGATTTTTTGTGTCGGTCATGAGCAGTCTTTATTAATCGTACATGGCGCTGAACCAGCGCCTGCATTTCTCTCTTGTGCAAAAACAGCCAAGGGCTGGAACGGACCCGGTTCGCCTGCTCCCACAAGCAAATCCAACCCCTTCCAGCCCCTGCTCCCGCCCATTCCGCGAATGCAGAACAGGCAGATACGGCTCAACTTGTTCTACGCCAACTCCACCTTCAGCGTAATGCCCACGTCGGAGATTCTTTCCGCGGGCATCTCTACCTTCAACGCGGCCCCGTCCTGCTTCCACTTCAATTCGCCGTTGTGCCCCAGCAATTCCACCTTGCGAATCATGCCCGGCTTCTGCGGGCTGGCCAGGCCCAACGCCTTCACCACCGCCGCATTCTCCGGCCATCCCATCACAAAGGCGTAGAGCGCGCCGCCCTTGACGGTAAAGCGCACATCCTCCGCGCCCAGGTCCTTCTGCTTGTCCTCGTTGAAGTTCCCTGTCTCAATCTTGCCCTGGGTGGATGGCCCTTCTCCGTAAATCTTCCACGGCCGCGAAGCGTAAATGCCCTCGCTGTTCACCGCCATCCATGCGGTAATGCCTTCCAACACCTTCATCTCTTCGGGGTCAAGCTCGCCCGAGTTGGGCAGCGGAAAATTCAACAGCAGGTTGCCATTCTTGCTGACAATGTCCACCAGCAGATCGATCACCTTCTTGGTCGATTTGTATTTCTCGCCGCGGTTGTAGTGCCACTGCCCGATGCAGGTGTCCGTCTGCCAGGGGTTTGCCGCAATGCCCTCGGCCACGCCGCGCTCATGATCCAGCAGGCAGGTGCCGATGGCGCAATCCAGGTCGTCCTTGCTGGTGTACACCGCCTGCGTCTGCCCGCCATGCAGTTGCGCGCTCACGTTGTACAGGTGCGATACCATCTTCAGCCCGTACTCCTCGAAAGGAAGGTGGCCGTCGGTGTAAAGCAGGTCCGGCTGATACTTGTCGATCAGGTCCGTCATGCGGTCCAGATAGTGCCGCTTCCACGTTTCCGGAATGTCATCGTCGTTCCAGTCCAGCCTGCTCTTATACTTGGCGCAGTTGGCGTCGTGATAGAGATCCTCGTACTTCGGGTCGGCGCCGTCATAGGGAACCCCGGCCAACGGACCGGTCTTGTCAGCTCCGTGGCTGGTGGCAAACCACTTGTAACTGATCCATAAGTGCTCGCTCACACCGAAGGGCAACCCCTGCTGTTGCGCGGCTTTCTTCCACAGGCCCACCACGTCCTTCTTCGGGCCCATGTTCACCGCGTTCCAGCGCGTGTACTTCGAGTCCCACAAGTCGAAGTTATCGTGGTGCACGCCCATGCTGACAAAATACTTCGCGCCAGCCTTCTTGTAGAGGCTCATCAGGTGTTCCGGGTCCCACTTGGCGGCCTTCCAGTTATCCACCAGGTCCTTGTACCCAACCTTGGATGGATGCCCATAAGTCGCCACATGATACTTGTAGTTATCCGACCCTTCCTCGTACATCGACCGCGCATACCAGTCGCCATGTTCGACGGCCGACTGCGGTCCCCAATGCGACCAGATCCCGAACTTCGCGTCACGGTACCAGTCCGGAATCCGGTAGCCCGCAAGAGACGCGCGGGTCGCCAGAAAGTTCGCACCCTCTACCTGCGCGGTTGCAAATCTTGAGAGAGCCAGAGCGGAACATGCGCCGCCCATCAGTTGTATTAACTCACGCCTGTTGATTGCCACTGGTCATCCTTTCCTGTCACGAGCTATCATGTGTTACTTTTCTTCCGCCACCAGCATCGCCTGCCGCAGCCGTTCTTCCGCCATCGCATTCCAGTAGCCGCAGTCCAGTTCGAAGAAAACCGATGTGTACGGAATGGTTGTTTCGGTTTTGAGGATGAGAATGCGGAAGACCTGCGCGCACTGATCGAGCTTGTGAATGATCTGCTCGTGCGGGAGCCGCTCCATGTGCGCATCCTCAAGCACCGCCTTCAGTTCCTTGCGGTAATCCGCAACCCCTGGCGCGTCGGCCTCATCCACAAAAGCAAGCTCGCGGTCCACATAGACCTTTGCCCGGATGTGCGCGGACGCGGTGATTGCCTCCAGTACTTTCTTCACCACATGAGCCTGATCCGCCCTGGCGACAATGGTTTCGATGCCCGGCTTCGACTGAGCCGGGTACGCCGCGTCGGCCACCACAATCCAGTTGCGATGGCCAAACAGCGGAATGCATGAGCTCAGATGGCGCTCCCACTCGGGCTGAACCGATGCTGCTCGATCTGTCATGACTTCCCTTTCCTCGCTGCGTTCCTAAATCAATTCTTCATCCGCGCAGACAGCCACCTTGCCGCATTTCCCTGAAGCCATCAGCGCATACGCTTCATCGGCACGCTCCAGCGAAAAACGGTGGGTGATGATCTCGGCCGGATGCAGGTTCCAGCGCACCAGTCGCTCCACCAACTCTTCCATCAGCCAGGTCGACGTGACCCACGAGCCATAAATGGTCTTTTGATCGTGAATAATGTCCGGAGAGGGATTGAACTGGACCGATCCGCCTTCCCCCAGAAGAACAATCTTTCCCCACTTGCGCGTGGCGCGAATCGCCGTGGCCCGCGCCGCATCGTTGGCCGAGCAGTCCACCGCGCGCTCCACGCCAAAGCCCCCGGTCAGCTCCTTCACCTCGGCAACATTGTCCGGCCCCGCAGCCAACACCGCATCGCAAAGCCCCAGGTCCTTCGCGATCTTCATGCGCTCCGGAACCACGTCGATGCCGATGATCTTGTTGGCTCCGAGTTTCCGGCAGAGTGCGCCCGCAGCCAGCCCCACCGGTCCCAGCCCGGTAATGAGTACAGCGTGGTTGCCGTTGATGCCGATCTTTTCCAAGCCCTCGTAAACGGTCCCGAATCCGCAAGCCACCTGCGCGCCATCGGCATACGAAAGCTCATCCGGCAATGCGATCAGGTCCTTCTCCTCGGCAATCATGTACTCCGCCATCCCGCCATCGCGCTGCCAGCCGTAGGCGCGCCGATACTTTTCGCTGGTGCAGGAGATCATGTAGCCCCGCCGGCAATCGTTGCACACCCCGCAACCGCTGATGTGGTACACAATCACCCGGTCACCGGTCTTGAAGCGCCGGCAGCCCAGCCCCTCGGCCACAATCTGCCCGCACGGCTCATGCCCGGCAATCACTCCCTGGTAGCCCTCCGGTCCCTTTCCCAGGTGCTCGTGATAAATGCAGCGAATGTCCGAGCCGCAAATGGTCGAGGCCTTCACCCGCAACAAAACTTCCCCATGGCCCGGAGCCGGTACCGGCACAGTGCGCATCTCCACGGTCGAATTTCCCGGCAGGTACGCCGCGGTCATCGTTTCTTTCATCTCTTTCCTCTCCCCAATCAAATCCCGATCCGTGCAATTCACAAGCGTCTAGTACGACAGTTCTAGATCGACCCTTGCGGAGGGAGCAGGGGCCTTCAGGCCCCTGAAAAAACCGCAAAACAGAGGGGGCCTTCAGGCCCGGGCCGTTCAGGAATCCCCGCCAATCAAGGATCTACAACTGTAGTCCGCATCACGCCGGCGTAACCTCTCCGTCCACATCCCACAGCGCTTCCCAGGTCTGCCCATCCTTCCACAGGAAGACCTGCCCCTTGATGAGTCTGCAATTCCGGTCGAGGCTCGCAATCTCCCCCATCTCTTCTTCCGTCAGAGGATCGCCCGTTACGCATTCGAGATTGGCGCGGTAGTGATGTACTGAAAACGGAATCGGCGTCTGCCCGCGCTGGACCGCCCACTTGATGCAGACCGCCGCCGGATTCACCCCGTGCCTCTCGGCAATCTTCACAATCACCGGATCCTCGGTAGGCGCGGTGTCCTCCGGCGTGCGGTCGCGCTCCGGCCGCCCCGGCGAACCCAGCGGGCAGTAGCCCACCGGCTCAATCCCATTCTCCACCACAAACCGGAAAAACTCCGGCTGCTGAAAATGCGGATGCAGCTCCATCTCGTTGACCGCCGGCTTGATGCGGGCGTCTCTCAGCAGCAGCTTCAATTTGGGGATCGTCATGTTCGACGAGCCAATCTGCCGCACCAGTCCCATCTCCACCAGCCGCTCCATCGCCCGCCACGTTTTCATGTAGTTCGCGTGGATGTACGGCTTCGCGTCCGGGCTGCGCGAACTCACCTCGCAACCCGGCGCGTGGAAGTTCGGGAACGGCCAATGCACCAGGTAAAGATCCAGATAGTCGAGCCGCAGATCCTTGAGCGACTTCCGGCAGGAGGCAACCACATCCTCCTCGCCGTGCATGTCGTTCCACAGCTTGGAGGTAATCCAAAGCTCCTCGCGCTTTACGCCGCTCCGCAGAATGGCCTCGAACGCGGCGCCGATTTCCGCCTCGTTTCCATACACCGACGCGCAATCGAAGTGCCGGTAGCCCACCTCCGCCGCGCCCTTCACCGCCTCCGCAACCTGGCTCGCGGAAACATGGTCGGAGCCAAACGTGCCCAGTCCCACGGCAGGCATCCGAGCCCCGGTAGAAAGCATTCTTTGGGGAATCCTGGCCGGGTCCACTTGGCCCCTGCCGCTCGCCGTTGCAGTGCTCACTTTGGCTCCTTGCCGGTAGAATAGTTATCGGTAACTACGACCAGCGAAGAATACACTGGTTTTGAAGAGCATGTCAATGCGGAATCCGCTTTTTCCACAGGAAGCAATCGTTGAAGAATCCGGCCACTTCTCGTTGAATAACTTGAGCCTGCGGCATTCCGGCCCATGCTCCTCAATCCCCTCCGGAGGAAGATGAACGCTTTAGGTAAAAGCAGCGATAAACAGCCCGGCGTGCGCAAAAACGTGCCGGTGCGCATGAAGGATATCGCGCGCGATCTTGGCCTCTCCACCGTCACCGTCTCCAAGGCCTTGCGCGGCCATCCCGACATCGCCGACCGGACCCGCAAACGCGTCCTGAAACGTATGGAAGAGCTGCACTATCAGCCCAACCTCGCCGCCCGCTCCTTGATGACCGGCCGCACCTGGACCGTCGGCCTCGTGGTTCCCGACCTGCTCCATCCCTTCTTCGCCCAGGTCGCCAAAGCCATCTCCGCCGGCATCCGAGGCCAGGGCTACAGCCTCATCATCACTTCCTCTGAAGAAGATCCCGAGCTGGAACAGCGCGAAATCGAGCAACTCCTGGCGCGCCGCGTCGATGTGCTGGTCATCGCTTCGGCGCAGTGGACCGTCGAGAGTTTTCGCCGCATCGAGCAACAGCAGACGCCCTATATCCTCATCGACCGCTGCTTCGTGGGCCTGCCCGCGAATTTCGTGGGCGTGGACGACCAGATGGTCGGCCTGCTCGGAACCCGCCACCTCATCGAGCAGGGCTGCCGCCGCATCGCCCACATTCGCGGCCCGCAAGCCAGCACGGCGCTGGGCCGCCTGGAAGGCTACCAGCAGGCTCTCCACGAGCATGGGCTCACCTCCCCGGCCGAATACATCGTTCCCATCGGAACCTCCGGCGACGACCGCGGAGAACCGGGCGGCTACGAAGCTGCCCGCAAGCTCCTCAGCGCCCATCCGCGCCCCGACGGCATCTTCTGCTTCAACGATCCCGTCGCCCTGGGAGCCATGCGCGCCATTCTCGATGCCGGACTGCGCATCCCGGAAGACATTGCGGTGGTGGGCTGCGGCAACGTCCTCTATTCGGACTTCCTGCGCGTCCCCCTCACCTCCGTCGATCAGGACAGCGCCGCCATCGGCCACCACGCTGCCGAGCTCGCTCTTTCCCTGGCCGCCGCCAAAGCCCCAGCGCGCCCCAAAACCCTCCTGGTCACGCCCTCGTTGGTCGTCCGCGCCTCCTCCCAGCGCAAGTAAATATCCCCCGGCAGTGGGGTGCCAGACCGCAAGTCTGGACAATCAGGAAAGGGGCAATACAAGTTTTGTCCCTTAGGAGCAGCCCGACTCGCAACGATGAGTTACGGCTGGGATGAACTGCCGCCAACTCGCTAACTCGCGATTTCTGCGAAGCGGAAGCTACAGCGGAATCAGAATAGATGTACCCGGATGCAAGCCCCTCAAGTGGCTTTTTCCTTAAGAAAATGCCACCTTCAAGAGTCTAACCAAGAGCACGGGCATTCTGATTCCGCTCTAACTTGCCGATTTTGTTTATAAAACTCTTCATTCAACCTTTTTGTTCATAGGGAGAGCCGGGGGCTTTACTGATTGTGGCCCTCAAAGAGGCTTGGCTTCGTGCCTTGCCAAGGGAAGCGTATCGCTCACCCCGCCTGAAACCCCGCGCCGGAGGCGCATTGTTGTGAGAGTACCGCGCTTCAGCGTGGGGGAAGCGTCCCCCATCGTCACACAGCCGGAGTCCCGTAGGGACGGCGCAGTCTCATCGCACCAATCCCATGGACTCTTTTGTAAAACAGAATGGAAAAACACAAAGCCGGGGGCGACTCCCGGAAATGTCAAACTACGACTGTCACACCGGCAGAACCGGGGAATCTCCCTTACCCCCTTGGTTCCTGCGGCGGCTTTGCTCAAAAAGCCTTTAATACGGCCATCTTACCCAAAAAGTCTGAACTTCGCCCCAGAATGTCTCCGGCCAGATCCTGCATCCGCTGGATTGTGAGTGAGTAAATGTGGGTGAATTGGTAACTGCCGAGATGGCGGTCATCCGCTCGGAATGCTGATGCCGCGCCCGATCAATGGTCGCGCAACCATTGTTTGACCCACTGGCTAACAGCCGCAAGCGCAAAGAGCACGATGGCAATGAACAACACCTTTAGGTTATGCTTTACCCCTTTTTGCGCAGGGTTTGCTGCATCTACCAGCACAAGCAGATAGTGGTCGCCTTGGCTCAGCTTCTGTAATGCTCGGTTCCAGGATTCTCTTTCCTGCTGGCTCTGACCCTGCAAACGGGATTGAATCCTATCGGCAAGTGCACCGATCTTCTTTTCGTACTCGCCCTGATCGTAGTCCCTGTCAAACTCCGCACTCACCTGTTTCATGTCCGGCAGCGTCCAGCCGGTCTCGGTGAAATAGAGCATCTTCCTCTCGACGTCAGTCAAAGGCGTGCCATCACGTTCAGCCTCCTCTGCGATTCTCCCCGCCAGGTAGTCCTTTGCCTCACGGATGGTTCTGAACCGCGTGCCTCGTCCCTGCGCGTCGGTATCTGATGTTCCAGTGAGCGTCTTTAATCGAGCTGCGCGAGAGACCGCAAGATTTGAGTGTTTTCCAGTTAGCCCGGAGTAGAGCCAAACGAGCGGCCAAAAAATTGACCAGAGCAAAGAAGACGCCACATCTTTGTCTTTTCGGTCATCATCAATCGAAAGCAGCCACATTAAGATTGAGAAGGTGCCTGCTGCACCAGCGATCCAGACACCCCAAACTCCGAGGAATACCAAGAGTGACCGCAAATCTCTCTCCTTACATTGACTGCTGACGAAAGGTTGCTTGCAGCACCTTCTTCATCAATTGGCAGCGTCAGAATGGGTTCACTCGAATTGTAATGCTCATTTTGAACTACATGCTCGGTTCTGCCCGGATTGTCGCCAATCCGGAAATTACCCAATTCTCACCCCTTGCAGGGGCGCCCGAGATCGAGGGCGCAAAAAAGTCAGGACCTTACCCAAAAGTCGGAGTTTTCAGGCAAAGCCCTCTGCGCCGCCCTTCCCACTCTGCCAATCCCGCGCCTTTTTTCTGGCGCGGACCGGCCGAAGGCAGTTGGCCCCACCGCAGGTGGCCGCAGGTGGCCGAAGGTATTTGCATATGATTTCCCCCAACTGGCGCACAATAAAAAGGTGGCACAACCCCGGTTTTCCGGCCTGGAAATCGGTAATTTCGTCATTTACCCCACCCCCCTATAGTTTTCGACTGCATTTTCCTTACCAAGCAGAACATAAAGCACCAAGAATGAGCACCTTATAAAATCTACCCATTATCCAATCAGTAAACAAAAGTGACCGATTTTCCCTGTTTTTGCCCCTATTTCGGTCCAAAACCCCGCTTTTTGGCGCAAAAACGCCCCAATTTGGACGGCGCTTTCCATCTCTTGGCAGAACCCAAAAGAAAACCGGACCTGGAAGTTGGATTCCAGGTCCGGCGTTTTTTTGATCGGATGCGGCTAATTCTGCGGGGTGGGAGCCGGCGCAGGAGCGGGTTGCGGAGCAGGACCGAGAGGCACATCGCCCGTGGTCTGCGCCGGAGTCTCGCTCTTCTTCTTGTCCGACAGACGAACCTTGTCGCCCGTCGTGGTGGACTTCTTTTTCTTCTTGCTCGCCGTATCGCCGGCCAAGCCCAGAGGACCGGCCTGGGTCTGACGGTCGGCAACCTCGGCGGCATCCGCCGGGGGGGGCGCCTGCGCGTCCACTTGCAAGCCCTTGGCGACCTTTTCCTTTTTCTGCTTGGCCACCTTGGCGCGTTCGCTGAAGCGGCTCTTCTTCTCCGGACCGGCGTTGTTTTCCAGAGGATTTACCGGCTCCGCCGCATTGGCCGCGGCCTGCTGAGGCACTGCACCCGCGTCCTCCGTTTTGGTCTCCGTCGCGGCATTGGGCAGGGTCTTGGTCGGCGCCTTGCCAAGGCGGATTTTCTCCCTCTTGCCGGGCTTCATGGAAGTGTCGGCCGCGCTGGCGCTCTTCTTGCTCTTCTTTGCTGCTGGCTCGGCTACCGGTTCTGCAGCCGTCGCCGTCTGCTGGGACTTCTGGCGGAAGGTATGCGTGGTTTCGCGGAAGCGCGTGCGCTCCACCTTCTTCTTCTTCTTCGAAGCGGGCGGAGTGTAGGCGGCATAGGCGATGGGGAAGACGCGTTTGTTGGGGCTTGCGCCGCTATCCACAAAACCCGGCTTCACTTCCACGTAGCCGTCATCGCGCAGCGTGGTCAGGTACTCGCGCGTGGCCGGCTCCATACGGCTCATATAGAAGTTCTGCTCGACCTGATCCTGGACGTCCTTGTACTCCGGGACGCCTCCGGGAACGTATTGCGCCACCTTGAAGATCACGAACCCCTGGCGAGTGCGAATCGGAGCGGTGATCGCACCGCTCTTGAGGCCGAAGGTCGCGTCCTCAAAAACTTTGGCCAGCTTGCCGCGTCCGAACTGGCCGATGTTGCCGCCCTCGGACGCAGTCGGTCCGTCGCTGAAGGTACGCGCCAGTTGGGCAAAGTCGCCGCCCGCATGGAGCTTGGCCTCGATCTCGTCGGCCTTGGCCTGGGCTGCTGTCTGCTTGGCCGGATCGTCCGGCTCCACGGCCCCTGGCCCGCCCACCGAGGGCGCCGGGGCCCCGGTCGAGACCAGAATCTCCGACAGGGTCACGCTCTCCGGCTGCACATAGTCCTCTTTGTGCTGCTCAAAATAGCGCTGCGCCTCGCCGGGAGTGAACTGGACCTTGCGGCCCACTTCCTGGTGCATCACCTCCTGGGTGATGATGCTGTTGCGAATGTTCGCCTTGAAATCCTCGAAGGAGACGCCTTGTTCCTTGGCCGCCTTTTCCAGATCATCCATGGTTTCCAGGTTGTATTGCTTGCGGATCTCGTTGAGCCGGGTGATCAACTCGGTTTCGCCGGTGATCGCCAGCTCCTTGCCCTTGGAGAGCCACAATTGCTGGTCTATCAGGCTGCGGAGCAGGTCCTTGTGGGCTGCGGAGATCTCCTGCATGGAGGCGCCGTGTTGACGCGCTTCCTGGTCGATCTCCTTCATCGCCCGCTCGTAATCCGCGCGGGTAATGACCTGGTCGTTAACGCGGGCAACGATCTCCGCGACAGTGTTGCCACCGTAGGGACTCTCGGGCGCGGTGGGACGCGTTTGCGCCAGAGTGGAACTTGCGAGCAGCACCGTGCCGAACACGAAAGCCGCGGGAGTGCGAAAGGGTCTCAGGGTCATAGGGTCAGGACACACAGACGGCGAAGAATCGCCACCTTATGCATAGACGTCATTGTAAATGCCTGGGGAGCGGCGAAGTCGAATCCGGCTCCGATTGCCGGCGAATTCGACATTCAATCGCCGATTCCGGAGCCGCGGGGATTCCGGGGTCGGCTAAATCCGAGCTGAAGGCTGAATCGGAGGAGATAAAGTGGGCGCGGCTACCGGAATCGGCATGGCAGGCGTCAAATAAGGCGGTGCTATACTTTAGCCCAAGACTGCCAATTCAGGCCCTGCTCGTGTGCCTGGGCCGTCCGCAGCCTGGAGGTTCTTCCCGCTTATGACTCCCCGCGCACGCCGCGCTCTCTTTTCCGTGATCCTGTTTTTTGCCGTCTGCGCCGTTGTGGGCAGCGTCCTGCAACGCAAAGTGGGAGCGCAGTCGGCTGCCGACGAGAGCCAGTTGCGCGACAACCTCAAGTCCTTCACCAATATATATGCTGTGGTGGAGCAGAACTACGCTGAGCCCATCACCGGCGAAAAGGCCGACACGGCCATTTACGACGGCGCCATTCCGGGTATGCTGCGCGTCCTGGACCCGCACTCGAACTTCTACGACCCGAAAGCCTACGCACGGATGCGCGAGGACCAGCACGGCCGCTACTTCGGCGTGGGCATGACCATCCAGCAGCAGGACAAAAAGGTCTATGTCGTCTATCCGTCCGAGGGCACACCTGCCTTCCGGGCCGGCGTCCATGCTGGCGACATCATCTCCGCCATCGATGGCAAGTCCACCGACGGTATGAGTTCTGACCTGGTAGCCAAAGCTCTCAAAGGACCCCAGGGCACGCACGTGGAGGTTTCCATGGTGCGCGACGGAAGCCCCAAGCCGCTGGTCTTCGACCTGATGCGCGGCGAGATTTCCCACCCTTCCGTCGACCTCAAGTATGAGATTCGCCCCGGCGTGGGCTACATTCACCTGACCCAGTTCCAGGAAACCACGGCGCAGGAAGTGACAGACGCCATCGACGGTTTCAGCGGGCTGAAGGGGCTGGTTCTGGATCTGCGCGGCAACCCCGGCGGCTTGCTGAACCAGGCGGTCGAGGTTTGCGACCATCTTCTCACCAAGGGACAGAACATCGTTTCGCAGCGTGGACGCGCCTATCCCGACCAGGTCTACACCGCCACCCACGGCAACGGCGGCAAAACCTTTCCCATCGTGGTGCTGGTCAACCGCGGCACGGCTTCCGCGGCGGAGATCGTCTCTGGCGCCCTGCAGGACCACGACCGCGCCCTGATTGTCGGCGAAACCACCTTCGGCAAGGGGCTGGTGCAGACGGTCTATGACCTGGCCGACCACTCCATGGGCCTCGCGCTGACCACCTACCACTACTACACTCCCTCGGGAAGGCTGATTCAGCGCAACTATACCGGCGTTTCGCTCTACGACTACTACATGAACCACGCCGGGGCGCAGCCGGCCGACACCACCAACCGCGAGGTCAAGTTCACCGACGCAGGCCGTACCGTCTACGGCGGCGGCGGCATCACGCCCGACGAAAAGATTGAGAGCCCCAAGAGCAATCGCTTCCAGGATGAACTCCTGTACAAAGAGACGTTTTTCCACTTTGGACCGCATTACTTGGCCAACCACACGGTCGACAAGAACTTCCAGGTCGACGACGCGGTCATCAGTGAGTTCAAGCAGTACCTGACAGCTCAGAACATTCCCTGGACAGAATCGGACCTGAATGGCGTGATGGACTGGCTGAAGGTGAGCATCCGGCGGTACGTCCTGTCCACCCAGTTCGGCGAGGTGCAGGGATTGCGCTCCATGGCGGACTGGGACCCGATGATCCAGAAGTCGCTCGGCTACCTGCCCGAAGCCCAAGCCCTCGAAGACAACGTCCATAAGGTCCTCACGCAGAAGGCCTTGGCCCGGAACGTTGCGCCGTAGAGCGAAGACAAGCAGAAACAAAGAGGCCATCTCCCCGGAGATGGCCTCTTTGTTTCTACCGGGAATCCCCTTAGAGCAAATTCGCAGTTGGTGTAGAGCGGCTTTGAAAGGGCACGGCTTCAGCCGTGCCGCAAAGACCGCAAAATCGGCGTGGGCTTTACAGGCTGCGGAAAAACTCGATCCGGAGGGAGGCCGGGGTCCCCAGCGACGGGTCCCAGTCGCTGGGGTGGAAGAAGGGGGTTTCAACCCCCGCATAAAGCCAGCAGAATCAGTGCGGCTTTAGATGGGATGAGACGGCTGGCCTCGCGGAGAGCTAGGCTTTCCGCAACGCACTCGAGGTGCTTGAAGGAGACCAGCCAGTGAAGAAGCTT
>Ga0224527_1001085_pt1 | contig 14603 bp, 10 predicted proteins | sample CBST0metaG_FD_179882 | JGI IMG/M metagenome (GOLD analysis project Ga0224527, IMG submission 179882) | Peat soil microbial communities from Stordalen Mire, Sweden - C.B.S.T0 | ecosystem: Environmental > Terrestrial > Soil > Wetlands > Peat | place: Sweden: Norrbotten County, Stordalen Mire... | reverse complement strand
ATATTGTGCCGACCGCGCCGGTCGCGAGACCATGTGATTGCCTGTTGGAGCGCCAATGGAGCGGCGAACTGGTCTTCGGAAATTGCTGTATATTGCTGCGAGCCGCCGGAAATGAGCGATACGGATGCGGGAGTGATTGCGATGCTCGTGATCGTCTGGCTAACGAAAACGGAAACGGAAGATGTCGTGCTGAGACCGCTGGGATCGGTGATTGTTACTTGAAACGTGTACGTGCCCGCAGCCGTTAACGTTGCGGTTGTGTTCTGCGCTGCATTATTGCCATTGACCGAAAAGGCCGCTGTTCCAGGCGAAGCGGCCGTGGCAGCCCAAGTATAGGTAAGATTGGCAGCGCCGCCATTATCCGCGCCCAGTGCGGAAAGATTTACGGTTTTGCCGACTACCGGGCTTGGCGTCGCCGTAGCCGCGATCTCAATAGTGGGCGATGTTCCACCGGCGACGGCACCTGCTTCGTTGCTGCAGCCGCTGGTTCCCGAGGTGTTGACCGCAGCCACTTGGTAATAATAGTAGGTACCCGAAGTAACGGATGTGTCATTATAGGTAACCGTCGACCCTGTTCCCGCCACGTTTGCCGCTATGGGGGTCGTGCCTTCGCCGCCCGAAGTGGCGCTTCTGTATATGTTGTAGGAAGCAGCGCCGGTAGTCGCAGTCCAGGAAAGATCAACCTGATCATTCGCGGTTGCCGCGGCCAAAGTTGTCGGCGTATTTGGATATTGCGGTTCCGGTGTCGCACTCACCTCGCTCGAGCCATAGCCCCCTCCGGCTCCGTTGAGCCCTATAGCAAAGTAATAGTAGGTAACATTGTTGGTGAGGCCGGTGTCGACAATTGACGCAGATGTTAAATTACTGTGGACTAGAATCTCATGTCCCGAAACGGTCGAGCGATAAACATTATAGCTAGTTGCGCCTGCCTGGGGCGTCCACGCGAGAGTGATCTGGCTGTTGCCGGGCGTCGCCGCCAAGCCGGTCAGTGTACCTAAGAAGTTATACATGGGCGTGGTGCTGACCTCAGCAGACGACCCACTCATCCCCGCTCCATTTAAAGCCTTCACAACATAATAATATGTTGTGCCTCCTAAAACAGTTGAATCGTACGCTCCTTGCCACAGGGTGTTGGCAATAACCGGCGTGGCGCTCTCGCCGCCGGGGCTGATGCCGCGATAGACATTGTAATACGTTTGCCCCCCATTGGCGCTTGCGCCCCAATTAAGCGAAGTCATCGAATGTTCTGGGCCGATAGTCACGTTAGGCGGCGCTATCGGTATTGTCACCTCCGGCGACTCGGCTGAATATGGCGAACTACCATACGCATTGACCGCAATAACCTCATAAAAATATTCTGTTCCGGCTGCCAATCCGGTGTCGACATAGGTGTCCGCTGTTGTTCCGCTAACGATTGGCGTCGCACTCTCCCCGCCGGTTGTCAATCCGCGGTAGACATTGTAGGAAGTCGCGCCCACCTGCGGTGTCCACCAAAGGGTGACTGAGGTTCCCGACACAGAAGAGTAGAGCGGCGGCGCAACAGGCGCGGTGCCGGCGGACGCCTGAATCTGCAGGCAAAGAACCAATATAGCACAATAAAAAAGAACTGCGAAATTGCGGCGAATACCGTCAGCTTCGAGTAAGGCCCCAAGATGGGAATCTGCGACAGCGACAAAGCGGACAACGGAACGGTGGATGGTAAGCATATGTTTTATGTCTCGGCGCACTCGGCGCCATCAGCGTAAGATCGGCAAATACGGAATGAAAAAACTTTACAAAAAACTACGACAAAATTAAAGCGACCAAGAACTGCAAAGTATTCGCTGAAAAGCATTCGCCAAGTACGGCGTCAACGAACAGAAGAAACCGAACACAGGAACAATTAATCAAAGAACCATAGACTGTTATCTAATACCAAAAGTCTGAGCTACGTACAATAACGTAAGCAAATTACCCGGTTCATAAACGCCCCAAACATTAAAACGGCGATTTCAGCAGAAAACAAATAAAATCACACGATATAATGTTCGCGTATTGAGATTCTCCCTGGCAGCGCGCCGGCCGTGGGAGTAAAAGAGGTCGTGCACTGCGTATAATGAGTCGGCGATGCTGGGTTTTACTGCATTGGTTCACGATCATCGAAATAAATGGAATAATGACACTATGTCTTCTCTCTCGCAAAGCTATCGGCGTGGTCGGCTTTGCTCTCTTTCAATTTTTCTTGCATTAGCGATCTTATTATTTCCGAGTTATTCAGCCAGTTCCAGGCCAATTCCAACTAATATTCCAAGAAATAAGTTAAGCGCTGCCGATGCCGAATATCTGCTGCTGAAGGATAAGAATGTTGTCTGGCTCAATTCCGAATTGGAGACTTTCCAGCTTACCAGCCAGATCCAGAAATTGACTTTTCCGGAGGCAGCGAAGACACCGCTAGCACCAGTGATCTTATGCGGCGATCCTAAAGTGAAAGAGGTGGCGTTCACCTTTGATGATGGACCGCATGCGAATTACACACACAGTCTTATCCAGATTCTCGTGCATTATCATATTCCAGCAACTATGTTTTTGGTAGGAACGCAGTGCGAGCGATTCCCTTATCTGGTGAAAGAAGAGGCAGCGGCGGGGCTGACTATCGGCAATCATACTTATCATCACTTTAGCCTCACAAAGATTCCGAAGCAGTTTGTTGCACCGGAGATCAAAGGCTGCGGCGATGTCATCTACCAGATTACCGGCAAGACTCCCACCCTGTTTCGACCGCCCGGAGGTGACTATTCTCCTGTCATTGCTAGGGCGGCAGGACAACTTGGCTATACAAGTGTCATGTGGACAGTAGATCCAGGCGATTTCAGCCAACCTGGAGCGTCGGTCATTGTGGCCCGAACTCTCGGCCGAGTAAAGAACGGAGAGATACTATTGTTTCATGACGGTATTCCGCAAACCATGGAGGCGCTTCCGTTGATTATTACGTATTTGCGCACCCATGGATATAAAATAGTCTCTGTCAATGAGCTTCTGGCTGAGCGGAAGCTGTACCATGATCCGGCTCCGCCGATATACACGGTTTATCCAAAAGAATAAGTATTTCAATAACCCGGCAATAGTATGGTAATTGCTGTCGCGTAGCATGCAAAGATGAAGTTCACATTAAAAATACATTTATTAGCGGCACAGGACGTGCTAAACTAGCAAGTGGATGTCCACGATAATCAATTCATTTATTAAGGCCGAATCCATTATTGACTCAGTTCGCCAATTATCAACGGATGAGCTGCAAACATGGAAACTGCGCCCGGTCGCTTTTTTAGCGACTACAAATCATGCAGGAGGACTTGAGCGACTGTCGCTAAAAATGGCGGTGGAACTTCGCAAACGCGGGGGCGACGTATTCTACATTTGCCGTCAGGGCTCTCCCATTTCTCTCCTTTGTGATAGTCTCGGTATTCCCCAGGTTCATTTAAGAGTGCGAAACAGCGCAGACCTTGATGCATCCAAACAACTCGCAAAGTATCTTGTGGAACGTAATGTCGGCCTCTTACATGTGCACTCCCGCAGAGACTATGTTCCGGCGGTAATCGGCGCTAAAATAGCCGCACGAACTATGGCAGAGCGTACTAAACTACTGGTACACGTTCACCAGATTCGTCGTTTGGGTGACGGTGGATTGCTTGCAGACATGTTCTTTAGATGGGGAATTGACAGAGCTCTGGCAGTTTCGAGCGCGGTAAAGCAAAAGATTGTCCGCTGGTCGATCCTCGATCGCAATTCTGTAAAAGTTTTGATGAACGGTGTAGAGCCCCAGGATTATATGCTGCCCGGATCGCAACAGTTTGACGAGTGGCGAGCGAAAACACGCGGGGAGTGGAAGGTTGGCCCTTCCGACTTTGTCATAGGCGTTGTCGGCAAGCTCGATCAAAAAGGACAGCTCTTTCTTACTCTAAATTTGCCGGAGATATTGCAGAGTGTTCCAAGTGCCCATTTCGTTTTCATCGGAGTCGACGGAAAATTAGTTACAGGCGATCAGCTCAAAACAATAGCAAAGGCCAACGACACAATTAGCCGGCTTACTTTTGCAGGCGAAGTTAGCAATATGCCGGCTGCCTATGCCGCGATGGATGCCCTGGTTCATCTGCCTATTGATGAAGCATTCGGTCTTGCAATCGCCGAAGCAATGGCATCGTCACTTCCAGTTATCGCAAGTAATATCGGCGGATGCACCGAATTAGTGGATAATAATGAAACAGGCATACTTGTTGCTCCCCGCGACCTCGAACAATTATTGATTGAATTGAACAAAATCTCCGGCGATTCAGGCGAAGTACTGAGAAGAAGCATGGGCACTGCTGCTCGATGCAGCATCGAAAATCACTTTTCCTTTGAACGCCAAATCGACGAGCTTGAACAAATTTACGAAGAGCTGAGCAGAAGACGTAATTGAGTACGAACACAAACGAATGGTCACCAATACCGATATTGATGTACCACGATCTGGAAACCCGTCCCCGTCCTAAAAAGTATAAGCATTTTTATGTTCTTGTGCGAGATTTCGATTGGCAAATGAGGGCCTTGAAAAAGGCAGGATATACCCCAATCACGTTCGATCAGCTTGGCGCAGGTATCAATGGAAAATTGCCTTTACCGGAAAAGCCTATTCTTATCACATTTGATGACGGGTACAAAAATGTTCTTAAGTTCGCCCATCCAATTTTGTCCAAACTGCAGATGCGCTATACCGTCTTCGTCGTAACCGGAAAAATTGGCCAGGCAAATGACTGGGTTGTTCCGGAGGGTTTCGAGCCGTCGGCATTAATGGATTGGGACGAAATCCGTGAGATACGAGCATCCGGACTGGCAGATATACAGCCGCACACAATCTCACATCGCCGACTCAGCCGGATGAGCAAAGCAGAGCTTGCGGAAGAGCTGACAGTTTCAAAAGCTAAAGTCGAGCAGGTATTCCAAACACCGACCCATACTATCTGTTATCCCTACGGAGATCATAGTGCAGCGGTGATTGAAGAAGCAAAAGAAGCTGGATTCACCTACGGTGTGACGACCGACTTTGGCAGGGTTCGCAAGGAAGACGGTCTTTTAAGCCTTCCACGAATCAGCATACATCATGTGCCCTACTTATCGCTCGAATATGGGATATCGACGATGAACTATTGGTGGAAAATAAAATCGCGAGTGGATCGGCGCAGCTAACACTTAATCAGAGAATCTACCTCATAACCCGGAAGCTGGGCACGCCCAACCAGGAATTCGAGCTCAAGAACGAATGATATAGCACAGACTTTGCCGCCGGCTTTCTCCACTAGCCGCGCTGCAGCGCCGGCAGTTCCGCCCGTCGCCAAAACATCGTCGATAATCAGTACTCGCTGGCCAGGCTTAATCGCATCGGTATGTATTTCAACAGCGCTTGATCCATATTCCAGGTCGTATTCTTCCCTGAGTGTCTGGTAGGGAAGTTTTCCTGCCTTACGAATAGGAACAAATCCAATTCCAAGACGAAGCGCCACCGGAGCAGCAAACATAAAGCCGCGCGACTCAACTCCAGCGATAACATCCGGGGATCGCTCCTGCGCTCCTTGCACCAGCAGGTCTATAACTTCCTGAAATGCCCTGGCATTCGCTAAAACAGGAGTGATATCTTTGAAGATAATTCCGGGTGTGGGAAAATCGTTAATATCCCGAAGCAGTGATTTCGCAAAAAGATCCGCCATAACATTCTCCATAACACAAGCGCCCTATTTTACCCAACAAAAAAGCCCTCTCGCCGGCGCATTTCGGCGGGCGAGAGGGCTGAAGTGTTACGGTCGGTTCAATGATCAATAACCGTAGCCATATGACGGTACCAGTGCGAAGCCGCTCTGAGCGCCGTTTGGCACGACCGTGTTGACCGCACCAATGCCGCCGTCAAGATCATTGACTCCCGGCATCGTTGATGGCCCATTAAAGAAATCCGCGCTTCCGCCCGTCTGAAAAGGAACCATCGGATTAAGCCCTGGCTCTGCTGCAGCGAATTCCGCATTCTGCTGCTGCTGCTGCAGGAACGCAATCTGCTGAGGAGTCAGCCCGGCGGTTGATGCATCGACAGTCTGCGGCGGAGCCACGTGAATTGTAAAAGGAAGGATATTGCCTTCTGCATCTCGTGCCAGTGGCTTTAGCGGCGGCAGGTTGCGCACAACTGCTCCCTTGGGCCAATTGGACTGGGCGTTTGAGTCGGAGCCTGAGGTGTTTGCATTCGCTTCTTGGTCGGCGAGCGACGGCGATGACGGTCGGGCTGATTCGATAACGTAGCCGAGAGTCCAGTGGGTATTGGTCCTTGCCGCGACCCTTGAAAGTATCGCGCTCAGGGGTATCGATTCTGCGCTAAAGGTTACTGTTCCAGTCGGAACACCATTGGGAAATTTCACTTCAGCATCATCCGCCGCGGCAACTGCCTCGATTGCCGCCCTAGCTGGAACACGCTGCAGGCTCATGCTGGCTGTTCCACGATTGCCGACGAGACGAGTGGCAGCCGATCCCAGCGTAATGCCTACGCCCGACGAAGGTGAGACAAAGTAAACCCTAACAGCGTAGCCTCCTGCGGCGCGTGCAAGAGCCGTGACTGCCTCATCGCTCGAAACTCCCTGCGAATAAGCGACAGAAATAGGAGCGTTAAGGTTGAGGGCACCCCGGAGTATTACCGGCTTGCCGAATCGGTCGGCGAAACTGGCAACCTCCTGTCGCACGGTAGCGACAGGCGTGCCATTCCGAGTTTGGCCGGTAGTGACATTGGTCGGGGCAGCTGAAGCTGATGCCGCCAATGCCATACCGATTGCAATATAACTTGTTAGCAATTTTATGCGTAGCGGATACATGGAAACAATCCTTCCCGTCATATCAAAAACAATATTCTCAGGTTGAGTATTCCACGATTACTAAAAAGCTAACCAGCGTAACGGCATCTACAGATTACTGCGCTGCCTTAACGATAGCGGCAAAGTCGGCTGCCTTCAATGCGGCGCCACCGATTAAGCCACCATCGATATTTGGCTTGGATAGAAGCTCTGCAGCATTGTCCGGTTTCATCGATCCACCGTACTGAATGCGTACTGCGTCTGCGACGTCCTTGCCAAGCTGATTGCCGATTTCATCGCGGATGACGCCGCAGACTCGATCTGCCTCTGTCGCGCCACACACTTCGCCTGTACCGATGGCCCAAACCGGCTCATAGGCAAAGACAATATTATTTGACGATCCTGCATCGACATTGTTCAGTGCTTTAATGACCTGTTCACGGATAACTGAATCCGTTTTTTCAGCCTTGCGCTCATCCAGTGTCTCACCTACACAGATGATTGGAATGAGCTCATTCTTCAATGCAGCGATAACTTTAAGGTTGACAGTGTAATCGCTTTCGCCAAAATAGCGATAGAAATCAGCAGGAGCATCCTTCTCTGGGACTCCGAATCGTCCCCGCGGCTCAGAATGTCCAATAATGACATACTTGACACCCACATCCGTCAGCATCGGGCCAGAAATCTGGGACGTATATGCCCCGCTTGGCTTCCAGAAGATGTTTTGTGCACCAAGATCGATATTGGTATCTTCGACGGCCAGTCCGACCGGGTACAGCGCGGTGAACGGGGGGACTACAACGACATCCGCGCCTGCCATATCGGCAAGCAACGCCTTTAGGTCGGCAACGAGAGCAAGAGCTTCCGGTACTGTCTTATTGACTTTCCAGTTGCCCGCGATTATCTTTTTCCTTGACATATTATCTCCTGTGTGTTCCCACTGCGAAATTACAGCGGGTATTAATCTCGAAAAATTGTCTGGTCGCGACGTCGACCAACCGACAAAATCTTCACTGGTACTTCGGCAATGCGCTCTACCGTTTCAGCAAACTTCCGCGCATTATCCGGCAAATCTTCCCAGGATTTAGCATCGCTGACATCCTCTTTCCAGCCGGGAAAGCTTTCAAAGACAGGAGTACATCGCGACAGCCGTCGCTGGTCACTTGGAAAGTCATTGATCCGCTTGCCTTCAAATTCGTACGATGTACAAATCTTCACTTCCGGGAAGCCGGAAAGCACATCGAGGTGCATCAAGGCAATGGAGGATAAACCGTTTACCAGCGCCGAATAATTGAGTGCGACACCGTCAAGCCATCCGCATCTTCGCGGCCTGCCGGTAGTTGTCCCATACTCTTTGCCGCGTTGTCGAATAAGGTCTCCCATATCGTCAAGCAGTTCCGTTGGAAACGCGCCGGCGCCAACCCTCGTGGTATAGGACTTTGCGACACCAATGATCGAATCAATCTGTGTCGGGCCAAGACCAGTGCCGACGGTAGCGCCGCCTGCTGTCGGATGCGAAGAGGTGACATAGGGATATGTGCCTAAATCAAGGTCAAGCAGAGTTCCCTGTGCACCTTCAAAGAGCACGCTCTTGCCGCTTCGGGCAGCCCTTGCTACTACAATGGCAGTGTCGTCAACGAAGGGACGAAGCTTTTCGGCGAATTGTTTGTACTCGGCAACAATCGTCTCAGCATCAAGCGGCTGGGCACCGTATATTTTGGTAAGAACTTCGTTTTTAATACTGAGGACATGCGCCAAGACTTCTGGGAATGCAATAGGATCTACAAAATCGCGCATTCTAATACCAATTCGCGCAGCCTTGTCCTGGTAGACCGGCCCGATACCGCGGCCTGTAGTACCGATGGCTTTGCCGCCCTTGCGCTTTTCTTCAAGCTGGTCGAGCAATTGGTGGTACGGCATAACAACATGAGCATTGCCGCTGATTTTCAGATTGTCGCAGGCAATACCGCGTGCACGCAGCCCTTCGATTTCACCCGTAAAACCGATGGGATCGATTACAACGCCGTCCGCAACGACATTCAGAGTATTTGGATTGAGTACGCCCGCGGGAACTACGTGGAGTTTGTATTCCTGATCGCCGACTATTACAGTATGGCCAGCATTGCTGCCGCCGCCCCATCTGACTACTACGTCTTTGTCATGCGCCAGGCAGTCAATAATCTTGCCCTTAGCCTCGTCGCCCCACTGGGCGCCTACTACTACCGTGTTTGCCATCACTAATCCCCTATCACGCAACTACATTGAACCAAGTCGCGAAAATTCACAAAACACGGCAGCCGCCGCCGCGTGCTTCGAGGCAAAAAACACGCACATTCGGCATCTTTTTTACGTACGATTATAGCACCCCATCGTTCAAAATGTCAAATATTTAATTGGAATTTGTAATACCTTCGTACTTACGCGCGCTCTTGCTTAATGTAAGAAACATCACTATTCCTCTCTCGCAGAAAAGCATATCTACCGATAACGTCATATACAAGTTTCTTGCAAAGGTAGACATCAAGTGAACCCATTTTTTTTCCTAGCCGCAAACCGTCGATCCGCCGAGCTCGCTGCCCGTTTTGAACAGATCAACGCGGCTTCGACCGACGGTTTATGGGACATGTCGGTCATCGCCGGTGACCCAGTAAACCCAAAGAACGAAATGTGGTGGTCCGATAGATTTCGGGTTCTTTGTGGTTACGAATCCGAAAAAGACTTTCCGAATATTCTGAGCAGCTGGGCGTCATTGCTCCATCCCGACGATCTAAAGCGTGTAGTTACCGCCTTTGGCGACCATATGAACGACCATAGCGGTAAAACTCCTTACAGTATTGAATATCGGCTTCTGACAAAACACAAAGGCTACCGGTGGTTCCATGCAACAGGCGCAACAAAGCGAACGGATACCGGCGTCCCTCTGCGAGTGGCGGGATCTCTGACCGATATCGACGATGCGAAAAACTTTTCTCTGGAGCAGGAGCGATGGAGATCGCGTTTTGAACTGGTCAATTCGTCTTCCCAGAACGGCCTTTGGGACATCGCTTTGGTAAATGGCGACCCATACAACTCTCAATGTGAGGTATGGTGGTCCGACAAATTTATAGCTCTCCTTGGTTATACAGGTGAACGGGATTTCCCCAACACACTGGACACATGGCTGTCAAAAATCCATCCCGACGAGAAGAAGATGGTCATGTCTGCGCTTATCGCCCATTTGAAGGATGCTTCCGGGCGGACAGAATTTGATGTTGTATTTCGATTGGTCGCGAAAAACGGACAATATAAATGGTTCAGCACACGAGCAGCATCGGAGCGTGACAAATCGGGCCAAGCTATTCGCATAGCCGGCGTCCTTCAAGATATTGAAGAACAAAAGCAGATGAATCTTCGGATGCAGGAATCGATAGAGACGGCAGCGGCGGCAACTGCAGAGTTTGCGGCACAGGCCGAGACCATTTCTCTAGGAGCCAGAAGCCAAACCAGACAGGTAGAAGCGAATTCCAACGGGGTCAACAGCTTGTTAAAATCACTGGAAGAAACAAACGTCAATGTTGAACATGCATCGGCAATGTCCACTGAAGCTGGAGTCACCGCGGAAAAAGGCGGGCAGGTTATCGGCAAGACGATTTCAGCGATGAACGTGATTGCCGATGTCGTATCCGATGCTGCGGTTAAAGTTGTTGAGCTTGGCCAGAGCAGCCATAGAATTGGAGAAATAATCGGCGTAATCAGCTCTATTGCCGATCAGACCAATCTGCTTGCGCTGAATGCCGCAATTGAAGCGGCACGCGCTGGGGCGGAAGGCCGTGGATTCGCAGTAGTAGCAGAAGAAGTGCGAAAGCTCGCCGAGCACACGGTATCGTCAACCCAGGAAATCTCCAGTGTTATCCAGCAAATTCAATCGGACACATCACAGGTGCTTAACTCCATTCAGCATGGCAGTACGGAAGTTGAAAGAGGACGAGCACTGGCGGGCGAGGCCGAAGAAGCCCTGAGCAAAATCATTGAATCGGTAAAGAACGTGGACGAACTTGTTTCAAAGGTACGCGAGGCAAGCGAGTTCCAGTTAGCAACCAGCCAGGAAATTAAAGAAAACAGCCTGAAGATTGTCGAAACAACCGCAATTAACGAAGCCTGCATACAGGATATAGTAGCGGGCTCCGCCAGCATCGAAAATATCATCCAGGGCATTTTCGGAACGATATCACAAAGCCAATCACGCCAAAAAGGATCGTCCACAACCAGCCATTCCCAATCAACAAAATTGCGCATGGTAGGGTAGGACCTTACTTTCCCGTAAACAGGCCCCTGTCTTTCCTAAGAGCAAAGACGAATGAAGGAGTTCGGACTGAAATCTGGGTGCATCATCTTGGCGTTTCGGCGCCAAGACTCTCTCCTACTGGAGAGAATAATAGAGATCCATCCACGTTAACTCCACTTACACTTTAACTTAACGTAAGAATGTTCACTCACTCTCTCTAAAAAGCAAGTATATCTACCGACATTAGCTTTATATAAGCTTCTTGTAAAGGTGGACATTACGTGAATCCATTTTCTTTCCTGTCTGCAAATCGTCGAATGGCGAAACTCACCGCCCGTTTTGAACAGATTAACGAGGCGTCAACCGACGGCCTATGGGATATGTCGGTCATTGCCGGTGATCCGGTAAACCCAAAGAACGAAATTTGGTATTCTGATCGGTTTCGCCAGCACTGCGGCTACCAGACCGAGAAGGATTTCCCAAATATTCTGAGCGCCTGGGCCACGATTATTCATCCCGACGACGTGAAACGTGTTGTTAATGCGTTTGCAGACCATATGAACGACCATAGCGGCAAAACACCATACGATCTGGACTACCGGATTATAACCAAGAACCGTGGCAGCCGCTGGTTTCATGCGACCGGGGCGACAAAGCGAACGTCGGAAGGTGTACCGCTGCGAGTTGCAGGATCATTAACCGACATCAATGACGCGAAAAATCTTTCTCTGACGCAGGAGCTATGGAGGTCGCGTTTTGACCTGGTCAATTCTTCGTCTAACAACGGACTATGGGACATAGAACTCGTAAATGGTGATCCTCTCAACCCGGAGTGCGAGGTATGGTGGTCCGACAAATTTCGCGCACTCCTTGGCTATACAAGTGAGCGGGATTTCCCAAATACCATGGACGCATGGCTGTCAAAAATTTATCCCGACCACAAGAAGGCGCTTACAGATGCTCTTTTAGCCCACTTAAAGGATGCTTCAGGGCGAACACCATTTGATATTGAATTTCAATTGCTTACAAGAAATGGACAATATAAATGGTTCCATACGCACGCAGCAGCGGCGCGGGACAACTCAGGGAAGGCTGCTCGCGTCGCTGGAGTTCTTCAAGATATTGAGGAACAAAAGCAAATGATCCTTCGGACGAAAGAATCAATTGAGACGGCTGCGGCGGCAACTGCAGAATTCGCGGCACAGGCCGAGACAATTTCTCGAGGAGCCAGAAGCCAAACTCAGCAGGTAGAAGCGAATTCCAACGGGGTCAACAGCCTGTTAAAGTCACTGGAAGAAACAAACGTCAATGTTGAGCACGCGTCGGCAATGTCCAATGAAGCGGGAGCCACAGCAGAACAAGGCGGCCAGGTTATCGGCAAGACGATTTCAGCGATGAACATGATTGCCGATGTTGTCTCCGATGCTGCGGTTAAAGTTGTTGAGCTTGGCCAGAGCAGCCATCGAATCGGAGAAATAATCGGCGTAATCAGCTCTATCGCCGATCAGACCAATCTGCTTGCGCTGAATGCCGCAATAGAAGCGGCACGCGCTGGGGCGGAAGGCCGTGGTTTCGCAGTAGTAGCAGAAGAAGTGCGAAAACTCGCCGAGCACACGGTATCGTCAACCCAGGAAATCTCAAGCGTTATCCAGCAAATTCAATCGGACACATCACAGGTGCTTAACTCCATTCAGCATGGCAGTATGGAAGTTGAAAGAGGACGAGCACTGGCGGGCGAGGCCGAAGAAGCTCTCAGTAAAATCATCGAATCGGTAAAGAAAGTGGATGGTCTTGTTTCAAAAGTACGAGAAGCAAGCGAGTTCCAGCTGGCGACCAGCCAGGAAATCAAAGAAAACAGCCTGAAGATTGTCGAAACGACCGCGGTTAACGAGGCCTGCATACAAGACATTGTGGCCGGCTCCGCCAGCATCGAAAATATCATTCAGGGCATTTTCGGAACAATATCACAAAGTCACGCACAACAAAAAGGATCATCACCAAGCAGCGATTCGGAATCAACAAAATTACGCATGATAGGCTAAGACCTTACTTTCCCGTAAACGGGCCCCTTTCTTTCCTGAGGGAAAGACGAATGAAGGAGTTTGGACTGAAATCCAGATGCCCGATTTACCTTCCTTCATTTCCACTTCCTTCGTAGGGAAGGGGCCAGGGGTTAGGTTTCTGCCAGGCCGTAAAAAAGGTGGATGAACTTGTAAGCTCTCCACCTATTTCATGGCCGATATTCTGTTGTGCAATCAAATTGTGCCAATATTAAATTTTTACTGCGTGAAGCCGTCGCCGGTGCTTTATTTTGCCCTTAACAACATCCGTACTCCGCGTTAACTTCGTACGTGATTCTAATGTTCCCGGGCATGTGCCAGTAGAAACATTGCAGCATAACTATTTTTGAATATTGTAGATTCTTTTTAATGTGGTGTGAGCGGACACCGAAGAGCGGAGCTGTTTCTGCGCTTCGTCGATACGCAGCTGGAGCTGTTCTCGCTTTGCTGCCCACTCATCTTTTACTTTCGCTCGCTGCTCAGCGGATTCACTGGCGATGATTTTCAGCTTCTGATCCGCTTCATATTCAGCAATCTGCGCCGCTTCGTTGAATAACGTCGTCGCTTTTCGTATTCTCATGAGCGGAAATGTGAGAAATCCGAGCACGCCGAAGACAAGCATTATCAGTAAAATTGGACTGATCGCCACGATGTCGATTGGCGGCACATGCGTCGGAGTGATCGTCTTAAGTACAAACTGCGAAAGGGCTACCAGGATAACGAAACAGCCTGCGAAAATCACCAGCCCCATGACGAAACCGTTAATTAATTCATCACGAAGAATTGGAACGGTCGGCAGCAGAACCGACTCATGCTCATCCTGTATTACCAGTTCGGCAATTCTCTGTTCAGAATCTATTTTATCAATGCGGCTCTTGTGGAGATCGTCTGCCGCACGGTAGGCTCTTTCGGCTTCCTCAAGAGCAGCAGTTTTTGCTGCAACTTCACCGTCAGTAATCTCAGCAGCCTTGCCGGCCCAAGCGAGGCGATTTGTTTTTGCCTGCTCTTCTCGAAAAATCGCAGTGGGAAAATCTAGTTCGGCTGCCAGAGCGGCTGCGGCAAAGTCAGCATCCGCATTGGCCGGCAACAGGCTGCCCCGTCCCTGCGTTTCTGCAACTCTAATCAGCGAAATAGTTTCTTCCCAAAGCGCTCGCTCCGCCTTTGCATTTTCTGTGGCCCGTGTCTGCTGGCGAACAAGTATATCCACAGTGGAAGTAACCGACCCGCTAAACGCGGTGTCGGAAAGAACAGAAACAAACGCAAAAGGATCGGAGTGCAAAGCTTCGTCGAGCAGCGACTGCGACTCAAGCTGCTGCCCGCAGGCGACTGAATAACGCGCAGCTTCGATAAGCATCGGCGGATCACGCCGTATCTCTATGGCACGTCGAATGGTTGAGCGTGACCGTTCGAAGTTGCCGCGACGCCATTGCATAAAGG
>Ga0224527_1001079_pt1 | contig 14651 bp, 13 predicted proteins | sample CBST0metaG_FD_179882 | JGI IMG/M metagenome (GOLD analysis project Ga0224527, IMG submission 179882) | Peat soil microbial communities from Stordalen Mire, Sweden - C.B.S.T0 | ecosystem: Environmental > Terrestrial > Soil > Wetlands > Peat | place: Sweden: Norrbotten County, Stordalen Mire... | reverse complement strand
TTGCCGTGAGCCTCCTCACCCGCGCCAAGCCGGAGCGGGAACTGGTGGGCCTGGTCTACTCTTTGACCCGCAAGCCCAAGTCGAAGCTCATCTGGTGGAAGCGTCCCGAAACGCTGGCCGTGCTCCTTTTGCTGGCCGTCCTGGCCCTCTATCTGCTCTTCGCTTGAGGGGGCAGGCCGGCTCGTGAGCTTGCGGCCCATAAGCCACGAGCCATAGAGGGTCGCGAATCTCGGTTGATCGAGGATGCCTTCCGAACAGCCAATGAAGCGGACCGAATCGCGCCGATGGCAATCCGGTCCACCTCCCCGCGAAGCTTACTTTTTCTGTTCCGGGAATTCCGTGACGCTCAGGATGTTCCCGTCCGGGTCCTTGAACCAGGCGACTTTCGCGCCGGAAGGCGAATTCCAGATGCCCAGTTCATTCTGGTCCATGCCTTCGAAGCGTTCGAAGCGAACCCCTGCTTGCCCCAGATTCTTGACAGTTGCCGCGATCTCCGGGACTTGCCAACCCAAAACCGTGCCATGCGCCGGCGGGAGTTCTTTCGCCATACCAAGGCGCAGCATGATGCCATTGGCCTCAAAGACCAATGCGAAGGGCGGTTCTTCCGACAGAAGACGCAAGCCAAGTGTGTCCCGATAGAATTCCTTCGCGCGGGCTACGTCGACGATGGTGACAAATCCGATGATGTTGCATTTGCCGAGTTCTGACATGCGGCCATGTTGACCCATTTTATGTTTTGTCGCAAGGGTGCCCTTGCGACATACTGTATCTCCAATTCGACAGGCAAGCGTTTTGACCGAGTACGATCCACAGCCGGGCGTTTCCGTTGCGACGACCCTCCCGGAATTCAGCAGCGCGCGTCTGAAGGACCAATGAGCGCCTCGCCAACAATCGCCGGTCAAGTCGAGGAGCAAGGCATGGTGACACACTCGTCGTTGTCTGAAACTCCGTCCTCTCGAGAGGTCCCCAATCTCTAATTTGGCGAGGGTCTCTCGACGCTGTCGATGACGAGCACGGGAACGGGTCCTTTTGCCGATTCAAGCTTGAGCCCAAGCTGCTCCTGGACAGCAGTAAAAATGCCAGGCGGAGCGTCGGGAGAGGGAGAAGCCAGGGCGGCGGCATCGTCGGGGGTCCACCGCAAGCTGAGGTCGTAGCGGTCGCTGAGGCCGGTCTGGTTCAGCACCACGCGGCCCAGCACCTGAGCCAACTCGCGCGCCAGGATGCCAATAGTGTCGTCGCTGCCCGCGATATGCATCCGTGCCCGGCCGGTATCGATGGTGGTGCCATTGGTCTTCGACGGCTTGAACTTGGGGCCGTCTTTCGTGACAACCAGCAGATAGACAGGAAGCTGTCGCGTCTCCTGGTGAGCCTTGAGCTGGAATCTATCGGCCAGCAGCGCCTGCACCATCTGCTTCTTCTTCTGTTGTGCCTGCTCGGTTGGAAGCGCGTGTAACTGCGCATCAACCGCGGAGTCCGACTTCGCGTCGATGTCGAACATGAGGGAGTCGATCCAGGCCGGACCGCCCAGAATCTGCGAGTCGGGCAGGCCGTAGGCAAACTGAATCAGGTCGCGGAGTGCGAGGTTGACGGTGCGGAAGTGGCTCTCGGCCGGGTTGTTGATGATGTGGTGGTGACCGTCGGTTGTCGGGTTGCTCATGTGGATCGAAGCAACGTCGAAGCTTTGCGCCTCTGGTGCGGACTGGGCAGGGGCATGCACGCATAGGATGGCCACTACGAAAAATGTAGCGACAATGGGCCTCAGACTTCCGCTGCAGGTCGGTCTGTGATCATTTTGCGCTGTCATAGTCGACATTTTCCCCACTGGCGATGAGCCCACAATTGCACAAACGTAAGTCAAGGCCCTAAAAAGTATCCGTCAATTAGGCAGACTGCCTGCAATCTCCGGCCGCTCGAAACTTTGCAGCTTTATTTTGCTATCGTGAGTGATCCGCAGCGCGCGCCTCGCATCATTTCCGCCCCCTCAAAAACCACGCGTCCCTCCCGCCCCAAAAAAATAATTGCGCAAACTTTATTTCTTCGCTATTGTTGAATTAATGGCAGACCGAAGCTATCTCGGCGAATTCGAACTCATGATCCTCCTCGCGGTCCTCCAACTCGGCGAGGAAGCCTACGGCGTGCCCATCGCACGAATTCTCGAGGCCCATCGCGGACGAGATGTCTCCATCGGCAGCGTCTACGCGGCCCTGGAGCGCATGGCGAGCAAGGGGTTGGTCTCCTCCAGCCTGGGCGATCCCACCCCCGAGCGCGGCGGCAAGGCCAAGCGCTACTTCCAGGTCACCGATGCCGGCCTCCGCCAGGTCCACGAAACCCGCAAGGTCCTCACATCTCTCTGGCAACAACTCCCGGCCCTCAAGAGGAGATGCGCATGAATTCAGACCACCCGCCCTCCATCCCCACCTGGCTGCTGGAGCATTGCACCCCCGGCGGCAGCGACCCATCGCTGCGCGGCGACTTGATCGAGGAGTTTCGCAGCGGCCGCTCCGCCGCCTGGTACTGGCGTCAGGCGCTGGCCGTCCTCGCCATCGGATGCCTCCGCGACCTCCGCAACCACCGCCGTGAGCTTGTTTTTGGCGCTTTCTGGTCCATGCTGGCTCCAGGCTGGCTCTTTCTTGCCGGCGTCGTCACCCAGCGCGCCGCCAACGCCGGACACATCTGGCAGCTTCCCTGGCCCTGGTCGGCCCTCTGCTCTTCGGCTCTCTCGTTCGCTCCTGGGCTCCTCTTTGTCTGGGCCGGAATGCTCGTTTATCTCCTTCCTCAGTCGGGAAGTCACAAGCGCTTCCGCATCCTGCGCGTCGGCCGCAGCGTCGTCCTCAGCGCCCTGGTCTTTCTCGTCATCGCGTCCGGCCTGGTGTGGGTGCCGTTGCTTTTTCCCTCTGCTGGCTCCGCCGTCGATAGCCGCGGCCCCGCGCTCTCCATCGCTCCCACCGCGCCTTTCATCGTCCCCAAGAATCTCGGCGGAGGCTCCCAGGTCACCGTTACGCACAACCAGCAAGGCAAGGTGGTGGTTCACATCGCAAATCGCGTGTATGTTGAGCCGCCGGACTCGCCCTGGCCCAAGCAGCCCTTTCAACTCGACCGCAACGCCCTGGCCCATCCTCCCGCCACGCCGCTCGCCGCCATTGAGGAGCAGGGAGCCTGGCCCCTTCTTACGCGCCTGACCTTCTTCCTCTGCCTGCTCTTTGCGCTCTGGAAGTCACAGCCCGAATCCAGGAGGCAGCGCGCATGAACCCAACGGAGCCGCCCTCTCTCCCCACCTGGATGCTGGAACACTGCACCCCCGGCGGCAGTGATGCATCATTGCGCGGCGATCTGCTGGAAGAGTTTCGCAGCGGGCGCTCCGTCGCCTGGTACTGGCGTCAGACGCTGGCCGTCCTCGTCCTCGGTTGCCGCAGGGCCGTGCGCATCCAGGGAAGCGCGCTCCTCTTTGCGGCGCTCTGGTCCATGCTCACTCCCGCCTGGTTGCGCCTTGTCTCCGAACTCCGCCTGCGCCTGGATTTCGCGGGCCACTTGCGGCAAATCGACTGGCCCTGGTCGATCCTCTGCGATATGGGCCTGTGCCTGGCTTCTGTGATGTTGTTCATTTGGGCGGGAGCGGTCCTTTACCTCCTTCCTCAGCTCGGAATCGTCAGAAGTCTCGGAATGGCCCGCCTCAGCCGAGGGTTTCTCTGGAGCGTCCAGATCTTCATCTGGGCGTTTGGGGCTCTGGTCCTGTTGCTGGTGCTTTTCCCGGCTCGCTTCGCGGACCCGCCCGCCCTCACGGCCTTCGCTGAAATCACGGACTTCCGCGCGGATTCACTCGTCCGGCGCATTCCCTACCTTCTCACTCTCCTTTGCGCTCTCTGGCCCGTAACCCAGCGCTCCATGAGCGGCCGCAACAGGACTGCCGCGTAGGCCGCCATGGACGCCCTCGAGCGCACCGGCCAACCCGCTGTCATCACCGTCGCGGGCGAACGCCCCGCCGTGCCTTCCGCCCGGCCCGCCATCATCGCAGGTCTCTTCGGCGCGCTCGATGCCGCATTCTTCTTTTGCCGTGCGCCCCGGCCTCCTGTTCCCTTTGTTTCCGGCCGCGTACTCCTCATCCGGACTCTCACCTATGTTTTCGCTGCGGCCCTCACCGGAGCGGCTGGCGGCGTCTTCTTTTGGAAGCGCACCCAGGCAGCCTCTTCCCGCTCGCTCACGCTGGTTGCGCTCGCCGCCGCAGCCTCTTCGGTCTGGCTCCCCGCGGCGGTTCTCTTCTTTCACCAGGACTCGATGTGGCTTGTTCCCGTCACAGCCCTGGCCGCCGCGGTGCTTGCCGCCTGCTGGCGTCCCATCCTCCCGCGCAGCGCTGCCGCCGATGTCCCCGAACCAGACCGGACCGAGCTTTTCGCCGAGACGCTTCAACCGATTCCCCACGACTGGAGCGCTTTCTGGATCACCCTTTGCATTTACGCCGCGGGCTTTGAACTGAGTGACGGCGACACCGTCACCGCCAGCGGTCTGCTCGCCATCTGCGGCTTTGCCATCGCCTGGCAACTGACCCTCGCGATCGACGACTCCACGCCCACCCGCACTCTCCGCAAGCGCGCCGCCCTGCGATTTCTTCTCGTCACGCTGCCCGCTCTCCTCGTCACCTTCCTCGCCCTGAACGCCTGGAATCCCACCCCCGCCGACGGCTCCTCCGCGAGCGGCCGCATCGGCTCCGGCGGCGACTCCGCCAAACAGACTTCCCAAAAGTCCTCCGGCGCCATGGGCCTCGGCCTCTCCGGCTATCAGAGCGTCATCCTCTGGCCGGTCACTGAAAAGGGCCGGATCGTCGCCCCCCTGCCCCCTGGAACCACGCCCAACTTCGACCACATCGCCAAGCCTCTTGTCTTCCGCTTCGACGGTTCTTACTGGTACTTCCAACCCCCGCATGCGGCGCCCGGCCCTGAAGCGCAAATCGCACGCGGCACTCCCCTGGCCGCAAATGTCCGCTCCACCAACTTCAACCCGCTGGTCATGGAAGCCCACCAGAAACTCGGCACGCCCATCAGCCTCGCCTGCTGCTCCGCACTTCAAGTCGAAATCGCAGACTGCGACAATCTCCCCGGAAACATCTCTCTGGGCGTAACCCTCTCGAATTCCGCTACCGCTCACAAGGCCTCCACGCCCAACCCCAATCTCTTCCTCGGTCTGCAGACAGTCGCCTCCACCGCGCCGTCCCTGCTGGTCGAGAGCTGTTCCCCCCGGACACAATCGTTCCGCTTCCAAATCCCCTCGCACGCGCCCCTGCGCAAATTCGATGAGATCAAGGTGATCTTTGTTCCCGATCCCACCCGCTCTTTCATCGGAGCCAGAATCGCCGTTGAGGAGTTCAAGCTGCTCCCGCGCTGACGCCGCATCCAAGCCTCTGATGCGGCCAGGCAAAACCTCCGGGCAACCAGTACAAAAAACTGGACAGCCGCGGAAGCCTGCGCAACCATGGTGCGGGAGGCTCATTTGAAATTACCGCTCTGCACAGGTTTTGCGCGCATCCCGGTCTCACAACTGGCCCTTCTCGCCGCGCTCCTTCTCTGCGCCTCTCTCATCCAATCTCAAACAGCTCCTTCTCCCGCAGCCTCCCAGGGCGCCATCGTTCCCGCCGCCAACGGCATCGAACTCAAGGCCACAATCAACGGCCAGGGCCCGTTTGACGCAATCTTCGACACCGGCTCCGGGAACCTCATGACCTCCAGCCTGGCAAAGCGCCTGGGGCTTAAGCCGGAAGGCTCCGTCACCATTGCCGCCGGCGGGGCCAACGTTCCGGCTCGAACCGTGAAAGTGGATACGGTCAACATTGGCGGCCTCACCATGGCCGATCAGTGGTTCACTGTCGTCGAATTGCCTTTTGCCAAGGATGAGCAGGGCATCTTCGTTGGCGCGCAATTGATACAGAATCTCCCCATCCGCGTTGACTTCGAAAAGCAGCAAATCACCTTCTATGACCAGAAGGGCTTCACGTACTCCGGCGACGGAGTTCCCGTCCCGTTCCGTTTCCAGGATGCGTTCTTTGTGGCGGAAGGCAGCGTGGACGGCATTCCCGGCCTCTTCAGCATCGACACCGGCGATATGTTCTCCCTTTCGCTCTACGCCCCGTTTGTGGCGCAACATGATCTGGTGCGGCACTACGGCGCCACCATTCACGGCTACGCGGGAGAAGGCTTTGGCGGCGCCGACACCGGCTTCTATGCGCGCGCCCACACCCTGCAACTCGGTTCGATGAGCGTCACCCGCCCCATCACGGTCCTTTCCCAGGACACCCAGGGCGCGGAGTCTTCCTCTGCCATCGCCGGCAACATCGGCCTGCGCATCCTCAAACAATTCACCCTGGTCTTCGATTACCCGCACGGCAAACTCTATCTCGAGAAAAACGCCAGCTACGGCCAGCCGGACATCTTCAATCGCGCCGGCCTCGTGCTCGACCCCGACCCTCAAAATCTGAAAGTCAAGTTGGTCGTCTCCGGCAGTCCCGCACAGGAGGCCGGCCTCGCCGTCGACGACGTCATCACCCTCATCGACGGCCTTCCCCCCAGCGACGACACCCTGCAATCCGCCTTCACCCGTCCGGTCGGTACGCCGCTCCGCCTTGACGTCCGCCACCAGGGAACCACGCGAACTGTCTCCCTCATTCTTCAGGAGATTCTTTAGCCCTTCCCGCACCCCAAACCCGTTGTTTGCCGGCCCGCCCCCCATCCTCCTGTACACTGAAGTGTTAAAAGCCATGCAAACCAAACAACCAATCGGCATCCTGGGCGCGACCGGAATGGTCGGCCAACGCTATATTCAGCTTCTTGAAAACCACCCGTGGTTTGAAGTCGCGTGGCTGGCGGCCAGCGACCGGTCAAGCGGCAAAACCTACGGCGACGCCGCCAGCTGGCGTCTCGATACGCCCCTGCCCGACCGCATCGCCCAGATGACCGTGGCTCCTGCGGATCCCGCAGGCGCGCCCAAAATCATCTTCGCCTCGGTCGATGCCGCCATCGCCCGCGAACTGGAGCCGAAATTCGCCGCCGCCGGTTGTGCGGTGCTCTCGAATTCCAGCGCCTTTCGCATGGCGCCCAATGTGCCTCTGGTCATTCCGGAAATCAACGCCGAACACCTGCACCTGATTGAGGAGCAGCCTTCGCGCAAAGCGTCCGGCGGCTACATGGTCACCAATCCGAACTGCTCCACCATCGGCCTGGTCATGGCCCTCAAGCCTCTCGAAGAACGCTTCGGCATTGAGAAGATCTTCGTCACCACCATGCAGGCCGTCTCCGGCGCAGGCTATCCCGGCGTCGCCTCCATGGACATCCTCGGCAACGTCGTGCCCTTCATCGGCGGCGAAGAGGAAAAGATGGAAGAAGAGACCCTCAAGCTGCTCGGCAAGCTCGAAGGCCATACCGTCACGCCGCTCGCCGCCGGCATCACCGCCCACTGCAATCGCGTTGCCGTCGTCGATGGCCACACCGAGTGCGTCTCCATCAAGCTCGGCAACAAGCTGGGCCGGCCCGTGACGCGCGAAGACATTCTGGCCGCATGGGCAGCCTACACTCCACTGGCGGGCAAGGGCTTGCCTTTCGCTCCGGAGCAGCCCATCCAGTACGCCCCGCAGAAAGACCGTCCCCAGCCCCGCCTCGATCGCAACCGCGGCAACGGCATGGCCGTCACCGTAGGCCGTTTGCGCCCCTGCGGATTGCTCGATTGGAAGTTTGTTGCGCTCTCGCACAACACCGTTCGCGGTGCTGCCGGAGCCACCATCCTCAACGCCGAATTGCTGGCCAGTTTAGGCAAGCTGTAGAAGCTTTTTTAGGAAAATCTCGCATGAGCCTGGTAGTCATGAAGTTCGGCGGCACGTCGCTCGAAGATCCCGAAGCCATCGCCCGCACCGCGTCCATCGTGGCCGGGCGCGTGGCGGAAGGCAAGCAGCCTGTCGTGGTGGTCAGCGCCATGGCCAAGGTCACTGACCAGTTGCTGCGCGCCGCTGCCGCCGCCTCCGTCGGAGACCGCACCGGCGCTCTGGCCATCAGTTCCCGGCTCCGTGCCCGTCATCGCGACACCGCGTCCGCGCTGGTCAAAGACCCCAAAGACGTTGTCGCCCTCATCGAATTCATCGATCAGAAATTCGATTCGCTCGACGAGGTTCTGCGCGGCCTCGCAGCCATTCTCGAACTCACTCCCCGCATCTCGGACCTCATCGTCAGTTACGGAGAGCGCCTCTCCAGCCGCATCGTCGCCCAGGCCTTCCGCGAGCGCTCCCTCAACGCCGTGCACGTCGACGCGCGCGAAATCGTCATTACCGATTCCTCTTTCCAGAAGGCCGTTCCCCTCGACGCCTTCATTGAAAAACGCGCCGCGGAAAAACTCCGCCCGCACGTTGCCCAGGGCAAAGTCCCTGTCATGGGCGGCTTCATCGGCTCCAATGAAGCCGGCATCACCACCACCCTCGGCCGCGGCGGCTCCGACTTCACCGGCGCACTCATCGGCGGCGCTCTCACCGCCGGCGCCATCGAGATCTGGACCGATGTCGACGGCATCATGACTGCCGACCCCCGTGTCGTTCCCGACGCGCTCCGCGTCAAGGTCATCAGCTTTGAGGAAGCCGCCGAACTGGCCTACTTCGGCGCCAAAGTCCTTCACCCGGCCACCATTCTCCCCGCCGTCAAAAAGAACATTCCGGTGCTGGTGCTCAACAGCCGCAACCCCTCCAACGAGGGCACGCGCATCATCTCGCTCGCCCCGCACTGCCGCAGCCCTTTCAAATCCATCGCCGTCAAGCGCAAGCTCTCCATCATCGACGTGGTCGCCAGCCGCATGTTGATGACCCACGGCTACTTGAGCGAAATCTTCGCCATCTTTGACAAGCACCAGTGCCCCGTCGACATGGTTTCCACCAGCGAGGTTTCCGTCTCGCTCACCGTCGACTCCAATGACAAACTCCCCTCCATCGCCGCCGACCTCAGCCGTCTGGCCGATGTGAAATACGAGGGCAAAAAGGCCCTGGTCTGCATGGTCGGCGAAGACATCCGCGGCCAGAACGGCATCGCTGCCCAGGTCTTCAACGCCATCCGTCACGTCAACGTGCGCATGATCTCCCAGGGCGCCAGCGAAATCAACATGAGCTTCATGATCGAAGAAGAAGACGCCGACGAGGCCGTCCGCTCGCTCCACGCCGCCTTCTTCCAGAGCCCCGATCCCGCCATCTTCGACGTCGAAGCCCGCAAATCCAGCTAACCTGCGCGCGGGCCAGCCAGCAGAAGTGGCCCTGCCGCCAGCAGCTTAAAGCGCGTCAACGCAATCGACAACCTCCCTGGAAGTTCGATTCTCGCGGTCGCGACAAATCACCTGTCTTTGGACGGGAGGGGTGCGGCTCCAGTAGAATTATGGACAATAGCTGTAGCGCGGCAACGGACCACCTCGCGCTGTCGGGCATTTCGGTTCCCTTATTGTCTGCATGAGGGATGTGCCACGGAACACAGCTGCGAATTGAACTCAGGAGTCCTGCCGTTTTGCCTTTGCATCTCGCCACGTCCATTCGTCGCCTCGCTTCTGCCCGTCAGGCTTGCACGCTCACTGCCCTTCTTATCCTCGTAGCTGCCTGTCCTGCGGCCAACGCCCGCGGCACCGGAGTCCACAAGCATCCTCATTTCCACGCGATAAGGCACATCCTGTCGAACGTTGGCCTGCCTGGCCTCGGTTTCATTTCTGACGACGATGTGCCTGAGGATGGCCCCAAGTATGAGATCAAGCTCGCGCGCCAGGGTGGCGAGATCATCGACGTCATTTACAGGGTGGGCGATACCTATATCCCCGATGCTCTCGGCAAGCTCAGCCAGTTCCTGCGCGACAGCCACAACGACGAGGTCAAGACATACGATCCCCGCACCTTCGACGTCCTCCATACGATGCTTGCGAAGCTGAATCGATCGAGCAGCGTCATCGAGGTCCTCTGCGGCTACCGAACCAAGGAAACGAACGATGCTCTCCGTGAGAGCAGAACCACCAACGCGGCCGAGCACTCACAGCATATCGAAGCGAATGCGCTCGATCTCCGGGTTCCTGGCATCCCCGCAGTCCAGTTGCGGGACGCTGCGCTTTCACTCGGCGCTGGTGGCGTGGGCTACTACCCTAAAGCTCAATTCATCCACGTAGACACGGGTCCCGTCCGAGAGTGGACCTCTGCGCCACACCGTGCTCGTGCCCTACACGCTCACCGCCGTCGCCGTACGTAACGGCCGAGTGGCCCACCCTATCCCGCCACCAAGCTGGGGCTGCCGGATAAGCAGCAAGCGAAAAGAAATACTGCGAGCCCCCCGTCATCAGCGGCAAACCTGGACGCCGTGATCTTCTGGGCATCTCAGAAGATCACGGCGTCGATGCGCTCCACACAATAATTCCTAAGGCTCTCTATTGAACTGCGCAGCGAGTCTCTTCATCGCTGCATTTTCGCGGATCACTTCCCCAGCCTCTCCACCGTGCAAAGCTATCTCTGCGGCAATGGAGCGACCGAGAATTCGCTGATCGATATTGCCAAACGATCCCGGCACGAGCCTTCCCAACCAACCGACCCAGGCCGGAGTATGAGCGTTGCCGACAATGATGCCGGGGCGGAAGATGGCAAGACGCGCAAACCCGACGCTGCGCACGGTGTCTTCCTTCATGCCCATGACGCGCACATAACGGAACCGGCTGCCAGCTCTGCTTCCTGCCGCAGAAAGCAGGCAAAACTGCGCGATTCCGGCGTCATGGCAGCCCCGCGCAAAGCCGCCGACGACGCCGACCTCTAGTCGTCGCAACTCTTCTTCGGTCCAGTGCATCGATCCAGAGCCGACACCCACGCAACTCACGGCGCTGACGCGACTTTGGCTTAAAACTTCGCGGGCAAGGGCGGCCGTGCGCTCGGCAAAGTCCGCAGCGCCCGTATCCAGAACCACGTTGCGCACCCGCAATCGCGGCGCAATGGGCTTTCTGGTGACCATCACCACTTCCCTGCATTCCGAAGTTGACAGCAGCTCCGCGACGGCTGCGCCGCCCACTTGCCCAGTACCACCAAGGATTATTACTGCGAAACTCTGCTTCACAAGTAGCACCTCTGCTTGGGTAAGGATCCGACAGCCCCGTTCACCCCGAGGAAAGCATACTTGGTCCCGGTTCCAAATTGAACCAGCGAAGCATGGCTTTTCTCAATTGCCGCTATCAAGCCAAAACCATGCTGGATCATGCGCCCTGGACTGGCTCACGTAGTTTCGGGCGCAGCGCGAAAATCACGTCCACGGATCAAACCCCAGCTTCCAACCTTTCGGCCGATCCAAGCGGCCGGGCAACCCGCCCTATCCCCGCCACCCAAGCTGGGTGCCCCATATCTCCAGGCGGCTTTTTGCCTGGAGATGTGGGAAACCGCAATCCTCCCCCAACCTCACCCAATGTTCCCTCGATCCCCTTCCCGCGCCTTTTTTCTGGCGCGGACAGGCCGAAGGCGGATGGCCCCACCGCAGGTGGTGGCCCTACCGCAGGTGGTGGTTGCAGGTAATTACCTTCCACGCGCGCACAATGGAAACATGGGCTCGAGCCATGCAGCCGGTGCAATCTGCCAGCGGTGAGCCCGGTCCGTACCCTCGAAGGGGTACCCCACCCCCCCCGGGGGGTAAATTCACTTTTTCTTCGCTTTTTCGAATAACCGCACGATATAAGCTGATTTATTTCTATAATTTGCGGATTTTAAGACAAGCCGAATTCTCCAAAAGGGCGACGTTGGCGGTTTGGTAAGTTCAATAGAATCAACATAGGCATCAGCCAAAACATGGCGATTTTGACAGATTTTGCCTGAATTTTGACCTCTTTCGAGGCAGTTTGTGCCCAAAAAGACATGGGGTTTGCCGGAAAAACGGATGCAGAACCTGACTAATTCTCGGTCGCTCCCCAACGCGCCACGCTGAATTGTGCGCCGGCAAACAGAATCAAACCGGAGACATAGGCCCAGAAAATGAGCCCAACGGAAACGGAAAACGCGCCGTACAGCGCCTTCAGGTCCATGTGCGGCAGAACGGCGACAAAGACATATTTCGTCGCCAGCCAGATCAGCCCGGTCATGACTGCCGTGCGCATCACCGGCTTGGCTGGGACCTTGCGGTTGGGCAGCACCCAGTAAATGGAAAAGAAGAACAGAATCGAGGCCACGCCGGTCGTGGCCGCCAGCAACACGGAGTTGATCCCGTGAAAAGCAGCACTTTCCCATCCCTGATCTGTGTAATTGGGGAGAGCTACCGTCAACACCTCGCGTGCGCCAGCGTTGACCAGAATACTGCCCATGCCGAGCACCACCATCAGGATCGCCAGCCCGAAGGCTACGACCTGATTGGCAAGATAATTCCGGCTCTTGGTCACTCCCCAAGCCTGGTTCAGCGCCACCTCCAGCGGCAGAAAGATCCCCGTGCAGGCGACCAGAATCATGATCAACGAGAAGATCTGCACGCCGTGCCGTGAGGCCGCACCAGCGACCTTGGCCAGATTGTCGGCAAAAAACTCCTGGTTCGCTGGCAGGAAATAAAACACCATATCGTTGATGACGCTCTTCATCATCTCCGAGCGGTGAAAGACCGTATCCCCCAGCGTGTAGAGCAGCACAATGAAAGGAATAAACGAGAGAATGGCGTTCGCCGCCACGCTGAAGGCAAAGGTGTGTACCTCGCTATCCAGCAGGTACTGGATCAGCGCCTTCCCGTCCTTGCGCCAGCGGTACCACTTGGACCTTGAAACTGGCTCGACGGCCCCGGTCGCGTCGTCTGCCGCGATTGGCACACCTGCCGGAGTCCCGGGATTTGAGACGCTCGCCATTAGTTGCTCCTTCTTCTCTTCTCGAAGAATCGCCATGCCCCCTGCCAGCGGGCCGTGGCGTTACGGTGGTCGTTCCCTCAAGAATAGCCGGTTGCCGTCTTTTCCGTACGAAGTGCTTCACTTGCGAAAGTGCGCGTCCTGCGCCCTATTCGGGAATCTGAAGTTTCTTTTGCAGCTTTCCTGGTTCGGCGCCGGACGCCGTCTTTTCCGGTCTCCGGAATACTCCGACTTTCTACTCCTCACTTTCCCGTCGCGAGCCTCATGACTCGATGCAAGTCACATATTGTTCATTTTTTTCTTGCATCCTTTCCCGTTTCCTGCCATAACTGGAGCACGGCGCGCCGGTGGCGGGCCATTACTGGAAGGCCGTTGGTAGAGTGAGTTTCGAGTTTCAAGAGCAATCGCAACTTAGGCAAGTCATCGGGCTGTCGTCGCGCACAGATTCTGGGCGCGCAGGCGGCTCGCGGTGTTTCTGGCGCCTCTAGGCGAATCCGCGCCTTGCCCGTATTGCGCGAATGGGCGCGCAATACTTGCCGATTGCCCCATTCAGTACGGAAGGAGATTGCACGTGAGGGAACAAGGTGTTGTGAAGTGGTTCAATGGAGCCAAGGGCTTCGGTTTCATTCAACGCTCCAACGGAGAAGATGTCTTTGTCCATTTCTCAGCTATCCAGGCAGAGGGCTACAAGAATCTCGCCGAGGGTGAAGCCGTCGAGTTTGAGTGCCAGCAAGGTCCCAAGGGACTCAACGCCGCCGATGTTACCCGAGTCTCCTAGTTCAACAGGTAACTCCACGCCTGCGCGGCCTTCCCGGCGGAAGGCCGCGTAACCGGCGCTCGGAGTCAGAACTTTCCCGCCGAAGCCTTGCCTGCCCTGAGTTTCTTGAGCGCCCACCGCGCCGCCGTGCGTACTCCCTCTTCCGCGGCCGAAGCCCACTCCTCCAGCCAAGGCGCAAACCGCTCCAAGCCGCTGTTCCCCATCGCCATCGCCACGTTGCGCCTGAGCCCCATGAACCCGGTCCTGCGCACCGGCGAGCCGTTGAACCTCCGCTCGAATTCCGCCTCGTCCATCGCCGCCAATGCGTCCAGCGCTGGATTTACCAGTTCCGGTCGAGCCTCCAACTCCGGGTCCGCGCTCACCGGCGCTTTCCGGTTCCACGGGCACACATCCTGGCAAATGTCGCACCCAAAGACCTGCCGCCCGACGCCTTCCATCGCCGCGTCCGCAATCGCTCCGCGATGTTCAATGGTCAGGTAAGCGATGCAGCGCCCCGCATCCATCTGGTAGGGAGCAATCAACGCTCCCGTCGGGCAGGCCTCCAAACAGCGCCGGCAGCTTCCGCAGCGATCGGGCACCGTCAGCGCCTTCTCCTCGCGGAACTCAAGCGAAGTCAACAGAACCGCCAGGAAGCTGAACGAGCCCAACTTGGGATGAATCAGGCACGTATTCTTCCCCGTCCAGCCCACCCCGGCCGCCGTCGCCAGCGCTCTCTCCACCACCGGCCCCGTGTCCACAAAGCAGCGCGCCTCAAACTCGCCGAACTCTTCCCTGAGCCGCGCCTCCAGGGCCTTCATCCGCTTCAGCAGCACCTTGTGATAATCGCTCGGCCTGCGCTCTCCATTGGGGGCAGTGCGACTGGACCATGCGTAGCGCGCAATCCATCCCGCGCCCGCATCTGCCGGTTCTGTCGAGTGCGGTTGTGCGCTGTTGTAGTTGGCCAGGCAAACCACCGCGGACCGTGACCAGGGGAAGGGTATCGCCACGCGCGTCCTTACCAGCCGCCCACTCTCATCGGTTCGCTGCAAATAGCCCATGGACG
>Ga0224527_1001075_pt1 | contig 14681 bp, 8 predicted proteins | sample CBST0metaG_FD_179882 | JGI IMG/M metagenome (GOLD analysis project Ga0224527, IMG submission 179882) | Peat soil microbial communities from Stordalen Mire, Sweden - C.B.S.T0 | ecosystem: Environmental > Terrestrial > Soil > Wetlands > Peat | place: Sweden: Norrbotten County, Stordalen Mire... | reverse complement strand
GGCCTCAGCGCTTTCAGGTTTGAGGTCTGCATTCCGAAACGCTTCCTGAATCGCCGTCTGAAGGGATGCGCGAGATACAGCCTCGCCGAGCCGTACGATATTGCATCCGCCGGAGGTGCCGCGACCTAGTATCACTTCCCCGTCCGACACCGCGCACCGCGTTCGGGTACCGCCGCCGTCCACGCCGACAATCAAACTCATGCAGCCTTCTCCGTTCAGCAATTCCGTGACAAGGTCTAGTACAGCAAGTATTTGGCCCGACCAGTCTTAAACACCTCGATTGCGTCGTTCCAATCCATCCACGCTCTCCGCGGATCTTGTCCCGCGTTGATCGCCTTCATCGTTGCGTCATTCAGCATGAGGCGGTCCAACTTGCTCATATCGAACTGATCCGGGTACAAAGCATGTAAAGCGGAGGCGATCTCGATGCCTAGCTCCGGCGAGTCGAGAGCGTATCTGTCCGTCACAATGATGTTTACCCCATCGCATTTCTTCTGAGCATGCACATCCGCGCTGGGAGTGAACTCAGTAGGCACAAAGCGTACTCCGCTGATCGACCGGCCGTTCAAGTAGGCGGCCAACTCCACCGCTCGAACCCACGGCGCGCCGACCAGTTCAAACGGAGTGTCTGTCCCCCGTCCCAACGAAACATTTGTCGCCTCCAAGATCGCAATGCCCGGATAAAGAGAGGCTTCCGTGAGGTTTCGCATATTTGGCGATGGGTTCACCCAGAGAAGTCCGGTTGAATCCAGCCAGTCGCCACGCTGCCAGCCCTCCATCGCCACAACGGTCAGCTTCGCGTGAATTTCTTTTTCCGAGTTATAGAAGCGTGCGAGTTCGCCAATCGTCATACCGTGACGAACCGGAATCTGCCCGTAATTGATGAAGCCCTCACGTCCTTTGTCGCTGATCGGCCCCTGTACGAAAGCTCCGTTAATCGGATTGGGACGGTCGAGAACAAAGATCGGCTTGCCGATTTTGGCCGCGGCTTCCAGAAAGTATCCCAGCGTGGTCTCGTAAGTGTAGAAGCGCGCACCAATGTCCTGAATGTCGTACACAATCGCATCCACGGAAGCCAAAATCTCGGGTGAAGGATGCCGTTTCGCACTTGTGTCGCCATAGACGCTGTAAACAGGGATTCCAGTCGCCGCGTCTTTCGAGTTCGCAATTGCCGTCGTGTCCAGTATCCCGTTCACGCCGTGTTCTGGACTGAAGATTGCCGCCACTTCAATACCCTTCGCTGCGGCCAGCACGTCGATGGTGCGGTTGCCGTGCGCATCGACGCCCGTTTGATTGGTGATGATCGCAACCCTGGTTTTTGCCTTGTCTGCCTGGCGGATTTCGGCAAAGTCACTGGCTTCCAGCACGTCAATGCCAGCGCGCACTGCGCCGTTGCGAGCCATCATCAGTCGCGCCGATGACATCGCTTCGTTGTATCCCGTAATGCGCGCCACGCGAATCTTCTGCTCTTCGCTCACCGTCAAGTTCAGGTCTTGCGCCACGGCAGAAGCGATGCGCGAGCGCAGAGAGACGACCGCTGAGTTGCCGCCATGCGGGTGAACAGCGTTGGTGAGGAGGATCACATAGCTGTTCGTAACCGGATCGATCCACATGGATGTCCCGGTGAACCCTGTATGTCCAAAGGAACCAACCGGAAGAAACTCTCCTCGATTGCTCGCAAACGGCGAGTCAATGTCCCATCCCAGGCCGCGCATCGAAGAAGCTGTCGGCGGCTGTTGCGGTGATGTCATCTTTGCCACCGTCAGCGCCGAAAGAACCTGGAAGCCGGACAACATGTCCTGCGCATATCTTGCGAGATCGTCAGCGGTGGAGAATAGCCCTGCATGTCCCGCCACGCCGCCCATGCGCCGCGCCGTGGGATCATGCACCGTGCCACGCAAAATATGATGACTCTCGCCGTCGTACTCCGTGGGCGCGACCCGCGAGCGCCATTCGGCGGGCGGCACAAATCGAGTGTCTTTCATTGCCAGCGGTAAAAATACGTGCTTCGAAGCATACTCATCGAGGCTCATGCCGCTTACTTTTTCAACCACGAAACCGAGCGTTTCAAAATTGATGTCACTGTATAAGAATCGCGATCCTGGAGTGAACGCAGGCTTTTCTTCCATGGTCATCCGGTAAGCGGCGTCGCGGCCCTTCCATGAAGACTTGAGGTCGAGATCCTCGCGCAGTCCGGAGAAGTGCGTGAGCAGTTGCCGGATGGTTATGCTTTCCTTTCCATTCTTCGCGAACTCCGGCAGATTTCCAGCAACCGTATCATTGAGCCGCAGCTTTCCCTCCTGCACAAGGGTCATGACGGAGGTCGCGGTGGCGATACACTTGGTCAGCGAAGCGAGGTCGAAGATCGTGTCCACGGTCATCGTCTCGCGAGTTGGCTCCAGCGAACGCATACCGAAAGCCTTGCGGTACACAATTGCGCCATCATGTCCCACCAGTACGACGCCGCCAGGAATCGTACCGCGCGAAACAGCCGAGTTCATGATTTCATCGACGCTTGCAAAACTGGCTGCGCCCTTGGTCTTGGCCGCGTCGGCCCGTGCTGTTGCATCCTGGCCGAGCAATTCGCTGGAAGACGCCAAGACGATGACCAAGCTCAATACAAGTCGACAAATTGCAGCACGACGTTTCACTCGAATCTCCTGGATTGCAGTTGCGATTAAGATCACGAAGCCAACACCTTGAGTCCGAGTCCTAGTCCAGTCGGCAGCACCAACTTCCCCTTCTGCACCTTCACGCCTTCGTAGGGATCGTTGGCAATCAGCAGGTTTCCGTCCAAATCGCAATAATCCACCAGCGGCGACAAATGAGCTGCGGCCGTGCAGGAGCAGGAACTCGAAATCATGCAGCCCAACATCACTTTCATGTTCACTGCGCGGGCAAGCTGGATCCATCGATAGGCCTCCAAGATGCCGCCCGATTTATCAAGCTTCACATTGATTCCGTCATAGGCTTCACGCAGGCGCGGAATCATGGAGGCGTCGGTACATGCCTCGTCTGCAAAGATGGGCATGTGTACCTTGCTGCGCACGTACCGGGTCTCTTCAAGCATGTGTGCAGGCAGGGGCTGCTCAATAAATTCCACGCCTTGTGTCTCCAGCCAATTGATCTTGCGGATGGCTTCTTCCTTATCGGTCCAACCCTCGTTGGCGTCCACCCGCAGTGGCTTCTTCGTGACGCTGCGCACCGCCTCGATTGTCTCCTCGTCATTCTTGAGCCCGACCTTGACCTTGAGGACGGGAAAGTCCTCGGCCTCGCGGGTCTTTTGCCGGGTGATCTCCGGCGTATCGATTCCAATCGAGAAGGTCGTCAATCCAGCATCTGCGGGATCGAGACCAAAATACTCATACAGAGGAATTCCAAGTTTTTTGCAAAGCCAGTCGCATACTGCAATGTCCACTGCGGCCATGGCTGCGTGCTGGTGGTCGCCCAGCGAAGCCCGCACTGCAGCGAGAAGCTTCTCGAACTTCCTGGGATCCCCCGAAGCAATCTGTCCGAGGATCGCTTCGATTGCCTGCTTTGCCTGTTCCGGATACTCCGTGTAACGCACAATCGGCGCGCCCTCGCCGTACCCGGTAATGCCCTCACGGTTGTAGCGAACGTGAACTGTGTCTCGATAGGCGCTGGAGGACATCGTGGTCGTCCAAGTGTGGCGTAGCATCAGGCGCTTGAGTTCTACATGGACCTCAGCCTTGCCGACGGTTTTCTGTGTTTCGGAGGCCCGCAGCACCATTGGCAGCGCTGTACCAAGCCCGACCGTACCCGCAGCTTTCAACAAATCCCGACGATTTATCATTTCACCCTCCGCGCCGCCACTAGCAGTTTGGTCCATGGCATGTCATCCAGTTTGCTGATTTGAACCGCCGGATGGTCGTGTGTTGTGTCGTGGATAAATTCACCGCCGCCAATGTACATTCCCGTGTGGGTGATTTTGTCCGCGCTTTCGCCAAAGAACAACAGGTCTCCCGCCGTCAGATGCTTGCGCTCCACCGGTTCCAATCCATTCCAGTTGGCTTGCACGTCGGCATCCCGGGGCATGATGATGCCGCGCTGACGCAACAGCATCTGCGTGAAACCTGAACAATCAAAACCAAAGCTGGAAACTCCACCCCACGTGTAGGTGATGCCAAGAAACCTGCGTGCCAATTGAATCGTCTGCTCGACGGTCAGCCTTGAAAAGTCTGCGCTCACATCGCCGGACTGAACGTAGGCCGTCTGTCCATTCACCAGCCGTACCTGCAGCCAGCGCCCGCCTTCATCCACCTTGCCGGGAATTACTTCGAGCCGCGACTCCCATGGAAGATTGAGCACGGGGGCGTGCATGGTTACGCTTGGTTCACGGTAAAGGTTCGCACTTAGTTCCTTAACACGGACCGCGCTTGCGGCTGGGGCATATTCACCGTGCAGAGCCACCAGGTCTGACACTGCCACCCATCCCGCATATCCGTCACCGGTGCGGATCTTGAGCCAGTTGCCCTTGATCTCTACTGAAAGCACTCCGGTCCCGTAAAGAGCCTGCGACACCACATCGCCTTCCGTCGAAGGCGATGAGTACATATTGATCACTGGCTTGGACACAACATAGTCGGCTTTCGCGATGGAGTATTGGCCAACCGCGACCGATCCGCAGAGCAGAGTGGAGATTGCCAACAGGAGACGGACGCCTATAAATGCCGCATCAATGCTGAATCTCATAATGTTCTCCCATCGTGTGAGCCTTCCGGTAAGCTCTCTCCGTTCTTCGCAGGCTTGCCCTTCCTTCTGTCCTCGCTGGAAATTCCAAGGTTTAGCAACGGCACGTTCCAGCCCTCCAATCTGATCGAAGCCGTTCCAGCGGCAAGTTTGGGAAGTTCGAACGAAAGCTCACGCGATTCGCCAGGCAGCAGCGAAATAAAGTTGTCGCTCCACAGCACGGGCGTTATCTCCTCATCGGAGCCTGGTCTTACCGCCGTGGCGTGGAGGAAGAACGCCACACTCCCACCGACATTCGTGATATGAATTGCATCCTGCGCGGCTGTAGCTCCAGACTTGAAGGTCGCGCGAATCTCTGCCCTCGGCAACTGGTTCAGATCGCGCAAGTCGGCATAGCTGTTGGCTGGGGTGTAGAAATAGCTGCTCTTCTCCCATTGCAGATCCGCAAGCTTCCTTGGCACAACGTAGAAGTTCTCGCTCAGCAATCTTCCCGCGCTGTCGCGCAATTCAAGTTTCAGGAAGGCTGTGGCCGACTGCTCTGGAATCAGGAACGAACGGACTACCCCATCTGCCGGAAGATCCACGGTTGCACTCTTGGCAAAGTGCTGCTTCCCTTGCAGATCAAAGAGCTGCGCCGAAACCGTTAGTAGCTTTCCGGCATGCAGCGTGGAATTCACCACGTCCACCATGCGCTCATCGTAGCGATACTGTACGTGAACAGGCTCGTTCGCCTTGCGTGTGCCAAAGTATCCGCCGCCGGGTACCAGATAGTAGTCATACAGATGCCATATGAACGATGGCCAGGCGTTGTTGAGCATCCACTGGATAACACCAGTCGATGCGTACTTGTTGGCGCCGTAGGCTTCGAACATTGCACGTTCGCCGTCATAGGCCATCCATTGCGCCTTGCGTGTGTATTCGTCAAGATCGTGTGCCGAACCCAGGCTCGCGTCCATGGCCGCATTGAAGTTGTTGTATTGAGCGAATCTGCCAATCCCCGCGTGGTACCTCCACGCATCGTCGATGGGCCACCAACTGGATTGCGGCAGCGTTCTCCGCACGCTGGGGGAAGAAGGAATGGCCGGCCCCGGGCTGGTCTCCGTGTTAAATCCATAAGCTCCGCCCAGTTTGTTCTTGTCCAGATACCAGTACTCCGGCGGTACGTAGTCATACGGTCCAGACATCTTCACGCCGCTCGGGCCGGTCACCGTCGTTGCCTTCGCCGAGGCCGAACTAATGTAAGGATTTGGCCAGTCGCGCTCTTTCAGGACGGAGACGTAGGCGCTCTCAACCTCCGCGGGCGGAGGTCCGTCGCTGCCATTTAGCCAGAGGAAAACGCTGGGATGTGCGCGCAAACGACTAATTTGGCTGAACAGCGATGCGCTTGCGATCTCGTGGTCGCGCGCCGTCCACTTGTCCCAGTGCTCCCAGTGATCACAGCAGCACCAACCCGCCATGACGAGGATTCCCATCTCGTCCGTTGCGTTAAACATCTCGTCGCTGCCGAGTTTTCCCTCCAGACGCACCGTGTTCAGATGCATGTGCTTCACATACTGCAACTCTTCTACGATGCGCTCTTTCGGCTCACGATAAAACATATCCGGGGACCATCCTGCGCCGCGGATCAGGATATTTTGACGGTTCACCTTGATTTGCAGTGCGCCCTTCTCGTTGAGCGCTCCGCTCACCTCGCGGATGCCAAATCGCAGAGATTGCGCGTCTGATCTCTCCCCCTCGACCTCGACCACCAACTCCAGGGTGTGGAGCGTCGGAGCGCCGTACAGATAAGGCCACCACACTTTGGGCGATGCAACGCGAAGCGCAGAAAATTGCTCAGGTGCAAAGCGGACAACCTTGCTCTCGTGTGGCCCAAGGTCCACTTTCTGTGCGAACGTCAGCTTGCCGATTCGGCCCCGCAACATCGCGCGCTGAGTCCGGTCAGTATTGTTGGTAACGTCGGCCAGCACGGTCAACTCGGCAGCGGTAAGCTGGTCGTCGGTGAAATGGGTTGTAACCGCAGGGTTGCGCAACGTCACCGGACCACTGCGCTCTAAATAGACATCGCGCCACAGGCCCAGGCTCTTGTCGGCGGGCGCTGGATTCCAGTCCACAAAGTTGATGCCAAGATCGTTCTCGGTCTGGACAAAGGTCTCAACCGCCACGGAGTTCTTGACCCCGGGTTTCAGCAGCTTTGAAATTTCGAACTCGTAGCTGCGATAGGCACCCACAACCTGTTGATCGTTTGCGATCATCGTCCCATTGACCCAGATGTTGGCCCGGTAGTTGATGCCGTTGAAGTGCAGCCATGTCATCTCCTGCCAATCGGAGGGGACTTCAAACTCCGTGCGATACCACCAGGAGCAGCGGTAAGGGCTGTCTGGCGTAAGAGGCAGGTTCGCGTAGATCTTGCCCACCGGATAATCCGTGCCCGGGATCTTTAGAAGGTTCATGCCGAAAAAGGGGGCTTCAAACTTTCCGGCGTTCACCTGTGCTCCCAGCACCGTGGCCGGAACGCTGGTTTTAAGCCAGCGGGACACATCGAATCCGGGCAACGAGATCTCCGCTCCGGTCTGCGAAACGTTGCAGGAGGATTCGATTGCCCATCCCCGTTCCAGCGGTAACCGTGCGGCGGAGCGGGCTTCGGCCAAAGCTCGCACACCACCAGGAAAGACAAAGATCAGAATCAGAAGAAACAGTGTCGATACAGACTCGCGCCGATTCACAGTTTTGAACCCTCCCACTGACTTCCCGATGTCACCATTTCTTTTTCCGTTGACAAGACCACCGAAATAAAGATACTTTTTTCGATCAGTAACGATTGTAAACGATCAGATTAGCACAACACTGGGCCTTTAAGTCGAATTCGACAAGGTATTACGGTTCCTTAAAATCGGGAGGCTGTATGCGCATCAGAAACTTATTGATTTTGCTGTTGGGTGTCCTGCTCGGAGCGTTTGCTCTTCAGGCTCAGGAAATTACCGGACAGATCCGCGGAACTGTAACGGACGCATCGGGTGCCGTGGTTCCAAACGCCGTCGTCATTGTTACCGACACGGACACTAACCAGGTCATTCGAAGTCTCCACAGCGGCCAGGCTGGCGACTACGTGGCTCCTCTGCTGCCCGTAGGGCACTACGCGGTTTCAGTCGAAGCCGCGGGCTTCAAGAGGTATGTGAAGTCCGGCATCGTTCTGAACGTCAGCGATCGCCTCACTGAGGATGCTGTTCTGCAAACCGGTGCCGCGAGTGAGACGGTAACGGTGGAAGCCGAACCAATGCAGGTCAACCTTGAATCTTCCGTGTCGGAGGGCCTGATTGAAGGCAAGCAGGTTCTCGAATTGCCCCTGGGCAACCGCAACTACGAACAGTTGGTCACCCTGCAACCGGGCGTCACCAGCAACGCTGCCGACCAACTTTATGTCGGCACCACCAGCCCAACCGGAGCGGTGAATATAGTCGCCTTCTCGATTAACGGCAGCCGCCAGAGCCAGAACAACTGGACGATTGACGGCGCCGACAATCTCGACCACGGCTCCAACATCACCCTTCTGGTCTACCCCAGCGTCGATGCCATCAGCGAATTCAAAATCGAGCGCAGCAACTACAGCCCCGAGTTTGGACGCTCCGCCGCCGGTCAGATCAATGTCGTCACCAAAGCCGGAAGCAAGGACTTTCACGGAAGCCTCTACGAATTCTTCCGCAATGACGCGTTGAATGCGAACAGTCCGATCAACAAGTTCAACTCTTCCTGGACCCATTCCGCCACCATTCCTCGCTCCGTGCTCCGTTACAACGATTTCGGAGGCACGGTCGGCGGCCCCATTTACATCCCAGGCGTTTACAACGAGAAAAAAGACAAGACTTTCTTCTTCTTCTCCGAGGAAATGCGCCGGGTGAAGACCCCTGTGAAAGTAGTTTCCAGTGGAGCGCCAACGCCAAGCCTGCTCCAGGGAAACTTCACTGGCTCGGTCTGCACCTCCATCGACGCGAACAACAATTGCCTCACGTATGGCACTTCCATTGCTCCGACAAGTTTCAACCCGATTGCCGCCGCTTATATCAAGGACATCTACTCCAAAACTACCTTGCCCACTAGCGGCAACAACTTGACCTCAGTCGAATCGGGTGTCTTCAATTACCAGGAAGAACTCTACCGGATCGACCATGTTCTCACTCCGAAGATTGCCTTGATGGGCCGTTACATTGACGACCACATCCCCACCCAGGAGCCGTTCGGAATCTTTGGGCCGCAAGCCTCCTTACCGGGAGTGGGCAATACGAGCACCAACTCGCCGGGACGGCAGTGGATGGGCCGTGTCACCGCGCAGGTCAATGAGCGAATGTATAACGAACTCGGTTATGCCTACTCCTACGGCGCAATCATCAGCAATCCCACGGGACTGATCACGCGAACGAATTCGCCGGATATCGCTTCCGCCGTCGGCAACCTCCCCTATAGCGTCACCCTCAATCGTGTTCCCACTATCGCATTTGACGATGGCGACACCCAGGGTGGTTTCGGCCAGTACCGCGACTACAACCGCAACCATAACGTCTTTGACAACTTTAGTTGGGTTGCTGGCAAGCACAGCACCAAGTGGGGCGTCTCTTACAACAACTACGAGAAAAAAGAAAACGCAGCCGGAAACAACGCCGGAACCTATGAGTTTGACAGTACCAATGCGGACTCATCCAACCCGGTTACCTTTGAGCAGGACTGGGCCAACTTCCTGCTTGGATATGCTTCGTCCGCCTTCACCCAGTCCAACATGGACTTTACGGCCGATATTCACCAGAAGCTCTGGGAGTTTTATGGACAGGACTCCTGGCGGTTACGGTCGAACCTGACCCTCACCTACGGACTCCGTTACTCCTACTTCCAAACTCCAACCGGTGATGGCAAGAACCTCGTCTCCTTCGATCAGAACGCCTACAACGCGGCCAATGCGGCCCCTCTCACTGCTTCCGGGCTGCTCACCTCGCCTGCGCTTTCCAATCCGGGCAATGGCTACATCGTCGGCGGCGTCAACTCTCCTTACGGCCAGTACATCACCAAGCAGGACAAAACGAACTTCGCTCCCCGCATCGGTATCGCCTGGGATCCCTTCAAAACCGGCAAGACCTCCATTCGCGCCGGCTACGGGCTCTTCTATGACTCTATTGCCGCTGGATTGATTGAAGACAACGTCTTCAACAACACCAGTGATGGTTCACTCGGCAGCCGTATGTCGAGCCCTGACGTCGCGGGTGCTGGATTGATTCCGCCAAGCATCTACGGAACCAACCCCAACTGGAAGACACCCTACACCGAGTCCTACAACGTTGATGTCCAGAACGAATTCGGCAAGGGGTGGATCGTCGATATTGGCTACGCGGGCAGCGAGTCCAAACACCTGCCGGGCGTCATCGATATCAATCAGGTCAAGCCGGGCCTCGCGGAAGCCGCCGGATTGATTTCAGGATCGAATATCATTTCGGCTGCCCACCCTGTGCTCAAGTCCACAGCAGGGGTGGCCCACCTGCTCAATCCCTTACGCCCATACCTTGGTTTCACCCAGATTGGCCAAATCTCGCCGATCTTCAAGGCCAACTACAACGCTCTCCAGACCTCGCTCAACAAGCACTTCGGAACAACTACCTCGATCGGCGCATACTACACATGGTCCAAGGCGCTCACCAACAACCAGACCGACCGCTCCACTGGCACCATGTACACCTACTGCATCCAGTGCGAATACGGGCGGGCTACGCTCGACCGTCGGCATGTATTCTCCCTCAACTACGTCTATGACACGCCGTGGTTCCGCGACCAGAAGAAGCTCTCCGGCCAGGTACTCGGAGGTTGGGAACTGTCCGGCATCCTCACTGCAAGCTCGGGTCTCCCCTTCACCGTCACCGGCAACCCCACAACCGAAGGCGATCCCACGGCCAGCGGTTATCGTGGCGAGGGCTCAGGTTACGGCCGCGTAGCTACGATCCGTCCCATGCAGGTAGGCAATCCGAACAATGGTCCCAAGAACTACGACGGGTGGTTCAACGTGAACGCATTCAACACTGCAACGACTAACGGTGTGGTTCCGAGTGAGCGTCGTGGCGCGGTCGACGGCCCCGGATTGTGGCGGTATGACATGTCGGTGATGAAGAACATTCGCATCATCGAGAGTCTCAATGGCCAGTTCCGCGTTGAGGCCTTCAATCTGTTGAACCACAACAATCCGAGCACGATTGGAACAAGCATGTCGACCAGTTCTACCTTCGGCAAGGTCACCGGTTCACGGGACGGCCGTACCCTCCAACTGGCTTTTAAGCTGAACTTCTAGCCACCTCGGGAAGGTCGACGGAAAACCCGCCGTCGGCCTTCCATCTTGATACTCCAGGGAAACAAACAAAGGAGTGGTAGCACGATGCACAGTCTGCAAAACGTCGCTGGTGGAGACTCGTCTCCGTTTGAGCATTTCATGCTCAAAGAAATCTACGAGCAGCCCGAGGCAGTACGGGACACAATCCGCCCGCATATTGACTCCCACGGCAATGTCACGCTCGACCGCGACCCATTCACCGCCGAGCAACTGCGTTCTCTGCAGCGCATCACCATCGTTGCCAGCGGCGCCAGCCGCCATGCCGGGATGGCCGGAAAAATCATGATTGAGGATCTCGCGGGCGTTGCTGTCGACGTGGAACACGCCAGCGAATACTGCTATCGCAAGCCGATTCCGAACGCCCACAGCCTCGCCATCGTGATTACTCAATCCGGCGAAACCGGCGATACGCTCGCCGCCCAGAGAACCGCTTCCGAAGCCGGACTCACCACCCTGTCCATATGCAATGTGGCGGATTCGACCATCGTCAGGGAAACCGACGGAGCCTTGTTCACTTATGCGGGCAAAGAAATTGCCATTCCCGCAACGAAGAGCTTCACCACCCAGCTCACCGCCATGTATCTGTTCTCGCTTTACCTTGCAACCGCGCGCAGCTCACTCACTGCGCAGCAGAGTGCGAGGCTCGTGCATGAGTTGCTGGAGGTTCCCCGAAAGCTGGGAGAATCGATTGCGACCGTGGATCAGCAGGCCGCGCGCATTGCAAAGGACTTCTACACCGACCAGAGCTTCCTGATTCTCGGGCGCGGAGTACATCACCCGATCGCGCTGGAAGCAGCACTGAAGCTCAAGGAGTCGGCTTACATTCACGCCGAGGGTTACGCCGCAGGCGAAGTGCGCCACGGCCCTACGGCCCTGGTCGATCAGTTGACCCCGGTCATCGTAATTGCCACCCGTGACGAGTCCGACACCGATTCCATGATTCGTTACGAGAAGACCGTTGGCCTCGCCGAAGAGTTGCGCGCTCAGTCTGGCCGCGTCATTCTGGTTGCTTCGGAAGGCGATGAGTGGGCAAGGGGTTTTGCGCCCAACGTTATGACGGTTCCCAGTGCTCCTGAGTTGCTGCTTCCGTTGTTGGAGATTGTTCCCCTGCAACTGCTCGCTTACTACGTCGCCATCTTAAACAACGTCAATGTTGATCGTCCCCGGCACTTGATGAAGTTCGTAAAAGAGGATTGAGCATCGCCGGTGCTTCCAGCGGCTATGCTTCTACACCCCCTCAGCCGCCCCGTCCAGACCGCTTCAGCAAACGTAACCTTCAGAAACGTTCGCCGAGCATTACTTCGGCAGGGTGCCTCAGCGCAAGGTAAGTTGCATAGGGAGTGGGAACGGAACCGGCACCGCGATCAACGTACCAAACCTTGCGAGTCGGATAGTAGCGCAGCAACTCCTCATTCCCCGCGCGGCCCATGTCACGAGCCCACACAACTTTCGAGGCATCGATATCTGCACGGTTATAGATCCATTCGTAGCTGGGGATGTCTCGAGTGGGGTAGTGCACCAAGACGAGGTGCTCGCCGGGGATTTGGCTCAGACGGGCCTGTATGCTCTCGCGCTCTATCTGGCGGGGGATGCTGCTGTCTGGCCTTCCAGCCGTGTCTTCGATCAACGGATTCCACATGCGATCAGCGGTCGGCACGAGCATCCAGAGAAAGATGGCGAAGACGATGGCGCGTGCCAAGCAGCGGTAAAAGCGCGGTTGACCGGCTGCGCCCAAAGCGCGCAGGGCATTCAGCATAATTAAGAGAACAGCGCCAGCGGCTGGAGCAGCATAGTGTCCGTGTGCGGGCCAAATCTGCGGAGCCAGTCCGGCTGTCATCAGAAGGGTTGCACCCAAGACGACACGAAGCTCCCTGCTACGCGCCGCCAGTAGTATTCCAGGAACGAACAGAAGAAGAAACGGCCACACCAGAAAGATGTAGTAACAGTAGAAGTTCTGCGCCAGTACCTTTTCGATTCCCCACACAGAGCGCGAGGAGATGACATCCGGCAGCTCGTGAAACATATAGAAGGCGCGCATCTCAGGATGGTTGTAGTGAGCCGGAGGATACATCTTCTGGAAGAAGAATGGCCGACTTACGTGATACGTTACCTGGTTCAGCATGTATGGCATCGTCAATGCATGCCCAGTGCCGCGCCAGTTGTAATAGAGCATCCAGACTGCCATCAGACCTAACAGGAACACGCCCGGCGCAACGATGCGCGTAAGCAACTGTCTTCGCGGCAGCGGCGAGCGAATCAGCAAGTAAAGCAGTGCGAACAGAAATGGAATGCTGAAGAGAAAGCCTTCCAGCGGACGGCTGTTTGCCAGCAGAAACAAGCCTGCAACGAAGAGCAACGTATGTCGCAGTGTGAGGCCGGTGCGCATCCGGGGCAGCGCTCCAAGCAGGAGCGCGCCGCCAATGGCTGCAACAGCGCCACCAAAATAAGAGTTCATCCAGTACGAAAAGATTCCATAACGAACCACGGCAAATATGCCACCTAGCAAAGCCCACTCCGGCGGCATCCATCCCTGCAACATCCAGCAGAAGACGGCGCACATGACGGCTACGCTGAAGAGCACTCCCGCCCAGGGAACACCGGTCAGCTTCTGGCCCAACGCAATTGCCATCGCTTGACCGGGAGGATACATGGACTGGTACGCCGGTTGCATGTTGACGTGAAACGTCTCGAAGTGAACCCACATCGGATGCGGAGGATTGGCAACGCGCCCGGCGACGAACGTGTCGGCTCCTACCAGGTAACTGAACTCATCGTGCAGCAATGGTACAGGGACCGGGATGAGTGGCAAAAGACTCAGCCGGATCACGATTACGGTGGTAAAAACTCCGCACACACATAAGCCACGCTGCTGGCTGGCGCGGCGAAACGCGCCCTCTGCCCTTGCGAGCCACAGCGGCTTGAAGAACAGTAGCATCGTTGCCTGCAGGAGAGTCAGAACCCAGAACGCGAACTCCCAGTACACGGCCCAAGTGAATGTTGGCTCCACTCCGGGAGGCAGAAGGCAGTGCAGAAAGCCCAGTATTTCGTCGTGGCGCATCGGTAATCTGATTCTATCGGAGCAGTACGGAATCTCGGGAGGAAATTCCGTAACGCGGTGCGCGCTCCCAAACAAAGCCCCCGATTGCTACCGGGGGCTCCTGGGTGCGAATGCGATTTGTCTAACGACGCCATCCGTAGCCGCGCCATTCATGCCGGTAATCATACGGTCTGCGCTCTGCGACAAAGTGCCCGTGGTAACGATAGGGTGGATAAACGTATCCGGGACCGTAGGACACATACGGCGCTGGCGCAACGTACGCGTAGGGCCGCGGATGTACGACCACCACTCCATAACCTGGCCGAGCTCCCACGCCGACTCCAACCACGACTTCAGCATTCGCCTTTGCCGGAACGATTAAAGCCATCGCGAAGACGAGTCCGAACAATGCAAGTACTGTTTTCTTGACCATCTCTTTCATCCTCCATGCTCACTGGTGGAAACACGGATGAAGGGAAAAGTTGCGCTGTGGACCCCGCGGATTCGGTTGCCCATAAGACTAGGGTGTCTGCGCTCCATTTCTATTTCCAGCGGATAAAGAAATCGCCTTCAGGT
>Ga0224527_1001067_pt1 | contig 14755 bp, 17 predicted proteins | sample CBST0metaG_FD_179882 | JGI IMG/M metagenome (GOLD analysis project Ga0224527, IMG submission 179882) | Peat soil microbial communities from Stordalen Mire, Sweden - C.B.S.T0 | ecosystem: Environmental > Terrestrial > Soil > Wetlands > Peat | place: Sweden: Norrbotten County, Stordalen Mire... | reverse complement strand
AGAACTAGTTGCCAAACTTTCTGGCGGGTGGAAACAGCGTTTGGCCTTAGGGTGCTCGATTATTCATAATCCGGCTATTTTATTCCTTGATGAACCGACCGGAGGGGTTGATCCGAAGTCAAGGCGCATGTTTTGGGAGATTATTTATAGCCTCGCCTTGCAAGGTACTACGGTGATGGTTACGACTCACTTTATGGATGAAGCGGAGCATTGCGATGAAATTGGCTTTATTTATGAAGGCAACTTGATTGCTAGTGGCTCTCCTGACCGGCTCAAACAAAATATTGCTGGAACTTTATTGAGTATTTCCACGACTCAGCCCATGGAATTACTGGAAGGGGTTGAAGCTAGTGCCCTTTCCTATTTGGATATCTATCCGTCAGGTGCTAGTATACGTATTTTAGTTGACGCCCACCAGTTACCTCAATTTGCAGTTTATGATTATGAAATTATCTCTCCCGTACTAGAAGACGTATTTGTTTACTTAGTGAAATTACACCGACAGGAGGGAGTAGCATGAAGCGGCTGATAGCACTACTAATTAAAGAATTTTTGCAAATGCGACGTGATCGACTAACCGTAGCCATGATGCTAGGATTTCCAATTATCCAGTTATTGTTATTTGGCTTCGCCATTAATACGGATGTGAAGCACTTGCCCACCATTGTCTTTGACCAATCATTGCAACAAGACAGTCGAGATTTAGTGAGCTCATTAGAGGCTAGTGGTTATTTTGACATACAAGATGTGGCGAAAAATTATCAAGAGGTGAGTATGGCCATCGATTCTGGTAGAAGTAAAGTCGGGATTATTATTCCACCAGATTTCTCGGATAGTTTGAAACACGGACGCAGTGCCGCCGTACAGGTGATTGTGGATGCATCGGATTCTATGGCAGCTTCTTCGGCAATTAGTTCTGCTCAAATGATTGGCCAATTAAAATCGCAGGAGATTTTGTTGCAAAAATTGCAAGGCTATTCCGGACATTCCATGGATAGTCCCTATGATGTGCGCATTCGCCCGTGGTATAACCCGGATTTTGTCTCGGCGTTTTACATGGTTCCCGGCATTATGGGGGTTATTTTGACCATGACCATGATTATGATTACCTCCATGGCTATTGTGCGTGAGCGGGAGCGAGGTACCTTAGAGCAACTAATTGTAACGCCAATGAAAAATTGGGAACTGATGCTGGGAAAAATCATTCCTTATAGCGTTGTTGGTTATGTACAGATGACGGTGGCTTTATTAGTAGGAATAGTAGTATTTGATGTGCCCACACGGGGTAGTATTCCGTTATTGTATGGTCTAACATTTTTGTTTATAATTGCTTCCTTGTCCCTAGGGATTCTAATTTCTACCGTGACCAAAACCCAAATGCAGGCCATGCAACTATCCTTCTTTGTGTTTATGCCTAGTATTTTGCTATCAGGGTTTATGTTTCCCCGGGACGCCATGCCTGTATTTTTCAAGCTAGTCGGTAACTTGTTACCTCTGACTTTTTATCTGGAAATTTTGCGAGGGATTCTTCTCAAGGGCGTAGGGATCAATGTGTTATGGCCACAGGTGTTATCGTTACTAGTGTATATTGCCATTACACTGACGATTAGTATTAAAAAATTTCAGAAGAAAATAGCATAATGGAAGCAAGACGCAAAAAAACCACTGATAGTCAGCGGATTTTTTTGCGTCTTTTATATATAGTGCATAAAAGATTCTACATGGCAATCGTCAGGAATGGAAGATTGGGCTCCGCGCAGCCTTACGTAGGGAGAAAGCGATGCCTTATCTTCTGTTCCTGACAGATCTGCAATATAGATGTTAATTCTTTAATGCAACATATATAGTTGCATTTAGAATGCAGGTACAATTGCACCTTTGTATTTTTCATTAATAAATTGTTTGACTGCATCAGAGGTTAAAACTTTGGTCAATTTTTGAATTTCAGGGCGATTTTCATCTCCTTTGCGGACGGTTAGGATATTTACATAAGGAGAATCTTTTTGTTCAATAAAGAGAGCATCTTTAGTTGGCACTAATTTGGCTTCCAGTGCATAGTTAGTGTTAATAACGGCAATCGTTACATCATCAAGTACCCGTGGCAGTTGGGGCGCTTCTAACTCACTGATTTGAATATTTTTAGTATTGGTTACAATATCATGGATGGTGGCATTAATCCCGGCACCATCTTTAAGTTTGATGATTCCCGCTTTTTCTAGTAGTGCAAGGGCGCGGCCACCGTTGGTAGGGTCGTTGGGGATGGCAACTTTAGCACCGTCAGGCAGTTCCGTCAGGTTTTTGATTTTCTTGGAGTAGATGCCCATTGGTTCAATATGGACAGCGGCAGTATAGGTTAATGCCAAATTATGTTCGGCAGCGAATTTAGTAAGATAAGGAATGTGTTGAAAGAAATTGGCATCTAGTTCTTTTTCAGCGACGGCAATATTTGGTTTTACATAATCATTCATTTCCACAATTTGTAGATCAACACCATCTTTTGCTAAAATGGGTTTTACGAATTCCAAGATTTCTGCATGAGGTACGGCGGATGCGCCTACCTTTACTACGGTAAGTGCTTTCGAAGTAGGAGTAGCGCTTTGGCTGCACCCACTGACTAATAAACCTAAACTGAGTACGAGGGTAATGGCTAGTAATAATTTTTTCATTGCTGAATTCCTCCAAAAATTTATTTTTTATTTAGGCGGCGTGCTAGATAGTCGCCGGTTGATTGTACGAGCTGTACTTGACCAATTAATATCAGGACGGTGATGAGCATGATATCAGCACGGAAACGTTGATAGCCATAACGAATGGCTAAATCACCAAGTCCACCGCCGCCAATCGTACCGGCCATAGCGGAATAACCAATCAGATTAATGATAGTAAGGGTCATTCCTAGCAGAATGGCAGGCAGGGCTTCGGGAATGAGTACTTTTTCAATGATTTCCCTCGGTGATGCTCCCATGGCTTGGGCGGCTTCTACCACACCGTAATCAACTTCTTTGAGGGCTGCTTCGATGAGGCGTGCCACGAAAGGAATAGCAGCCAAACTGAGGGGAACAATAGCAGCAGTTGTACCAATGGATGTACCCACGAGCAATCTGGTTAAGGGGATAATGGCTACCATTAAGATGATAAACGGAGTGGAGCGGGCTGCATTGACGATGATTCCTAAGACTTTATTGACACTCCCATTTTCTAAGATATGTCCCTTGTCCGTGGTGAGCAAAATAATACCAAGAGGAATGCCGACAAGGGCAGAAATAATGCTGGAAAGTGCGACCATATACGTGGTTTCCCATAAGGATTTAACCAGCAACGCGAGCATGTCTTGGGACATAACCAATCACCTCAATTCCTAGTTGCCTGGTTTGTAAATAGTGAAGTGCTTGTTGTAGGAGGTGCTGCTCACCTGCTAATTCGATAAGTAAGGTGCCGAAAGGCGTAGCTTGGATATGATCCATATTGCCATATAAAATACTGGCATCAATTTTGAAGCGCTGAATCATTCCTGAAATAACTGGTTCTTCTGTGGAGTGTCCCACAAAAGATAGGCGCACAATGAGATTGCTACTAAGCGTAGGGGCTGGTGATAATTCAATATCAGCAAAAAAATCAGGCAAGTTATGATTGATGATGGAACTAATAAATTGTCTAGTGGTAGTTGCCTGTGGTTTTGTGAAGACATTCAATACTGGTCCTTGCTCGATGATTAAACCACCTTCAAGGACGGCAACTTGATGGCAGATCTCTTTAATAACCTGCATTTCATGGGTAATGAGGACGATGGTTAGTCCGAATTCTCGGTTAATGTTTTTGAGTAATGCTAAGATGGATTTTGTGGTTTGTGGGTCGAGGGCTGAGGTGGCTTCATCACATAGCAGTACTTTGGGGTGATTAGCTAGGGCTCGAGCGATACCTACCCGCTGCTTTTGTCCACCACTCAACTCAGCAGGGTATTGATCTTTTTTATCAACCAAATCAATGAGTTTTAAAAGGTGCATGACTTCTTTGTCAATATCTGCTGTGCTGCATTTCGCCAGTTCCAAGGGGAAGGCGATGTTTTGGTATACAGTGCGAGAAGATAATAGGTTAAAGTGCTGAAAGATCATACCGATCTTTTTGCGCTGCTCCCGTAGTTGTTCTTGGGTGAGGGTGGTAAGTTCTTGCCCATTGATAGTGACCGTACCCTTGGTTGGGGACTCAAGCATATTCATACAGCGAATTAGTGTGCTTTTACCTGCGCCGCTGGTGCCAATAATACCAAAGATTTCTCCCTGACCTACGGTAAGGTTGATACCCTTTAACGCATGAACCATGCCATTGGTACTTTGATAAGCTTTTTCAATGTTTTGTAACTGAATCAATTTGCTAACCTCCTTTTGACTGCAACGAAAAATAAATAACAAAAAAGCTGCTCCACAAATGGAAGCAGCCTAAAAAACTAGTTGCGCTTCATCTGCCAGGATAGAATCCTGTGGAGTTGGCACCGTTTCACAACATGTGAATGGTTGCCGCAGTTTCATAGGGCCATTCCCTCAACTGCTCTTGATGAAAATTTATTAACTTGTTGAGTAAGATGATAGCACACCCAATACGGGGGTGTCAATCCTATTTTTAAAACTGTTTTCTTTACTTTTTATAAAAAAAAGTGATATAATTTAACTAATTAAAGATTGAAAGTGATAAAGTAAAAAGGAGAACAAAAAATTATGGCTACCAATCCAAAGTTAAAGGATGAATTGACGGATCGGTTATTTCAAGGCATTTTATTATTACAAAATGAAGAAGAATGTTATCAGTTTTTTGAGGATATTTGTACGATCAGCGAGTTAAAGTCCCTAGCTCAACGGTTCGATGTGGCTTTGATGCTAAAACAAAAACATACTTATGATGATATTGTGGAAAAAACGGGAGCAAGTACTGCAACCATTAGTCGAGTAAAGCGTTGTTTGCATTATGGGGCAGATGGCTATAAACTGATTTTAGAGCGAGTTGAAAGTAAACAAACCCCAGGAGAGTAAGGAAAATACAAAGATGGAGCTGAAAGTGATGGAGCAACAAGAATTTGTACCTAAAATTCCTTATGGAACAAGGGATTTTTTGCCGAAGGAAGCCAGTCAGAAACGAGCAATGGAAGGGGCGTTGGCTGATCTATTTGATAGTTGGGGCTATGACGAAGTCATTACGCCGACAATTGAGTATTTGGAGACACTGGCAGTGGGAACGGGGAATGACTTAGATCAACATATTTTTAAATTTTTTGATAAAAATAACCGTATTTTAGCTCTGCGTCCGGATATGACCACGCCCATGGCACGGGTGGCAGCTACACGTTTGAAAGACGAGACCACGCCTTTGAAATTATTTTATTTGACCAATGTATTTCGTTATGAACAAGCTCAGACGGGACGGCAGTGTGAATTTTATCAGGCTGGGGTTGAACTAATGGGAGTATCAAGTCCTGTGGCTGATGCTGAGGTTATTGCCCTTGCAATTGAAGGAATTTTAAAATCAGGACTAAAGCAGTTTAAAATTGGTTTAGGACAAGTGAATTTTATTAATGGTGTTATGGCAGATAGTGGACTTTCCTTGCAACAACAAAAACAGGTGAAACATGCTATGTTAACTAGAAACTTAGTTGGCATTGATGAAATATTGGCAACTAGTGGATTGTGTCAGCAGGCGCAAAAGGTCTTAAAACATATCCCCCTATTACATGGTAAGCAAGAAATGTTAAAACAAGCGTATGGTATGGTGGCAAATGATACAAGCCATAGAGCGCTCGATGATTTGTCGCAGATTTATTCTTTGCTGGAAAGCTATGGTGTAGCTGAATATGTAGATTTTGATTTAGGTATCATTCGTGACTTGAATTATTATACAGGTATGGTGTTTGAGGCTTATACACCAGGACTTGGCTTCCCAATCTGTGGTGGCGGGCGCTATGATACTATGCTTGGTTCTTTTGGCGTAAATTCAGGAGCAACTGGTTTTGCTTTAGGAATTGAACGTATGCTATTGGCATTAGAACGTCAGGGAATTATCAGTGTGACTAGTTCTAAAGATGTATATATTGGTTGGGACAATGAAAAACTAGTAACAGCCATTGCACAAGGAGAAGAATTACGTAAACTGGGGCAACGGATAGAGGTCGGCCTTGTTATGCAGACCAAGGCTGAGGCTGAGGCTAGTCAACAAGGAAAAGGCTACAAAAAATTAATTTATATCGGATAAAGAAGAGCATAGATTTGGGTGGGTAGTAATATGTTAAACAGGGTAAAACAGGTGGTAGCAGCGTTGACAGCTGAAATTACGCCAGAGGATAGACTGTTTGTGAGCCACTATTTAAATACTGAAGAACAGACGCTATTTGGGGGAATGAATCTCCCAGATCAGCGTCATGTTCTTAATGTTGCATATACAGCATTACAATTGGCTAAGGATCAGGAAAATATTAACCAGAATTTATTAGTTAAATGTGCTTTGCTACATGATGTGGGGAAGATCAAGGGTGATGTGAGTACGTTTGATAAGATTATGACGGTGATTGGGCATAAAGTATCCCCACGTTGGGCAAAACAGTGGGGGCGGCTTGGGCGGGGCAATAAGCTCAAAAATCTGCGACATGCCTTTTATATTTATTTCCACCATGCTCAGCGGAGTGCTACTATGCTGCAAAAAGTGGGTGTAAGTCCCACAGTGGTGAATATTGTTGCACGACATCACCAAGCCCCAGCCATTCATGATCCGCTGGAGCTGGTAATACTGCGTAAGGCAGATGATCTAAATTAAGGCATTAATAGCCCTTATCTTTATCAATCACATTTAACATTTCCTTATGTTGAATGTATCTTGAGAGGTTATCGGCAAAGAGTTTGATTGCCCGGTCTAAGTAGTTGGGGGATAGAGCAGCGAGATGAGGGGTAATGATGACATTTTCCATATTCCAAAGGTGGGAGTTCTCAGTTAACGGTTCATGTTCAAATACATCCAGACCAGCACCTTTGATCAGTCCCTGCTCGAGGGCAGTGACCAAATCCTCTTCATTCACGACAGCTCCCCGGGAAATATTCATGAAATAAGCGGATGGTTTCATGAGAGCAAATTCTTTGATGGTAAATAAATGTTTTGTTTCTTCCAATAAAGGAAGAGCGACCACGATAAAATCAGCGCTTGCCAGCAATTCTGGTAGTTGTTCTGGGGTATATAATTTATCGACAAACAGTTCGGTAGTCATAGTTCGTTTGCTAGCGATAACTTGCATGCCCATCCCTTTGGCTTTCTTGGCAATTTCTCGACCAATACTGCCGAGACCAACAATTCCGATGGTCTTATCGTGAATTTCTTCAACATGAGAACGTTTCCACTGCTTATTGGCTTGTTGACGGATGAAGACATTGAGCCCACGAGTAAAGGCTAACATCATGGCCAGCACATGTTCGGATATTGGTATACCATGAATTCCTCGCGAATTTGTTAAGAGGGTATTGTTAGTTTTGATTTCCGGGAAAAGTAAATTTTCTATACCAGCACTTAAGGCATGAATCCATTTTAGTTTGGGAGCTATTCTGTAGAGAGGCTGAATATCCATTGCGCCCCAAGTCAATAAAATATCAGTATCCCCTATGTGTTCAGCGCACTGCGCTAAATCACACAAAATAATATTGCTACTAGGTGCAACAGCCTTAATTGCTTTCAGATGGCGGTCAGTTAAGCTGTTAGTTACAAGGATGTTTAATCCAGGCATTGTTTTCGCCCCTTTTTGTAGTTTATAAATGATAGGTAAAGATACTACTAGAAATGACTTCTTAGGTTCTTCCAACTACTTCTACATATAACCCTAAAAGTCCTACATTTTCGTTGACGAATATTTTAAGTAATGTTAATATATCTATATGTTAATACTTTAAACAACTAAAGGATCAAGGAGGGCACTTATGACTTCAAGTGATATGGATTATCTTACGATTGCATTGCCGAAGGGCAAGTTATTTGATAAATCCGCTAAAATGCTGGCTAGCCTCGGCTATACAGCAGAAGGATTGAAGGAAAACTCTCGTAAATTAGTAATTACCAATGAGCAGGAAAAAATACGGTTTGTTATTACAAAAACAGCAGATTTACCAACTTACGTGGAATATGGGGCTGCTGACATTGGGATTATTGGAAAAGATGTGTTAATGGAAGATAGTAAAGATGTGTATGAACTATTAGATTTAAAGTTTGGCTTATGCCGGATTATGGTGGCTGTGCCAGAGGCTTTGAAACAAGAAAAATTAAGTGACTATGCACATATGCGGGTTGCTACTAAGTTCCCCAATATTGCTGAACGTTTTTTTCATAGCATGGGGATGCAGATGGAATTTATCAAATTAAATGGTTCCATAGAGCTAGCACCAATGGTTGGTTTGGCTGAAATTATTGTGGATATTGTGGAAACTGGTAGTACGCTTAAAGCTAATAAGTTAGTAGAAGTTGCTAACATTCAAGTCGCCACAGCGCGTTTTATTGCCAATCGTGTTAGTTTTAAAATGAAGTTTGACCGCATTAACAAAATAACAGAACAATTAAAAGCTTTGGTAGAAAGTGAGGGTTAACATTGAAGATTATTGATACAAAGAAGATGTTGCCACAGGCCGTAGCACAGTTATTAAAAAAACCACCCTTTGATCAAGTAGTATTGGGCGAAGGGGCTAAGGCTAGTATTATCAAGGTCTTTGGTAGTGAGCTAACAGCGACTGAGGTCGTAGAAAAAATTGTGAATGATGTACGGGTAACGGGGGATAAGGCTGTCTTTCGCTACACCCAGGATATTGATGGTGTAATCTTAAACTCTGATACCATTGAAGTCACTGCAGATGAATTTATTCAGGCGGCACAAGGGGTAGATGAGAAGGTGCTCTCTGGCATACGTCAAGCCATTGCCAATGTGAAATCTTTTCATCGGGAACAACTTCCCAAGTCTTGGTTGACCTATCGTGAACATGGCTCGATGCTCGGGCAAAGCTGTATCCCTCTTGAGCGAGTCGGTATTTATGTTCCGGGCGGGACGGCCGCTTATCCATCCTCAGTGATTATGAATGCAGTACCTGCAGTTGTGGCAGGGGTGAAAGAAATTATCATGGTGGTACCCCCCGCCAAGGATGGCAGTGTCAATCCTTATGTATTGACGGCAGCGAAGGAAGCGGGGGTAACGCGAATTTTCAAAGTAGGTGGGGCGCAAGCGGTCGCAGCCTTGGCTTTTGGTACAGACCTGATTCCGAAGGTTGATAAAATCACTGGCCCTGGTAATATCTTTGTAACCTTGGCAAAAAAAGCGGTATATGGTCATTGTGGCATTGATATGCTTGCTGGGCCGAGTGAGATTTTGATTGTGGCGGATAAAGCAGCAGATCCTGCTTATATTGCGGCGGATATGCTTAGCCAAGCGGAACATGATGTGTTAGCGTCGAGCATTCTCATTACCGATAGCAAACAACTGGCAGAGCAAGTAGCCAGTGAGGTTGAATACCAATTGGCCCAGTTGCCACGTAAGAACATTGCGCAGGCAGCCCTTGAACGCAATGGTTTATTGATTCTGGTGGAAGATATGATGCAGGCTATGGAACTGGCCAATCTATCGGCACCGGAACATTTAGAAATACTAACCGAACAGCCTTTTGCCATGCTGCCTTATGTGCGCAATGCTGGTGCGGTATTTTTGGGACCTTATTCTCCAGAACCCTTAGGGGATTATATGGCAGGGCCTAATCATATACTACCCACAGGGGGAACGGCGCGTTTTTACTCAGTGTTAAATGTAGAGACATTTATGAAAAAAACTAGCATTATTGCATATACCAAAGAGGCCCTGACTGCTGTATCTGATCATGTGATTGCACTGGCAGAAGCGGAAGGGTTAGTGGCTCATGCAAATGCGATTAGAGTGAGGGAAAAATAATGATATTTGATTACAGACCAGGATTAGAGAACATGAAGCCTTATTCCGTGGAAGAAAAAGAATGGGATATTAAACTAGATGCCAATGAAAGCCCTAATAATTTGCCTCCTTTAGTCTGGGAACGGGTAATGAATCAATTGGAATACCTAGCCTTCAATCGTTATCCTGATATGGCGGTGCGGGAACTACGGGCGCAAATTGCGGAAAATTTTAATACTAATGTGCAAAATGTGCAAGTCGGCAATGGTTCTAGCGAAATTATCATGGCGTTGTGCCAGGTTTTTGGCGGCGCCGGACGGAGTATCGTATTTCCAGTACCATCCTTCTCCATGTATGCTGTATATACTCAGTTATCCGATAGTCAACCAGTTCCTGTAAGGCTGAATGAGGATTTTTCTGTATCACGGGATAAAGTTCTTGCGGCAGCAGAAGAATCTAATGCCAAGCTTATTATTTTATGTAATCCTAATAATCCAACAGGGACGGTAATGCCTCATGAGGATATTGAATATATTGTAAGTCAAGCCAAGTGCCCAGTACTGGTTGATGAAGCGTATTTTGAATTTTATGGCGAGTCTGCAGTGGATCTAATGGCCAAATATGAAAATATTATTATTGCTCGCACTTTTTCCAAAGCTTATGGCTTAGCTGCAGCGCGCGTAGGATATGTCCTAGGAACAGCTAGTATTATTGCGATGTTAGATCGGGTATTGATGCCTTACCACATTAATTCACTATCTTTGGCGACAGCGGAAATTTTGTATCAAATGCGTGATGAATTTATGCCAAGCCTAGAGCAAATTGTCGCTGAGCGCATTAGACTAGCAGCTGCGTTGGAAGGGATTGCCGGCATTAAAGTGTACCCTTCAGAAACCAACTTTTTGTTAATCAAAACAGCAAAAAGTAAAGAATTAGGTGCCTATCTATCGGCAAAAAACATTGGTATTCGTGATTTTTCCGTAGTGCCTGGTCTGATTAATTGTATTCGCCTTACCGTGGGGACACCACTAGAGAATGGCAATTTATTGAAGGCCATTACAGCTTTCATGAGAGAAGGGGCAGTATGATACGGACAGCAGAAGTAAAACGCCAGACAGGGGAAACTACTATTACGGCCAGTCTGACCATTGATGGTACTGGGCGTAGTGAGATTACGACGGGTATTGGTTTTTTTGATCATATGCTGATTTTATTTGCGAAACATGGTTTGTTTGATTTGAATATCGCAGCCATTGGTGATTTACATATTGATGGTCATCATACCGTGGAAGACACAGGGATTGTTTTAGGACAGACATTGCTTAAGGCTCTAGGGGATAAACAGGGCATTAAACGGTATGGTACGGCTTTTGTACCCATGGATGAATCCTTGGTGATGGTATCCTTAGATATCAGTGGGCGGCCATTTTTAGCCTTTGATGTAGAGATCCCTAGCGCCAGAATTGGCACTTTTGACAGTGAACTGTTGGAAGAATTTCTACGAGCGTTGGCGGTGCATTCTGGACTTACCCTACATGTTCGTTTGATCGCCGGTAAAAATGCTCACCATATTGTGGAAGGTGTCTTTAAAGCCTTAGGGCGGGCCCTTGATGAAGCCACTAGTCAAGATAAGCGCATTGTAGGAGTGATGTCTACGAAGGGGAGTCTGTAGGAGGGAAATCATCGTGATTGCAATTATTGATTATGGTATGGGAAATCTGTTTAGTGTAGAAAAAGCCTTTGTCAAATTGGGTGCTGAAGTGGTGGTTACTAGTTCTCCTGAGGCTATTTTACAGGCGGATAAAGTCGTGTTGCCAGGGGTCGGGGCTTTTGGTGACTGTATGAAGAACCTGATTCGTTATGGATTAGTAGATGTTATACACAAAGTGATTGAGCGGGGTACGCCTTTTTTGGGGATTTGTTTGGGCTTACAGCTGTTATTTGAGGGCAGTGAAGAAGATCCAGAGGTAAAAGGTTTGGGAATATTCTCCGGCAGGGTACGTAAAATAGTGGCACCTACCTTTAAAGTTCCTCATATGGGGTGGAATAATCTTGAGGTTATTGGTGATAGTCAGCTATTTACCCAAATGGATCAGGAAACCTATGTATATTTCGTGCATAGTTATCATGCCGTGCCAGAGGATCCTAGTTTGATTACTGCTGTTACTCAATATGGTGGGCCTGTGACGGCAGCAATCGGACGGGGTAATGTGCAAGCCGTACAATTTCATCCAGAAAAATCAGGAACGGTGGGCCTTGCCATGCTGTCTAATTTTAAGGAGATGTAGCGATGATTATTTTTCCAGCCATTGATATTCGAGACGGAAAATGTGTACGTCTTACAGAAGGACGTTTTGATCAAGAAACTATTTTTGCTGATGAGCCTGTTGATATGGCTGTGCGCTGGGCTAATGAGGGTGCAGAATATCTACATGTAGTCGATTTGGATGGTGCACTGGCAGGTAAACCTGTCAACATGGCAGCGATAGCAAAGATTATTGCAGCAGTGGGTATTCCTGTGCAACTTGGCGGGGGAATTCGCACCTTAGACAATGTTAAGGAATGCTTGGATGCTGGTGTGCAGCGGGTCATTCTAGGATCGGTTGCAGTACGTCAACCCGATTTGGTGGCAGAAGCTTGCCGACGATATGGTGATCGTATTGTAGTGGGCATTGATGCCCGTGATGGCATTGCAGCAGTAGAAGGCTGGGGAGTAGCAGGTGGCATTAAGGCTGAAGAACTAGCGCAGAAAATGGCGCAAGTTGGGGTGGCACGCATTATTTATACTGATATTTCTCGCGATGGCATGCTATCTGGGGTAAATGTAGCGGCCACTGCATCCTTAGCTAAGGCAGCAGGCATTCCCGTTATCGCTTCAGGCGGCGTGCGAGATATGGCAGACATTGAGGCTATTAAAGCCGCTGAAAGTGCTGGCATTGAAGGGGTTATCGTTGGCAAGGCTATTTATATGGGGAATTTGCAGTTAGGGGATGCCCTTAAACTAGCACAGGGAGTGTGAGATTATGCATACCAAGCGCATTATTCCCTGCCTAGATGTGAAAGATGGGCGGGTGGTCAAAGGGACCAATTTTGTTGGTCTGCGGGATGCTGGAGACCCGGTGGAATTGGCAGCGGTCTATGACCAAGAATTAGCCGATGAATTAATATTTCTAGATATTACAGCTTCCTGTGAAGAACGCAATACCATGGTGCAAATGGTGGAAAAAACGGCATCACAAATTTTTATTCCCTTCACGGTGGGCGGTGGCATTCGTACGGTAGAAGATATTCGCAAGATGCTAAAAGCTGGAGCCGATAAAGTTTCCCTCAATACGGCGGCCATCAAAGATCCCAACCTGATTGCAGAGGGTGCTAAACGCTATGGCGCTCAGTGCATTGTCTTAGCGATTGATGCCAGGCAAACGGGGGTAGACAAATGGGAAGTCTACATTAATGGGGGGCGAACCGCCACTGGCCTAGACGTGATTGACTGGGCGCGTAAAGCCACAGGGCTGGGAGCAGGCGAAATCTTGTTGACCAGTATGGACCGGGATGGTGTGAAAGACGGTTATGATATTCTTCTCACGAAGGCGGTATCAGAAGCCGTTGGTGTGCCGGTGATTGCTTCGGGTGGTGCTGGAGAGTTGGAACATTTTTATGATGTATTAACCTTAGGGAAAGCGGATGCTGTACTGGCGGCTTCGGTCTTTCATTTTGGTAAATTTACGGTCGGACAGGTGAAAGAATATCTGAAAGCGAGAGGGGTAGAGGTAAGAAGATGATCAATATGGAAAATATGAAATTTGACGCGAAGGGTTTAATTCCAGCCGTGATTCAACAGGTAGAAACCGGCACGGTACTCATGCTAGCCTATATGAATAAAGAGTCATTGGCGAAAACCGTGGAAACGGGTGTGACCTGGTTCTATAGCCGTAGTCGCAACACCCTCTGGCAAAAAGGCGAAACTTCCGGTCATGTGCAAAAGGTCCAGGATATTTACTATGATTGTGATGCTGATACCCTGCTCATTAAAGTCGAGCAAACCGGCGTGGCTTGCCATGAAGGCACCTTGTCCTGCTTTAGCCGTAAACTTGGCGAGACTGATAGCCAAGGTGAAAAACAAGTGGATACTAGCAAGGTATATGGACAGTCGGTATCCGGAGTTTTACATGAACTGTATCATGTCATTAATGATCGAAAACGTAATCCCCAAGAAGGCTCTTACACCACCTATCTTTTTGAAAAAGGCCAGGACAAAATCCTGAAAAAAGTTGGGGAAGAAGCTGCTGAAACCATTATTGCTTCCAAAAATAATGATAAGCAAGAGCTCATATCCGAGATGTCAGATTTGTGGTACCACTGCTTGGTGTTACTCGCCAATCATGATGTAAGCCCTAGCGAATTGTTAGCAGAATTGCAAAAGAGACGAAAATAAAGTAAGAAAAGCTTGGCTGGATAGCCAAGCTTTTTTTACTTTCTCTCAAAGATCTAAACGGTCAGTAGATGGTAGCATTTAAATACATAGATTGTGCGAGATACATAGGGATTGTTAAAGGTTAGCGCAGCAAGCTTGTCTACCCGTTCAAATTTTTGCTGGAGTTCTGGTAATTTCTCAGAACTACCAAAATACAAGGCGTTAGACACCTTCTTGTTGCGCAGCCTGTCGTTCCAATACGCATAATTTGAAGGTGGAGCACTGGTCAGGATATACACTTCTGGTTGTCCTTTGAGATAGTACCAAGCCATAGAGGCATTTTCATAGGAATCACTTAAAATGATTAGGTCGTCTGAGGTCAAATAAGCGTTACCGGATTGGAAAAGCTCCTGATACCC
>Ga0224527_1001059_pt1 | contig 14936 bp, 8 predicted proteins | sample CBST0metaG_FD_179882 | JGI IMG/M metagenome (GOLD analysis project Ga0224527, IMG submission 179882) | Peat soil microbial communities from Stordalen Mire, Sweden - C.B.S.T0 | ecosystem: Environmental > Terrestrial > Soil > Wetlands > Peat | place: Sweden: Norrbotten County, Stordalen Mire... | reverse complement strand
CACCAACTCCACCCCGAGGCCCCTACCGTTGAGAAGATTTGCTGCCGTTACCGCCTTCCTCCTGCTTGTCCTCATCCCCGCGCTGCGGGCGCAGACCCCGTCCGCCCCTCCGGTGGAAGACCGCCGCAAAGCCCTCAACGCCATCTTCCACGACTATTGGGAAGACACGCTCAAGCACGACCCGGAGTTCGCCTCGATCATCGGCGACAAGCGATACAACGACCGCATTGACGACTACTCCGTACAGGCCGTGAACGACGCGCTGACCCGCGAGCAAACCTTCCTGATGCGGCTGGCGGCCATCGACCCCACAGGCCTGACCGGGCAGGAAAAAACCAGCCGCGAGTTGCTGCTGCGCCACTTCGCCGACGACCAGGAAGCCGCCGACTTCAAAGAGTGGGAGATGCCCCTGGACCAGATGGACGGCATCCACACCACTTATCCGCAACTGGTAGCGCGGCTCAGCTTCACCACCGTCAAGGACTACGACGACTGGATCGCCCGTTTGCACGCCATGCCCAAAGCCTTCAGCCAGGTGACGGCCAATATGTCCATCGGCATGGACGACCGGCGCGTGCCGCCCAAGTACCTGCTGGAAAAGGCGCTCGAAAATGTGAAGGCGATGACCGCGCAAAAGCCCGAGGATTCGCCTCTGTCCCTGCCGCTGAAGAGCTTCCCTGCCACGATTCCGGCCGCCGAGCAGGAGCGCATCAGGACCGAGATGCTGGGCGTAATCGGCAACGAAGTGCTGCCGGCCTACAAGCGCTTTGCCCGCTTTCTCGAGGTCAGCTACGTGCCCGCCGGCCGCGAGCAGCCCGGCATCAGCGCACTGCCCGATGGGGCAAGGTATTACCAGTTTCTCATCCGCCGCGCTACCACTACCCACCTGACCGCCGAGCAGATTCACCAGATCGGCCTCGACGAGGTGAAAAAGGATGAGGCTGAGATGCTGGCCATCGCGCAAAAGCTCGGCTTCAAGGATTTGCCGAGCTTCCGCGCCAGCCTGAAGGCCAACTCCAAGCTCAAGGCCGCCTCGCCCGAAGCGCTGCTGAACGCCTATCGCGGCTACCTGACACCCATGCAGGCCAAACTGCCCGAGTTCTTTGGCCGCCTGCCCAAGGCGCCCTTCGAGGTGGTCGCGGTTCCCGGCTACCTGGAGAAGACCGCCGCGCCCGCCTACTATGAATCCGCCACGCCCGACGGCAGCCGGCCGGGCCGCCTGTGCATCAACACCTACGACGCCACCAGCCGCAACCTCTACTCCGTCGAAGCCATCGCCTACCACGAAGGCATTCCCGGCCACCACCTGCAGCTTTCCATCGCCCAGGAGATAACCGGCCTGCCCGCCTTCCGCAAGTACGGCGGCTACCCGGCCTACACCGAGGGCTGGGGCCTCTACGCCGAGCACCTGGGCAAGGATGTCGGCTTTTACCAGGACCCTTACTCCGATTACGGCCGGCTGGAGACCGACATTTGGCGCGCCATCCGCCTGGTAGTCGATACCGGCGTCCACTCCCAGCACTTCACCCGCCAGCAGATGGTCGATTATTTCCACGAACACTCGAATCTCGACGAGCCCAGCATTCAGGCCGAGGTGGACCGCTACATCGCCTGGCCCGGACAGGCCACGGCCTACAAGATCGGCCAACTCGAAATTCTGGGATTGCGCGACAAAGCCCAAAAGGCTTTGGGCGACAAATTCGATCTGCGCGCTTTCCACGATCAGGTACTGGACTCCGGCGCCTTGCCGCTTGACGTGCTTGATGCGCAAATTGATGGGTGGATTGCGAGTCAGAGAACCGCCGTTCAGCGATAGACTAAAAAGAAAGACTGCATGAGCGTGGTATTCCTACCAGTGCCTGCTGGCGGTACTCCGATTGCCACGTCATTTTCGTTGCCGTTGGCTGCTACGGCAGAAGAGGGTTTCATGAAGCGTGTTTTTGTCCTGAGTCTGTTTCTTTGCGCGTTCACATGCGGACTGTACGCGCAGGCCGTCGATACAACTGTCTGCGATGTTGTGAAGAATCCAAAATCGTTCGATGGAAAGACGGTTCGGATCAAGGGGACAGTTGTTGCCGGGTTCGATCAGTTCATCGTGAAAGATGGCGATTGCGGCTATCCCGTGAATGGAATTTGGCTTTCCTACCCGCAGGGAACTAAGGGCAAGGCTGGCCCGGTAGCTCTTTTGCAATTGTTTCCGGCGCACGACTTTGCCGGTACCGTAGCGGCTCCGACACGGACACCGGTAGCCCTGGAAAAAAGCAAGGACTTCAAGCAGTTCGATTCCCTGCTTTCTCAAAGCCATAACAAGGGCACAGGCGTCTGCCTTGGATGCGCCCGCAATGAGGTGAATGCAACGCTGGTGGGCCGGCTGGATAGCGTAGCCGATACGTCGGTGAAGCACAATGCGGCGGGCAAGGCTGTGAGTTTGGGCGGCTTTGGCAACATGAATGCCTATCCGGCTCGCCTGGTCCTTCAATCGGTTACCGGCGTGTCTGCGAAGGAAGTGGACTTCTCGGCCTCCGATGCAGCCACCAAGGGTGGTATGACACCGATTTCCGAGGATCAGGGCTTCTACGATCCGCTGGCAGCCGCGCAAAAGGCCGCCGCCGGCCTCGGTGCCAGTCCTGCCGGAGTCAGTGCCCAGAAAGACGCCGCTGTATATGGCAAGCCCGGTGAACGCAACGGCACAAATGGCGTATTCGTTGCATCCGGCATCGCCAACGAAGTCTCCCCCAAAGAAGAAGCTCTGAACGAGCATGATTCTCCTGACGGAGTGATCTACAACTGCACATTCAACACGAACCGTTTGGATCGTGAGGCGCACACACTGGCCATGCTTCACCTAGGCCATCATGTTTCAGACTTGCGCAGCCCGGAAATAGCTCAGCAAACCGCTCTGCCTTACATACTTGAATACAACGCGTGGATGATTACAACAGCTGCCTCCATGGGCAACGGCGGGAAGTTCCTGACGTTGCCGGGCGGATTCATGGTATGGAATTCAAGCTGGCCACCTGCGGATTCAACCGCCAAGATCGTCGACGCGATTACGAATTTCCTCGGCAAGGAAGCAATGCTCAGCAGGTAACCAATACCGGGAAAGCACCACGGCTGGCAATGCAATGCCGGTCATTTCAGCAGATCAAGACTGCGCGGGCTCGCACTTCAAGGGAAGTGCGAGCCCGCGCAGTCTTCGCTCATGCGAGTATCCTGAAAGCAGTACCACAACCCTCATACAGAACAGGAAAATATGGCAGAGATCGTTGAAGAAGTCGCTGAAATTCCCGCGCAGTTGCCCGAAGTCCGCATAGCCGTTCTGGGCGCCGGCAAGATGGGCGGCACCCTGCTGCAAGCCTTTCTGAAGCAAAACCTGTTTGCTGCCGATCAGATTCATGCCACGGTTGCCCACAAGGAGCGTGCGCTGGCCCTCAGCATCCAGTGGGGCGTGGATGTGGGCACCGATAATCTGGAGGCAGCCCGTCAGGCCGATCTTATTTTGGTCGGCGTCAAGCCCTTCCAGGTGCCTGCCCTGATTGCCGAGATTCGTCCCGCACTGACCAAGGACAAGACCATCGTCTCGTTCGCGGCCTCGGTGAAGACCCGCACCATCGAAGAAGCGGCAGGCCTTGATATTGCCGTGGTTCGCGCCATGCCCAACACCCCCGCAGCTCTTGGAGCGGGCGCCACCGGCCTTTGCCTGGGACGCTTCGTCTCAACCGCGCAGAGGGAACTGGCGCAGCGCATCTTTGATACCGTGGGCCGCAGCGTGGTGGTGGAAGAAAAGCTGATGAACGCCGTAACCGGGCTTTCGGGCTCCGGACCTGCCTATGTCTACGTCGTGATCGAGGCTCTGGCAGAAGCGGGCGTCAAGGTGGGCCTGCCCCGTGATACCGCAACCCTGCTGGCTGCGCAAACCGTCTTCGGCTCCGCCAAAATGGTACTGGAAACCGGCTACCATCCAGCTTTGCTGAAGGATACCGTGACCACTCCCGGAGGCTGCACCATCGAGGGCGTAATGGAACTGGAGCAAGGTGGTGTGCGCGTTGCGCTCGTCAAGGCCGTCATGCGCGCCACCGAGCGCGCCAAGGAACTGGCCGCCGGATAAATCCTCGTTTGCTTGCACTGCGCTCCATTCCTTCGCCGGTTTTCTCCATGCAAAACCGGCGAAGGAATGAAAGCCATAGATCCAACGTCCGCATCGCTTATTCGCCGATGCTTCAACCTGTTAACCTGCTACCTTGCCCATCCAACGCCCAATCTGGCTCCCCTCTTACCTGCCGGAACTCAATGGCCTGCGCGGTCTTGCGATTCTGTGGGTGGTTCTCTATCACTGCAATCCGCGACTGATGGACACATGGATTTATCACGCATCCCGATGGGGCTGGTCGGGAGTGATTATCTTTTTCATTCTCAGCGGGTTTCTGATTACATCCAACCTTCTGAGCGCACGGGACAAGTCTGGTTACTTTCATAACTTCCATGCGCGCCGGGCGCTGCGCATCTGGCCGGTTTACGCGCTACTGCTCGCGGTGGTTTACCTGGAGTCGCCGTGGTTCATCGGTCCTTCCATCTGGGACGCCGTGAAGGCTGCGCCCTGGCTGGCCTACATCTTCTTTGTGCAGAATCTGTTTCACCTCACCCTGCCGCCGGCACTCGGCCCCACCTGGGCTCTGGCGATTGAGGAGCAGTACTACTTCGTCTGGCCTCCGCTGGTCCGCTTTCTGCGCAAGCCCTGGCTCCTGACCATCGTTCTCGTGGCAGCACTGCTCGCTTCTCCGGCGTTGCGTCTTCTGCATCCAGCCTGGCTCACCCCCACCCACACGCTGATTCACCTCGATGGTCTCGCTCTGGGCGGCCTGCTGGCGATGGGAATCTACACGCTCCCGCTGAGCCGCCGCGTCTGGCTCTGGATGGGGCTGAGCGGTCTGGTGCTGGGCATTGCAGCGGCGGCTACCGTGGCCGGTGGCACCTGCTTCCTCGATTCCGCGCTCGCCATCGCCTTTACCGGCGCCGTGCTCGCCGCGATTGTCTCCACCGGCGCCCGCAATCTTCTCAGCGCCGCGCTGCGCCGCGGGCCTCTGCCCTTCTACGGTCGCATCAGCTACGGCCTCTACCTGATCCACATCTCTGTCTTCATCTTCTTCGGCTGGTTTGACCTGCGGATGGCCCCCTATGGCATCGCCGGCGACCTGACAATCGTGGCCTTCCGGCTGGCCGTCAGCACCGCCGTGGCAACTGCTCTCTGGTATGGCTTCGAGTCGCAGATTCTCAAGCTCAAACGATATTTTTAGAAAAACTTCAGTCCATCTGTGACCGTGGATTCGGACACCAGCAGGCAATTGATTGAGTGGAGGAGGCAAATGTCAAGATCACTCCGAAACATCCAGGGAAGCTCGTCCGGAGCGAAAGTAGCAGGGGCATCAAGCGTCCACAAAGTGGAACGCCGTCTCACCTGCGTGTGACATCAATCACCCCAGGTTGTAACCTGCGACTGGTAGGCTTTTATAGTCACCAGGAATGCCCTTTGCGAGGTGAATCATGAGCGAAGCAACAACGAAAGGCCCTCTAAGCCCAGAAATTCTGGCTAAGATGGACGCCTACTGGCGTGCCGCTAACTATCTCTCTGTCGGCCAGATTTACCTGAAAGACAACCCACTGCTGGAGCGTCCGCTGACCTTGGACGACGTGAAACCGCGTCTGCTGGGCCACTGGGGCACCACGCCGGGACTCAACTTCCTCTACGTGCAATGGAACCGCCTGATCCGCGAGCGCAACCTGAACATGATGTACATCATCGGTCCGGGGCACGGCGGTCCAGCGCTGGTGGCCAATACTTATCTCGAAGGTTCGTACTCTGAAATCTACCCGCACATCGAACAAAACCGGGACGGCATCAAGCGCCTCTTCCGCCAGTTCAGTTGGCCGTATGGCATCCCCAGCCACGTGGCGCCGGAAACGCCGGGTTCCATCCATGAGGGCGGCGAACTGGGCTACTCGCTGGTACATGCTTACGGCGCGGCCTTTGACAATCCGGACCTGATCGTAGCCTGCGTGGTGGGCGACGGCGAGGCGGAAACCGGACCGCTGGCCACAAGCTGGCACTCCAACAAGTTCCTGAATCCCGCCACCGACGGCGCGGTTCTGCCCATCCTGCACCTGAACGGCTACAAGATCGCCAATCCCACGATTCTCGCCCGTATTCCCCATGCCGAGCTGGAAGAGTTGATGCGCGGATACGGCTATGAGCCATTCACGATTGAAGGCGACGACCCGGCTACCATGTTCCAACAGGCTGCGGCAACCTTTGACACGATGCTCGACCGCATCGCAGCCATCCAGAAGGCAGCCCGCGAAGACGGCGAGACCAAACGTCCGGCCTGGCCTATGCTGATCATGCGTACGCCCAAGGGGTGGACCGGCCCCAAGTTCGTCGACGGCAAGCCGGTGGAAGGCACTTGGCGCGCGCATCAGGTGCCGTTTGCCGAATTGCGCGAGAAGCCCGAACATATGCGCCTGCTGGAAGACTGGATGCGCAGCTACAAACCCGAGGAACTCTTCGATGAGAAGGGCAAGTTCCGCGAGGAACTGGCGGAGATAGCGCCCAAGGGCCGGCTGAGAATGGGCATGAATCCCCACGCCAACGGCGGTCTTCTGCTGCAACCGCTCAAGGTGCCCAATTTCCGCGACTTCGCTGTAAAGATCGAAGGCCGCGGTCAAACCGACTCCGAATCCACACGCGCTCTGGGGCATTTGCTCCATGCGGTGATGGAAGCCAACAAGGAGGAGAAAAACTTCCGCGTCTTCGGCCCCGATGAAACTGCCTCCAACCGCCTCGGTGACGTGATTACAGGAACCGGCAAGGCCTGGATGGCCGAAACGCTTCCGGTCGACGAAAACCTGTCCGAAACCGGACGCGTGATGGAGATACTGAGCGAGCACATGTGCGAAGGCTGGCTCGAAGGCTACCTGCTCACCGGCCGCCACGGCTTCTTCAACTGCTACGAGGCCTTCATCCACATCATCGACTCGATGGTGAACCAGCACGCCAAGTGGCTCAAGGTCACCCGGCAGATTCCCTGGCGCAAGCCGATCGCCTCACTCAACTACCTGCTCAGCTCGCTGGTTTGGCGGCAGGACCACAACGGATTCAGCCATCAGGACCCCGGCTTCATCGATCACCTGATGAACAAGAAGGCCGACGTGGTGCGCATCTATCTGCCACCGGATGCCAATACGTTGCTTTCCATCGGCGACCACTGCCTGCGCAGCAAAAACTACATCAACCTGATCGTGGCCGGGAAACAGCTTGCGCCGCAGTGGCTCTCAATTGAAGAGGCGGTGGCTCACTGCGCAACCGGACTGGGTATCTGGAAGTGGGCCTCGAACGACGACGGCAATCCCGACGTGGTGATGGCTTGTTGCGGCGACGTGCCCACTCTGGAAGCACTGGCCGCCGTCTGTCTGCTGCGCGAGAAGATGCCCGATCTGCGCATCCGAGTGGTCAATGTGGTGGACCTGATGACATTGCAGCCGCAATCGGAGCATCCGCATGGACTGCCGGACGAAGAGTATGACCGTCTGTTCCCGCCCGATGTTCCGGTCGTATTTGCCTTCCACGGCTATCCATGGCTGATTCACCGGCTCACCTACCGGCGGCACAACCACGACAACCTCCATGTACGCGGCTACAAGGAAGAGGGCACAACCACGACGCCCTTCGACATGTGCGTACTGAACAACATCGACCGCTATCAACTGGCACTGGACGCCATCACGCGCGTTCCGCGCCTGGCGGATCAAGTCGATGCGGCCCAACAGTGGTACTCGGAAGCCATTCAACGCCACAAGCTCTATGTGTCCGAGAATGGCGACGACCTGCCCGAGATAAAGAACTGGCGCTGGCCCAAGAGCTAACGCGCCAATCGGCCGCCCCGCACCATGGAGCCGACCGTTCGTCATCAACTGGCCAGGCCCGGCATTGCCGGACCTGGCCACTAACTTGCTGACACCTTCAGCACAAAGCAGAGGTTCTCTTTCATGTCGTCCTTGCCCGTATTGGTTTTGAATAGCGGTTCTTCTTCCATTAAATTTTCAGTTTATGAGGCCAGCGACGGCCAGCGGACCAAGCTCTTTGAGGGTGCGGTCGACGGTATCGGCACCGATCTGGGTAAGTTCTGGATCAAGGATGCCAATGGTAAAAAGCTGGTCGATCAAACTCCGGCTCTGCCCACGCGCGCCGTGGCTTTCAAGCTGGTAGCTGATGCGCTCCACTCCGCCGACTTCCCTGCCCCGCAGGCCATCGGCCACCGCATGGTTTCAGGCGGCCCCACGGTGCTGGAAAACCAGCTCATCACGCCCGCCCTGATCGACGAAATGGAAAGCTACACGGCCTTTGCGCCGCTGCACACGCCCATCGCCGTCTACATCATGCGCGAGTCTTTGCGGCTGTTCCCCGGTATTCCAAACTTCGTCATTCTCGATACCTACTTCCATCGCACCATGCCCGAAGTGGCCAAGCATATGCCCATCCCCGAGGAATATTCCGCAATGGGCGTGCGGCGCTACGGGGCGCACGGCGTCTCTTATGAGTCGATCGTTTACCAGTTGCAGCCCAACGTGCCGGAGAAACTGATCGTCGCCCATCTGGGTAACGGCGCGTCCATCTCCGCCATCCTGAACGGCCAATGCCTTGACACCTCGATGGGCTTGACCCCCACCGGCGGCATCATCAGCGGCACCCGCACCGGCGACATCGATCCAGGCGTGCTGCTGTTCATCCTGCGCAAAATTACCGAGACAACCAAGGACGCCGAAGAGGCTGCCGACAAGCTGGAGATCGTAGCCAGCAAGAAGGCCGGCTTGCTGGGCGTCAGCGAACTCTCGAATGACATGCGTGACCTGCGCGAAGCCATCCAGGCCGGCAACGCCAAGGCGCGGCTGGCCGTGGACAAGTTCGTCTGGACCATCCAGAAGTGGATTGGCAGCTATATCGCCGAACTGGGCGGGCTTGACATGCTGGTCTTCACCGGCGGCATCGGCGAAAACGACATCGTCTCGCGCGCTGAAATCTGCGCCGGACTGGGCGCCCTGGGCATCGTGGTCGACCCGGCCCGCAACAACGTTCGCGGCGAAGCCACCATCTCAACCCATGACTCACCCGTCACCGTGCGCGTCATCCCACCCGCCGAAGACCTCATCATCGTCAACCACGTGGTGCGACTGCTGGCAGAGAAGTAAAGTTGGCGGCATCCTGAGTGAATAGAAAAGGCCCCAAACGGGGCCTTTTCTATTGGTGGCTTGCTGTTCTGTTCGTGCTTAGTCTTCCAACTCGGGATGATAGTAACTCTCCCATCCGAGATAGCGCGTAGCGGCCTCGTGCACTGCCTTTGAAACGTCGCTGAAGTTGGTGGCAACGTGATGCTCAAAGCCCTCGCGGCAGATGTACTTCAGCAACTTCTGCAACTGAGGAATCTCGGTCACACCCGCGCCGCCGAAGGTTTCCAGCGGATCGTCAGTGAACTTGCCCGCGCCCGTATAGCCGCGAATCACGCCGCGGCGGTCGTCCGTGGAGTAGCGTGCAAAGCTCATCGCGCCAGCTTTCACACGGCCCACGCAGGTGCCGAAGGTATTCTCCTTGCCCACCGTACCGGCAATGATCGCCTGGTAGTCCATGTGAACTTCCTTGAAGAAGTGCTTGGGCAGGTTGGAGCAGTGGAAGCAGACGCACTTGTTGGGGTCGCTGCCGTAGTTGTTGTTCCAGTCCAGCAGCGCCGAAGGCGTGCCCGAAGCCAGCGCCATCATGTACATGCTGAGCGTGCCGGGTACGTCCACTTCGCAAGCCGAGGGAATCAGATCGTTGCTCATCATGCTCATGATGGTGCAGGGGACCACGCCGAAGAACTCTTCCAGCGCGTTCCAGCATTGCACTGCACTGATGGTGACGTGGGTCTGCTTCATCCAGGCGTCAATCACCGCGCCCAGCTTGGCCATCTTCAGCAACGCCGCGTCGGGAATACCGTTGGTCGAAACGTAGCTCTTGATGGCCGCAAGCTTTGCCTGCGCCGCGTCGTCGTTATCCTTCAAGCGGCCGATGCGCCCCAGAATCTCCGACAGATCGATCGGCTCAATGGAGATGCCGGAGGTTTCAAAAAGGCGCTCGGAATAGCGCACGGTGTTGAAGGCCGCCGGACGCGCGCCGATGGAGCCAATGCGCAGATTCTTCAGACCCTTCACGATGCGGCAAACGGCGGAGAACCACTCCAGGTCAGCTTTGAACTCGGCTGAGGTCAAGCTCTCGGTGTGCAGAGTGGTCAGCGAATAGGAAATGCCGTACTGCATCAGGTTATTGCAGCAGCTCATCTTGCCGCAGAAGCTGTCGCGGCGCTGCGCAATGGTCATGTCGTCGGTACGGTCGGGCGTGGCCTGCACCAGCACCGGAACCTTCAACCCAGAGAGGCGGATGGCATCTACGATGCCGCGCTCTTCGCCGAAATTCGGCAGCGTGATGAGGATGCCGTCGATCTCTTCGGCATGTTTCTTGAACAGCTCGGCGCAGCGCTGGGACTCAGCGTAGGTTTCCACCGCGCCATTGTTGGACTCTTCCGGACTCAGCACGATGGCCCGTGCGCCCGCCGCCTCCAGAACGGAGATGATCTCTTCGCGGCCCGACTTGGCCAGATGGTGGGGGAAAAATCCGCGGCTGCCTACGATTACTCCAAATGTCATTTTGCGTTGCGCTGCCATGTTCTCTGCTCCTTCAATTCTTGCCGCCTCAGGCGGCTTCATTGCACCTGCCGGGTCCGGAACTGCCGTCCTGCTTCCGGAACTTACCCGTCAGGAATTGTTGTTTAAACTGCTCCTCGCGCCACGACGGCCCGCGCGCTACTTCGACCTATGCGCTCACTTTTCCATGAGCGCCTGAGCGCCTACTTCCGGGCGCGTCCGGGGCGAAACTTGATGGTGTAAAACACCCCGATAATACCCAGCAAACCGCCCCACCAGATCGGCGTATGCAGGCTGGTCAACTGCACCAGCGGCGGGTAACTTCCCGTGGCCATCTCGTATAGGCCGTAGCCAAGGATCATCACGCCATAGGCCAGCAGCAGCACTCCGATAAAGAACCAGATCTGAATTCCGGAACCACGCATGTGTTGCAACCCTTTCTTCTCTCGTTACCAGAACAAAATGTTGAGTCCCACAAAGAGGATCACTGCTACGATCGCCCACAGCCAGACATTTTTGTAGAACGGAACCGGCTCTTCCTTGGGCAGGACTGTCGCGCCGTATACCAACCCATCCAACTCTGCGACCGGCCGCGGCTTGGTCAACAGACTCACCACAACCACGACGATGGACGTGAATAGGAACGCCCACAGCGCGCGGAAGACATTTTCAGCCATCGGCTTGGCGTCAGGCGAAAGCGCCACATTGGCCAGCGCGGCTGGGATCAACTTGACCCACAGGAACAAACCGGCCGAAAAGACGATGCCAGTAAGCAACCCCAAGAAACCGGCCAGCTTCGTGGCGCGCTTCGAGAACATGCCAAAAAGGATGGTGGCCAGAAGAGGCGCAATGAAGATGCTGAACAGCGCCTGCACGTAATCCATGATGCCGTGCGCGTGCATCACCAGATACGCCGCGCCGATGGAAACCGCCACTCCAAATAGAATCGACAATCGACCCACCAGCACATAGTGGCTGTCGGTCGCTCTCTTGTTGATCAGCGGCTTGTAGATGTCGTAGGTCCACACTGTGGAGAAAGCGCTCACGTTGCCCGCCATGCCGCTCATGAAGCCGGCGATCAGAGCCGTAATGCCGAGGCCCAGCAGTCCGGGTCCCAGGTAGCGCACCATCATCAGCGGCAGGGCCTGGTTGTAGCTGTGCAACTCCGCTTCCGGCGCGCCGCTGAGCACCTTCTGCTGGTAGGCTGCCGGCAGCGTGCTCTTGGACATTGCAGCCGAGCAGGCCTGCGTATTGATCTGGCCGCCCGAGGAAGCGGTACATGCAGCCACAACATCCTCGCCCACCAACTGACGGCGGCTGCCGTCGGGATTCTGCAACAACACCAAGCCCAGCAGGCCCGGAACAATGACGATAAACGGCACGGCCATTTTGAAGAACGAACCAATGATTGGAGCCATGCGCGCGGCACGCAGGTTGTGCGCAGCCAGAACGCGCTGCACAACCAAAAAGTCCGTGGTCCAGTAGCCGAAGCTGATCACAAAGCCCAGGCCAAACACGATGCCGGTCCAGTGCACGCCCATCGGATTGGCGGAAAAACTGCCCAGATCGCGCCACAGATGGAAGTAACTATCCGGCGAAATGCCCGGGTTGATGGATTGCATGTTGTGGATGATCTGCCGCTTCAGGCCACCCACCCCGCCTGCCTGATAGAGGCCCAGAATCGGAACCAGCAGCGCGCCGCCCCATATGAGGATGAATTGCAGAACCTCATTGAAGATGGCCGAACGCAACCCGCCCAGTCCCACGTATAGCGCCACGGCAACCGACGAGACCAGGATGCTGAAGGTAATGTCCCAGCCAAGCACGACCTTCATGACGACGGCCATGGCGAACATGTTCACGCCGCTCATCAGGATCATTTCCGTAGCAAAGGAAAAAGCCGCTACGGTACGTGCGCCTCCGCCGTAGCGCAGATCCAGGTAGCCGGGGACCGAGTGGACCTTCGACACGTAATAGAAGGGCATCATCACCAAGCCAAGGAAGAGCATGGCGGGAATAGCGCCAATCCAGTACCAATGGGTGGCCAGAATGCCGTACTGGTAGGCCGATCCAGCCCAGCCCATCAGCTCCAGCGAGCCCAGGTTGGCCGAGACAAAGCTCAAACCGGCAATCCAGGCGGTCATTTCGCGGCCAGCCATGAAGAACTCTTCGCTGGTGTTCGACCGGCCCTTCAGATAGAAACCGATCCAGAGCACCATGCCGAAGTAGATAGCGATTACGGCGATATCCAGCGGGCGCAGATGCGCCAGCGGTTCCGTACTGAAAGCGAGCATGGCCGGCAGCGAACCGAAGGCGCCGGCGGCAAGGTAAGTTGGGACCAATCCGAGCATTGAGTCACCTGAAAAAGAGTTGGATGCGTCGGCGGAAGCCTCAAGCATTCGCCCTTAAGTAAATGGGTTTACTCCATCATTTGTCAAGCGGCGATCCACAGCCGCCCATGAAATAATCCAGCTTCTGTTTGCCGTTCGCCATGAAGCTTGGAAGCCGGCAAAATAGTAGACGCATAAAGCTGAGAAAGCGTTTACTCGACGAAGTTTAGCACAAAAGCCCTACCTCGCACGACCTGAAAAATTAGCTGCGGTTCAGTTTGAAGGCTGTGCGCTTCCAGCCTTGGCGATTCGCCCCGTCTTCCCGCCGCGAAACTTCTCTTCAACCGTAATTCCCGCTCTCCGGGGCAGGAGATCAGGAACTTGCGTCCATCGGTCAGCGTCACCGTTGCGGAGCTACCGTCCTGCCCAGGCGTCGCTCCGGCTACGGGGTTGGCCTGTCGCAAGGGTGAGCAGAAGCTTGCACAGAACAATGATAACAAGCCATTTTTTTCGAGCTATTCGTTGCTCGTTTCCGAAATCTCGTGCAGCCAGCCGGGAGATTTGAGAAGTTCTCGTGGCCGCGTGCCGTCGGCCGCGCCAACCAGACCGTCGCGCTCCATCAGGTCGATCAGGTGCGCGGCACGGCCGTAGCCGATCCTCAGCCGCCGCTGCAACAGCGACGTGGAAGCCTTGCCGAACTCAAAGACCAGCCGAACCGCATCGTCAAACAAAGGATCGTTCTCGTCCGGATCGCTGTTCGATCCATCCCCTCTGCCAGCCTCGTCTTTGGGCACCTCCAGGAAATCCTCAACATACTCGGCTGTTCCCTGCGCTTTCCAGAAATCAACCACCGCCGAGGTTTCCTTTTCACTGGCATAGGGAGCGTGCAGACGCATCAAGCGGCTGGTGCCCGGCGGCAGAAAGAGCATGTCGCCGCGCCCCAGAAGCGCCTCGGCGCCGTTGTTGTCAAGGATGGTGCGGGAGTCCACCTTGGTGGCCAGCCGGAAGCTGATGCGGGTGGGCACGTTGGCCTTGATGAGGCCGGTAATCACGTCCACGCTGGGCCTCTGTGTGGCTAGAATCAGGTGAATGCCCACGGCGCGCGCCATCTGCGCCAGCCGCGTGATGGACTCCTCGACGTTGGCCCGGTCCAGCAGCATCAGATCAGACATTTCGTCAATGATGATGACAATGTAGGGCAGTGGCACTTCGTCCTCATCCTCATCGAACAACGAGGGCGTGGACGACTCGAAAAGCTTGTTGTAATGGTCGATGTTGCGCACGCTGTGGCTGGCCAGCAACTTCAGCCGCCGCTCCATTTCGCGGACCGCATTGCGCAGCGCGTTAGCCGCCAGCTTGGGGTCGGTGATGATGGGCGTAAACAGGTGGGGAATGCCCTCATACATGCCCAGTTCCACACGTTTGGGGTCCACCAGAATCAGCCGCACCTGGTCGGGCGTATTGCGGTAGAGCAGGCTCATGATCATGGCGTTGATGGCCACGGACTTGCCCGACCCCGTGGAACCGGCGATCAGCACATGGGGCATGGACGCCAGGTCGGCGGTGACAATGCGGCCGTTGATGTCCTTGCCCATGGCCAGAGTCAGCCGCGACTTGGCCTTGCGGAAGGTTTCGCTCTCAATCACGTCACGCAGATGGATGGTTTCGCGCTCACGATTGGGCACCTGGATGCCAACCGTACTCTTGCCCGCCATGCGCTCGATGAGAATGCTCTCCGCGCGCATCGCCAGGCAGAGATCGTCGGCCAGACCGGTGACGCGCGAGTATTTCACGCCCGCCTCTGGCTTGAACTCGTATGTCGTTACCATCGGCCCGGGGTTAATCTGCACCACCTGCCCGCGCACGTCGAATTCGGCGCAT
>Ga0224527_1001058_pt1 | contig 14938 bp, 18 predicted proteins | sample CBST0metaG_FD_179882 | JGI IMG/M metagenome (GOLD analysis project Ga0224527, IMG submission 179882) | Peat soil microbial communities from Stordalen Mire, Sweden - C.B.S.T0 | ecosystem: Environmental > Terrestrial > Soil > Wetlands > Peat | place: Sweden: Norrbotten County, Stordalen Mire... | reverse complement strand
AGGCGCTCGCCATTACCGGCACCGCGACGTACCTCCGCAAAGCCAAGTCGGCGCGGATCGTGGCCGAATGCGGAGCTGGCAAGACCTACATGGCGTTGGGCACAATTCATGTGCTGGCGGATGGGCGGCCCTGTACCACGCTGGTGATGTGCCCATCGCATATCACGCACAAGTGGGCGCGTGAGACTCTGCTGACAGTGCCGCGCGCCAGAACCTTTCTGATGGAGGATATGCGCAACGGCGGCGATCCCAAGAAGCCGCACGGCATCTGCGAAGTCAAGCTACGCAAGGGCAAGATCGTGTACGAGGGGCTGCGATTGTCTCTCGCCGACTTGCGGCGCATGGGCCGCAAGGAGTGGCGCAAGCGCTGCTCCGGCCCAGCCTTCTTCATCACCGGCAAGGACAAGGGGAAGCTGGGCTACTACTGGGAGCACGCTTACCTCAAGGCTAACTCCGGGCCGAATCTCGGGGGCGTCATCAATCCCGACACCGGCCAAGCGATCCTGGACTCGGAGCGACAGAAGCTCACCCATCTCGACTTCGTCGACAAGATCAAGCTCTTTGAGTCGGTGACTTTGCCGCATGACGGAACAACGCGCTATTCGGCACTCTGGCAGGCGGATCGCGAGCGCATTCAACGCATGGCGCCGAGCGAGTACATTGGCCGGTATATGGGTGGGTGGTTCGACTTCGCCGTCGCGGATGAATTGCATCAACTGGCCGGCGACACGGCACAGGGCAACGGTCTCGGCGTTTTGGGACGCGCGGCAAAGAGACTGATCGCTCTGACCGGTACCTTGATGGGCGGCTATGCCGACGATCTATTCAACATCTTTTACCGCATGGAGCCGCGCACGATGGTCAGCGAGGGCTTTGCCTATGGCGGCCAGGGACGGCGCGACTTTCAGCAACAGTATGGTGTGCTTGAAACCATCGAGAAGGTGCGGGATACGGACAATGCCTGCTCACGGGCGACGAAGAAGACGATCCAGGTTCTGAGGAAGCCGGGTGCATCGCCGTTGCTCTTCGGCAAGTTCCTGATGAACACGACGGCGTTCCTTTCGCTCGAAGACATTGCAGACAATTTGCCGCGATACGACGAGAGCGTGCTCTCGGTCGATATGGACAAGGCACTCGCCAAAGCCTACGAAGAGTTGGAAGGGGATATTCGATCCGCGATGCGCGCGCATCGGGGCAACAAGAGCCTGATGAGCATTCTGCTCAACACGCTCCTGCTCTATCCCGACCATCCTTACGGCTTCGAGCAGATCTGGGCGCGCGCCTTCGATCCGCAGACCAAAGAGCATGTGCGCTTTCTGGTGACGACGCCGCAGAACCTCAAGGAGGACGATCTCTACGCGAAGGAACGCGCGCTCATCGCCGACATCCGGGAGGAACTCACACAGGGGCGGCGCTGCCAGGTCTATGCGACTTATACCGGCGAGAAGGATGTCACACTGCGTCTGGAGTCTGTGCTCAGACAGGCTGGATTCCGGGTTGCCGTGCTGCGCTCTTCGGTTGCCACGGACAAGCGCGAGGAGTGGTATGAGCGGCAGCTGAAGGCTGGAGCCGAAGTCGTGATCTGCCACCCAAAGCTGGTGGAAACAGGGCTCGACCTGTTGGCCTTTCCGACGCTCTATTTCTACGAGACCGGTTACTCGCTGCATACCTTGCGGCAGGCGAGCCGCCGCTCCTGGCGCATCGGCCAGCGGCACGATGTCCGCGTGAAGTTCGTTACCTACACGGGCACCATGCAGGAGACCTGCCTCCGCCTGATGGGCAAGAAGATGCTCGTCGCGCTGATGATGGAAGGCAAGTTCTCTGGCGAAGGCTTGCAATCGCTCGATACCGACGAAGACCTGATGAGCGCGATGGCGCGCGAACTGGTCGAGAAGGCTGGCGTCGGCGAATCGGCAGATAAGTTGTGGAAAGAATTGCAGACCGAGCGGGAACGAGTTCTGCCGCAACCGCAGTCTGTAAAGGTCGAAGCCGATGACAATCCTGTCCTGGATTTGTCTATCGTCGAACCACTCGATTCGTCGATAGAGCATTCTGGCATCCATCTTGTTGAATCACCTGTCGCCACAAAGGTGCGCAAAAAATCCTCGCCATGGTCTTCGGGATCATCGCCCGCTGTGCAACTCAGCCTCTTCGGTTGATCATGACATTGATGGACAATTTGTCGTTCAAAACACTTCCCAATGGCTGCGAACGGTGCTAGCGTAGCCAATGGGAGAATCGTTCCGGCGATGCCGGCGTTAGCCGGTGCGCAATCAAAGGCAAGGAAGAGGGTCGGCGCGAGCTGGCCCTTTTTCTTGTCGGAGACTTTCCATGCCGAAAGGACCTTTTCTTCCCTCGGAGTTTGTGCCGACGAATTTCTCGACGGTGGACGACAAAGCGGAGTTCGGCAACACCTTCTTGCACTTCATCGAATCCGAGTGGGCCCAGACACTTTTCAACAAAGATTTCTATCAGAGGCTGTCGATGTGCTTCGGGCATATTGCGCACATGGATAGGCCGACCTTCTACGAGACTTGGTTCACTTGCGACCAGGATCGGCGGCGCTTCCTCGAGAAGACGCTCAAGTGGCCGTGCTGGGGCGATCCGGAGTACACATTCTCCGATGTCGAGCGCGCCATCCAAGAGGAAGTGCGCAGGCGCAATTACCTTGCCCGCTACGAACTGCGTGCAGCGGAGGCGGAGCGCGTGGCCGAGATGGAAACTCTCAAGCGACTTGAAGCGAAGTATCGAACGGTAGCCAGCCGTCAACCAGATGCGGACTCGGCCCCGACGATTCCACAGGCACCCGCGAAAGAAGCTTCCGGGACAAGAATGCCCGTGCAAGCCAGCCTCTTCTAACCAACATGGATTAATCCAAAATCCGCAGACAAGGAGACAAACTGCAATGGCCAACCTTGAAGCACAGGTTCTGTTGCGTGAGTTCAATTACAACGGCGTTCGCATTCCCGATCCGGCGCCACAGATGAGCGTCGAGCAGGTTCGCGACCTTCTCACTCCACAATTTCCTGAGATCGCGACCGCATCCCTCACCGGCCCGGAGGATACCGGGACCACGCTGCGCTACACCTTCAGTCGCGCGATTGGATCGAAGGGGTGAGCCGTGCGCGCCTCCACAATGTCGAAAGAAGAACTGGTGGAGTTGTTCCTCAAGAAGGCCGCGGAACCGCCTCCGGAAGCCAATCTCATTCTGGCGAGGCATCTCCAATCGAGAGAATCCTGCGATCTCGCACAAGCCGTCTCAGAAGCAATAAGGCAATATGTGGCGGCGGGAAGTTATCGGCTCCCGACGCCGCCGGAGCTTCTTCCGCCTCTGGGATAGCGACGCTCGCTCCAGTCTTTAGCCAGGCATTGCCTTCGCTCGCCGATGCTCGCGCTGAGTATAGCCACGAGGTCAATGCCGAACTGGTCGATGAACTCTGCGCCGCTTTGGCGCGCGAAGGGCTTGGAACTGCGGAGACATGGAGGAAATCCGGCGGCAATGCGCTTTCATTTGCCCAGCACGCCATGATGAGCGGCATTGGTGCGGAACGCGGCGAACCATCGCTTCGAGCTGCATGAGGCGCTGCTGATTTATCGCGACCGCCAGAGCAGATTCATTACACGCCACGACGTGGCAGCCCGCAAGGACGCGCCGCCCACACTCGGTCCGGCGCAGCCGCTCACTGTGGCATTTGTCGAGGTCCTGATGCGATCTCTCAGCGGCAGTGTTCAGGCCGAGGTGCTGCCGGCGAACATTCTGGCCAAGGCGGACCGCATGATCGTCTGGTGGACTCCCACGCGACGACGCCAGATGTTCTACGAGAACTCCGAAGGCAAGGCCGCGGAATTGAATGGCCGCATCTTCCCGCAACCTCCCCTGGTGTGGCGCGTCTCGCATGGAGAACTCAACATTCGCGCGCTCACTGAGAACAAGCGGCCCGAGGGTTCAACAAAACTTGCCGTCGCGCCATTTTGGAATCTCTCTGACGATGGGCACGTATGCACCGGCACCATGCGTCGCCCGGACAGCGCAGCGGTTGCTGCAATTCCGGCCTGGGAGGGCGGCTTCTGCGAGAGCGCCTTCACGCACGCCAACGTTGGCCGCCTCACGCGCCATGAGGGCGGATTCAATGGGCTGTGGAGTGGCCTGACTGGGAAGCGCCTGAAGTTTCCACTCGAAACGCTGATCGCCCTTCCGCAAACGCTCGCGCAGTTCGTGCGCGGAGAGAGAGGCTGATATGCGCATCGAGCACACGCTTCCAAGCGATCTGTTGGGCCAGAAGCCGGTGCGCGTCCTGGTCGTCGGCGCGGGCGGAACCGGCAGCGCCATCGTCATGGGACTGCCCTATCTCGATCAGGCGATGCGAGTATGGGGACGATCGGCCGGGCTTGAAGTGGTCATGATGGATGGCGATGCGGTTTCCGAGACGAACTGCGTACGCCAGCCATTCTCGGTCTCCGACATCGGGCAGAACAAGGCGACCGTTCTGATTAACCGCATCAACCTGTTCTGGGGCACGCGGTGGCGGGCTGAGCCGGCACATTTCGACGAGCGAACGCTTGATCGGATCAATGACCGGTCCGTCGATTTGCTGATCGGCTGCGTGGACACGCGCGCGGCGCGAAGCATTATTGCGCGAGCGTTGACGAAAGCAACATGCCGCGCAGCGTACTGGCTCGATCTCGGCAACAATGCGGCCAGCGGCCAGTTCGTTCTCGGCCAGCCGTTGAACGCGCGCAATCGCAGGAAGGCCGCTCGGCTGCGAACGGTGGGCGAATTGTATCCCGAAATCATCGACGCGGAAGCCGGTGAAGACCCGCTACCCAGTTGTTCTGCCGTCGAAGCGCTCGACCGGCAAGAGCCATTCATCAATCAGACTCTGGCGGCGAGCGCGCTGGCTATGCTGGCGCGGCTCTTCCGCTACGGAAAGCTCTCGCACCACGGCGGGTTTTTCAATGCACAAAATGGGTTTATGAGTCCTTTGCCCGTCGATCCACAGCTTTGGTCGAAGACGCGGAGACGCGCTCGGCAGTCGTAATCCAACAATCAAATTCCATCAGGAGAAAACCATGTTCAAAGAACTTCTACCAGTACTGCGCGACCGTGCGGTATTGCTGACGGTCACGCTTGTCGATGCCGATCAGATTCGCGTGAACATTGTGCCGAAGAAGCTCAAAGACGGCGACAATGACGCTCTCACCATCCCACTCAGCGTCACCGGCACCGCCCAAGACCTCGACGCCGAGTTGTCCACAACCATTGTCGGTTTCGTCGGTTCCCATCTCCAGATGAAGAACACCCTGGAGAAGGCCAAGGCCGAGATGGACGCGGCTTCCAAGACTGCGCAAGCCGAGGCGCGAGCAAAGTCGAAGACCGCGACAAGGTCAGTTCCGGCGAAGACGGAAGTCACTCAGAATGCTCCAGCGGCCAAGCCTGTCGAGCCAGCGAAGCCCGCACCGCAGAAGCCCGCAAGCCTCTTCGATATGCCGACACCGGCGACTACTCCCACCGCCGCGCCAAACGAACCGGAAGATGATACTGGATTTGCAGAAATCGACGATGACGAACCAATCGAAGAGGTCGAAGAACTGGATGACGCGGCCTGACGGCAACAATTTCTCTCTTCAAGAGGGAATCGGATAGCAAGCCACACGTCCGAAACCCGTGGGAAAATGCCGATAGCGCTCCCTTTGAGCGCAATGGGGCTGAAGTCGCCATTCGAGAACCGCTCCCATCCTTTCCTTGACAACTGGTGGTCGGGTGTCTACCATCGATCCTTAATTGGGGGTCGACTGTCTTCCATGACAAAAGAAGTACAACAGCGCATGGCCGTTCTGCAGGGCACGCTCGACATGCTCATCCTGCGGACACTCCTCTATGGGACTGCCCACGGACACCAGATCGGCAAGCACATTCAGCGGACGACGAACGACTTTCTGCAGATGCAACATGGTTCGCTGTACCCCGCACTCCATCGCTTGGAGCAAAGAGGATGGGTTGTCTCCAAATGGGAGCCTGCGCCGGACCGGAATCGAGAGTTCAAATACTACCGACTGACGGAAAAGGGCCGAAAGCAACTCGTGGTGGAAGAGTCGCAATGGAAGCAGATGGCCCAGGCTGTGGCGCGCGTGATGTGGCCGACGGCCGAGGAGAGCTGAGATGCGATGGTGGCAGATGCGCAAACGGAACGCGAACCTGGAGCGGGAACTGCAATCCGACCTCGAATTGGAAGAGGAGGAGCAGCGCGAACGCGGCTTGTCACCAGAAGAAGCCCACTACGCGGCTCGGCGCGCATTCGGAAATACCTTGCTAATCAGGGAACAGACTCACAACGCGTGGGGCTGGACCGGTTTTGAGCGATTCTCCCAGGACTTGCGCTACGCAATTCGACAATTGCGAAAGTCGCTGGGCTTCACTGTCGTTGCGGTGCTGACGCTGGCTCTTGGCATTGGAACGACGACGGCGATTTTTACGCTGGTTTATGACGTGATGCTGCGCCCTCTGCCTTTTGCGAAGGCAGATCGGCTGGTAAACATCGAAGAGAAGGTTGCGGAATGGAGCAACCTCTACCCCACGCTACCGGTAAGCGCAAATCACTTTACGTTCTGGCAGCAGAATAACCGCAGCTTCGACTCGATAGCGGTGATGGAACAGGGCACCGAGCCGCTTGGCGGTGGCGGTCATCCGCTGCAGGTGGGGACACTGTGGGCCACACCAGGAATCTTCTCTGTGCTCCAAGTGCAACCGATGATCGGGCGAAGCTTCACTGTCAATGAGATGCAAGAGGGACACGACGATGTTGCTGTCTTGATGTATGACCTGTGGCGCGAACAGTTCGGCGGCGATCCCGCTATTTTGGGCAAGACAATTCGCTTGAACGGCTTTCCGTGCACAGTGATTGGCATAATGCCACAGTCGTTCCATGTGCCCTCGATACGAACAGACCTCACCGCAGGCACTACAAAACGTATCCAGTCCATTGGAGTTTTGGAACCACTGACCTTTTCAAAAGAAGAGCTCGCCGAAGAGATGGGCGACCTGAATTACTTTGGACTCGGGCGTCTCAAGGCGGGAGTATCGGTTGCCGCAGCGACGGCTGACCTAAATGCTCTTCAGCACACGATCAGCGCAAATTTGCCTGCGGATGAAAAGTCAACTCTCTCAGTAGCGCTCACGCCATTTCAAGAGCAGCTTGTGGGCAACAATCGGAAGCCTCTGATGATCCTGCTGGTGGCTGTTGTGGGACTGCTGCTTGTCGGGTGCGTGAATGTTACGAACCTGCTTTTGGCGCGCGCAGTTGGGCAGAAGCAACAAATGGCAGTGGCGGCGGCACTGGGAGCGAGCCGCACGGAGTTGGTGAGAATGGCGCTCCGCGAAACGGTCGTGCTTGCCGCAGCTGGGGGTGGATTGGGCGTTCTATTGGCTGCGGGCATTGTTCCCGCCATGCAACCATACCTGCCTCCGGCACTCGATTTTCGCGGCTCTATGCATCTGGATTGGGCTGGAGCCGGATGCGCGCTGCTTCTGGCTGTGCTTGCGACCTTGCTGGCGGGAGCGGCACCGGCGTTCATGATCTCTCATACGGCCCCGCACGAAGTTCTGCGCAGCGAGTCACGGCTGGCGAGCGAATCGAGGGGCAGCCGGCGAGTAAGGCGACTGCTGGTTGGAACCGAAGTTGCGATCAGTGTCGCGCTGATCTTGATGACCGGGCTTCTAACCGCTAGTCTGGCAAAGCTAATGAACGTGCAGCGAGGGTTTAGTACCGAGCGGACCATGACGGCCACGGTCGATCTGCCAAGGGAGTCTTATCGCGATGGCCGTCATCGCGCGGAGTTTTACAGAGAAGTGCTTGAACGCATGGATCGGCTACCGGGCGTGGAACACGCTGCGATCACCAGCGTCCTTCCACTCTCGGGAGACGGATGGGGGGATTCTGCTCGGATTGCGGGTGACAGCCGCCCGTATACGGAATTGCCTCTAGAGACATTTCGCTGGGTAAGTCCCGAGTATTTCGCGACGATTCAGGTGCAACTGCTAGCGGGACAAGTCTTCGGCCAGAGTGATTCGGGAAAGAATCTGGCCCTGGTCTCAGAGAAAACGGCGCAGACGTTATGGCCAGGGAAGAACCCCATCGGACAACAGTTCAGCCGGGGAGATCCTGCCACCGAGAAGCCGTTTACGGTAGTCGGCGTTGTAGCAAATGCGAGAACGATCTCCCTGACGAAACCAGACCCGATGATGATCTATGTTCCGTACTGGTATCGCTGCGAGCCCGGAGCCGGGTTAGTTGTGCGAACACGTCAGAACCCCTCTGAGATGGCGGATGCTATTCGACAAGTCATTTGGAGCGTTGACCGCAGCGTGCCCATTCCCACGGTACGCGCACTGGGCAACCTGGTCGCAGACTCGGTGTCAAACCAGCGCTTCGTGATGGACCTATTGTTGCTGTTCGCCGCCAGCGCGCTGTTCCTGGCAGGGCTGGGAGTCTATGGTGTGGTCACCTATTCGGTCGTGCAACGGTCTCGCGAAATCGGATTGCGCATAGCTCTCGGTGCGCAGCGCACCAGTGTATATCGATTGGTGCTTCGCGATGGACTATTTCCGGTGGTAGCGGGAGCGGTAGCAGGCGTTGCGGTGGCTTTCGGTTTAGCGCGCGCGATGAGCAGTCTCCTTTTCCAGATGAGCCCTTACGACCCGGAGGTGACCGCAGGGGCCGTATGTGTGCTTCTTGCCGTGGGAACAATTGCCTGCTTGCTGCCCGCCCGACGCGCTGCGGCAGTAGAACCGATGCAGGCGCTGCGTTCGGAATAATCTAGCACTCCGGCGTTCTGCCAGAGGCATTTTCAACAATGCGTAATCGCCTTACCACTCGGTGAGCGACTCAGACGAATGTTGTGGACGCCGCTACTCCTTGGTTTTGAGTTTGCTGTCGTTTTCGCGGATGAACGCCTCGATCTCAGAAGCGCTGCCAAGTATGCGGAGCCACTGCTCCTTGTAGAGGGTGACGGGGAAACGTCCCATTCCGTAGAGGGATACGGCGCCTTTTTCGCTGACCTTGAGACTCAATCCTGCTGAGTCCTTGCTCTTGAGCTTTGCGTTCTCTGCCCGCAAACGCTCCAACTCGGCTTTCATTTCCGCTTCGTTCATGCCGTCTCTCCCATCCTGTTTTCCGTTTCAATCGTCTCACTACGCACTGGTTGCGCCGAGCCAGAAGGCTCCGCCGCGCTGGCCAAAAGCGCCTCGATCCGCTCGACTTCGAGCCGCCTGAGTTTCGCGGTGCTGGACCACTGCTCCATCCGTTCAGCATCCCCGGAGAACTCGGCGGAGATTTCCATCCATCGGCTCTCATTCGCACGGGCCGCATTGAGCGCGGTCTGAAGCGTCTCGATTTGCTGGTCCCTTGATGAATTCATTCAGGAATCAGTTTATATTGTTGTCGCTGTTTTGCATCAAAGGCTGCCGCTTCGCTCCATATGGCTGCAACGCAATTCTGTTGCTCGTTGTGAATATCAGCATTACACTTACTGGTAGGAGTAATACCGATGCAGATCACCAGCAAAGGGCAAGTGACGATTCCGCAGGAGGTTCGCATTCGTTTGGGGCTCCTCCCGCATACCGAAGTCGAGTTCGAGCTGGCTGAAGATCATGCCCGTATTCGCAAGTCTCGTCAAGTAAATGGGTTGGGAGCCAGGGGCCAGAATGCTCTCAGCGCTCTGCGGGGCTCGGCCGACGCCCGAATGTCCACCGACGAGATCATGGCGTTGACCCGCGGAGGCGTCAGAGGCGGAAGGAAGGCGAAGTGAGGCCGGCACTTTCGGACCTTGTCGCGAGGCTGGCCAACTGCCAGGGCGTCCTTGTGGATAGCAATATCCTTCTTGACATCGCCACCAACGATCCGAAGTGGGCGGCATGGTCCGGCCGGGCTCTGGCCGAGTGCGCCGAACATGCGGCGCTTGTGATCAATCCCATCATTTACGCCGAAGTATCGATCGGATTCAAGACCATCGAATCTTTGAACGCCGCGCTGCCCAGCCGAATCTATCAAAGAGCGCAGCTGCCCTGGGAGGCCGGCTTTCTGGCGGGCAAGTGCTTCCTCGATTACCGTAAACGGGGCGGAGTGAGAACGACGCCTTTGCCGGATTTCTATATTGGCGCGCACGCCGCCATCGATCGTCTTGCCCTGCTCACGCGCGATGACGCCCGCTATCGGACCTACTTTCCCAAAGTCGAGGTTCTCGCTCCGGCAAAGGGGCTCGTATAACACTGTCGCCGCCACCCGCCGCCAGATTGCTTCCCCTTCCTGTCTCTCTCGACTGAATCGCTACGACTCGAACTCCGCGAACGACCCGATCATCTGCTTCATCATTCGGGCGGCTGGCGTCATGGTGTCGATAGCCTCTGTGAGGCTGCGGAAGCCTTCCTTCGGCTCTTGAACCCGCTTTATGATCGTCAGCACATCCCGCAATGAACGGGACAAACGGTCCAGCTACCAGGGGAGAAAGGATTTCTTATGGCGAATTGGTACGGCACAGCTCGCAGCAACTACTTTCGCGTAAAGGATGCGGAGGTTTTCGTTCAATGGGCCAAGCGCCGCGGCCTCGGCGTGTTTAAGACCGAGAGAGGCGCGGACATTTTCGCGATCCATGGCGGCGATAGCACAGGCGACGGCTCTTGGCCGAGCTACGACATGGCCGAGGATAGCGAGATCGATCTTGTCCGAGAGCTCGCGGAACATCTGCCCAAGGGACAGGTTGCCGTCCTGATGGAAATCGGCGCAGAAAAGCTGAGGTACCTGACTGGCGTGGCAATTGCGGTCAATCACAAGGGGCGAGTCGTCCAACTCACGCTCAGTGACATCTATTGCAAAGCTGCGCGCGCATTCCGCGTTGCAGAAAGCGAGATCACTCAGGCTACTTATTGATTCGGAAAAGGCGGGTGGACCAACGATCCAATCCAGGCAAGAGCGACGGCTCCGTGTACTCTGTCGGATTATCGAAGCAGTCCAGGCCGACACCCGCGAGGAAGCCTTCAGGATCGCTCTCTCTCATTTCAAACCTGAAAGGAAATCCCATGAAACCATCCAAGCTCTACGAGGCGCTTCATGCGCTGATCGGCGAACGTGTGCCTCTGCACATCTGGGGCGCGTGCGGTGTTGGCAAGTCGCAGATCGTTGCTCAGGTCGCGAGCGACCTCGACTACGACTTTCTCGACGTGCGGGCCGTGCAGCTTGACCCGGTCGATCTCCGGGGATTGCCCCGGATCGCCGCGGACCAGACTGAATGGGTGCCGCCCAAGTTCCTCCCCACCACAGGCAAAGGCATTCTCTTTCTCGACGAGTTGACCTCTGCGCCGCAGATGACCCAGGCGGGCTGCTATCAGCTGGTGCTCGACCGGAAGCTCGGCGAGTATGTGTTGCCCGATGGCTGGGCGGTCATCGCAGCCGGCAATCCGGCATCGGAGCGCGGCGTACATTTCGCGATGCCACGGCCGCTTCGCAACCGGTTCGTCCATCTGGACCTTGAACCGGATCTGGACGACTGGTGCCGGTGGGCGGTCAAGGCTCAAGTCCGGCCTGAAATCATCGCCTTCCTCCGCTTCAAATCAGAGCTTCTGCATACTGCGGACGTGACGTCGGACGCCAACGCCTGGCCCACTCCGCGTTCCTGGGAGATGGCTTCACAGGTGCTTTGCGGTATCGCCCGTCGCCAGAAGACGCAGTTTCTCTCGGGGGCCAGCGAGTTTGAGGCGCAGCTCCTGGATGGAACAGTGGGGCCGGCAGCGGCTTCGGAACTTGTCGCTTTCATTCGGCTGTTTCGCCAGTTGCCTTCGATCGACGAAATCCTTCTGAACCCCACGACGGCGCCGCTTCCCACGGAGCCTTCCGCGCAAATCGCCATCGCTACTGCCCTGGGCAGGGTCTTGAGCGACACCTCGGTAGGGAGAGGAATCGCGTACCTCGACCGGATGCCAACTGAGATGCGGGTGATGGCCATGCGCGATGCGGCGGCGCGGGACACCGCCATAACCCATACGCCGGAGTTTGTGCGCTTCGGAGTTGCTTACCGGGAGGTCATTCAATGATTACAGAACGGGCAATGCTCGCCGCCGTCCACATCAGTATCTGGACCGCCATCAAACACGACCGCAAGGTCAGCCGCGATGTCGCGGATCAACACGGTGCGCACCAGGGCGCGGGCCGCTACAACAAACAACTGTTGCGTGGCGCCGACAAGCTGGAGGAGCTGCGCACGCTGGCCGGGCAGATCAGGCAGCACTTCTACAAGATCACCCTTCCCTGGTCCGACGAGGGGTTCCGGCTTCTGCCAGCGAACTTCTACTTCGATCTCATGGCGCGCATGCGCGAGTTCGAAGCTGGCTTCGAGGAGGGCGTCGAGAGCTTCCTCCGCGTCTATCCCCAGTACATTGAGCAGGTGAGGCCGGAGTTGAACGGGCTCTTCCGCGAGGAAGACTATCCGTCCGCGGAGAAGCTGCGGAAGAAGTTCGGGGTCAAGCTTGAGGTTCTGCCCATCCCGTCTGGCGCTGACTTCCGCGTTCAAATGTCGGCTGAGGAGCAGGCGCGGGTTTCGCGCGAGATCGACGCCAACGTCCGCGAATCGCTGATGCGCGGAACGGAAGACCTCTGGAAGCGGCTGCGCGAGGTGGTTGCCCACATGGTCGACCGGCTGAACGAGCCGGAGTCGCGCTTCCACGGTTCGCTGGTCACCAATGTTCTGGACCTGGTGGAGATCCTGCCGCGGCTTAATGTCAATGGCGATACGGACCTCAACCGCTTCGCGGAGCAAGTCAAAGAGCGACTGTGCAACTACTCCGCTCAGGATCTCAAGAAGCATGACCTGCTGCGCGTTACGACGGCCGCCGACGCCGCCAACATCGTCTCCGAAATGGACGGCCTGTTGCGCAGCCGCAAGGCAGCAGACCCCGTTGAAGGGCCAAGCGCCGACGACATCTTCAACCGCATGTCTGCGTACATGGAGGCGCCCGCGGCAGCATGAGACATGAGACGCCAACCTCACTCTGCATTCAGAAGGCGCGCACCTCTCTCATCCTGGACCATCCCTTTTTCGGCTCGCTCCTGTTTCGGTTGAAGGGGCGCGAGTGCCGGTCGATTCAAACGATGGCCACAGATGGCGTGTCGCTTTATTACAATCCTGATTTTGTTGAAACTCTGAACGCTGCGACGCTGGCCGGAGTACTGGCTCACGAAGTCATGCACCCGGCCCTTCACCATCATGTGCGCCGCTCGGGCCGCGACCCGAAGCTGTGGAATCAGGCCTGCGACTTCGCCATCAATCCCTTGCTCGTTGACGCCGGACTCTCGCTGCCCGATGGCGTGCTCATCAACGAGCGCTTCCGTGGGATGAGCTCGGAGCAGATCTACAACCTCCTTGAATCGGAATCGGAAACAGAGCAAGACTCCGGCAAAGAGGGTGGAGACGACGAGCCTGGTGGAGGGGAATCGAAAGACGAGACGTCCCCTGGCGACGATTCAAAGGAACCTTCCGCTCCCGTTACCGAGGGCGGAATCGGCCAAGTCCTCGATGCGCCTGAAGCCAGCGAGGAAACCCCAACGATCGAAGAACAGGCGAGGGAGTGGGATGTAGCGGTCAACCAGGCGGCGACGGTGGCCCGACAGGCGGGCAAGCTTCCGGCTGGCCTCCATCGGACCCTGGAAGGGGCGGCAGAGGCTTCGGTCGATTGGCGGGAAATGCTACGGCGGCTCTGGTCGGATACGATACCGGCTGACTATAGCTGGATGCGCCCTAACCGCCGCCATGTCTGGGCAGGCCTCTATTTGCCTGGAGTGATCCGGGAAGGCGTCGGGGAGATCGCGATCGCTGTCGACTGCTCCGGCTCTGTGAATGCGCGGCAACTCACACTCTTTGAGGCCGAGGTGCGTTCCATTCTAGAAGGCCAGCGACCGGAGCGTGTCCATGTTCTGTACTTCGATTCAGATGTGCAAAAGGTGGAGACATACGAAGCTGGCCAGCCGGCCCATCTGAACCCCGTCGGGGGCGGAGGAACCGACTTTGGCCCATGCTTTGATTGGCTCGACGACCACGGGATTCAGCCGCAGACTCTTGTCTTTCTGACGGATCTGTATGGCTCGTTCCCGCCGTCCGCTCCCGCCTATCCCGTGCTGTGGGCTTCGACCGGGAGCCAGAGTGCCCCCTTCGGCGCGGTCATTCCGATGCAGGCTGCCTAGTCCCAGGGCGCCGAGAGCTTATGGTGCGTTCGCTCTGGTAGACGCGGAACTCGATTTCACACAGTCGTGCGATGAACGCCGCAAATTGGTTTGGGGGAAGGAGGCTCTCTGTGGATCAGACTTATCGCATTTTCACGGATGGCTCCGCGATCGGCAATCCAGGCCCAGGCGGATGGGGCGTCGTCCTGATCCAGGGAAAGGAACGTCGGGAGATGTCGGGCCCACATCCCTGGACGACCATCTCCGAGATGGAACTTGTCGCGGCGGTCGAGGCGCTTCGGTCGGTGGAAGGCCGAGCGCGGATCGAGCTTTACTCAGACTCCGAATACCTGATCTATGGAATGCGTGCATTTGTCTCCCGCTGGCAACGCCAAGGCTGGCGAAACCGGCGCGGAACCCAACTGCAGCACCGCGAATTGTGGACGGAGCTGATCGAACTGAACACAACCCTTCCTATCCGATGGAGGTGGATTAAAGGTCACAACGGACATCGCGAGCAAGCTCGCGCCGACGAACTGGCTTATCAAGCGGCCCGCTCGCTCTTTGTGCAAAAGAAGGTAGCGGCATAATGCCGGCGAAGAATTCAGAACGTTCAGAAGGAGAAACCCAGATGGCATCGATTGCGGAAACAAGCTCGCTTTTCGAAATCGACGAGGAACTCGACGGACTCCTTGAGGAGATCGAAGGGCAGGTTGAATCAGAAGGCCATGCCG
>Ga0224527_1001051_pt1 | contig 15018 bp, 8 predicted proteins | sample CBST0metaG_FD_179882 | JGI IMG/M metagenome (GOLD analysis project Ga0224527, IMG submission 179882) | Peat soil microbial communities from Stordalen Mire, Sweden - C.B.S.T0 | ecosystem: Environmental > Terrestrial > Soil > Wetlands > Peat | place: Sweden: Norrbotten County, Stordalen Mire... | reverse complement strand
CTGGAAAGCTCACGCGCGCAACTTCGAACTCTTCCAGCCCATGGCCAGCGTAGTTGCCAAACTGGAATTCGAAGGCAAGGTGAAGACCGCCGTAGAGGCACAAGGCGAATCCGAGCAGGAGTTGGACCTTGGTGACTGGAAAGCTACCATCTCTTTCGGTTTTCCCCAATCTGATGGCCACAAGGCGCCGGGGACTCATGATGGGCATGGCGCAGTAATGGTGGCGCAACTCGGCCCGGATGAGTTTCTGGTGACAGGTATCGACGCAAGCGTCGTCTTTCACCTGGCGGGCAAGAAACCATGGATGCGGAGCCAGTTCATCACCGCCGAACAGGGAAGCTACTCGGAAGAAACATGGAAACCGATGCGTCTGTTGAATGGCGACGAGACCGACCGCGGACTTTGCTTTCAGCACAAGCCTGAAGTAGTGCGCGTGCGCATGGGACGCTTCTAGAATCTTGTTGCACAAGGCGTGACTCGGCCGACTATAGCGGTTCCAGGACTGCTGTATCTCGAAGCGACAGAATCCGAGTTGACGCGACCAGCAGAGAGCGGCAACCTCGCAATAGGCCAGAAAGGGTATACCTATCCTGGAACCGCTCCAGGCTCCAGTCATGCACTTTTGCGGCCACCCAAGTCGACTTGGGTGGCCTGCATTACGGACTGGTCACCTCAAGTATGTGGCCCACTGGATCGCGCTTGCACTGCGCACATAAGATATGCGCCTGTTCTGAGATGCGATGGAATACCGAATCGTTAAGCAAGGAGAATTCAATGCTCGTCAAGCGTGCTCTGTTATTTATTTTCGCCTTACTAATCGGCACCTCGCTCTCTTACGGAGCCGAGAAGCAGACATCCACCAAGCTTCTGCAAATCGTCAAAACAATCGCGCCTTTGCGGAACGCCAAGACGCCTGCAGGCAGCGATCTCAAGGCCTATCTCCTGGTTTACTTCAAGGATGAAACCCATTCCATTTACTTTGCCACTTCTGTCGACGGATACACGTTCACCGACGTAAACAGCGGCGAGCCGATCCTGCTTGGCAAAGATGTCTCTGAACAAAAAGGTGTTCGCGACCCCCACATCATGCGCGGACCAGATAACGCCTTCTATCTCTCGATGACCGACCTGAACATCTTCGGTCAGCGCGACGGGGTTCGCACCACCGAATGGGAGCGCCCCGCCGATCAGTATTCCTGGGGCAACAATCGCGCACTGATCTTCATGAAGTCTTACGATCTCATCCACTGGACACACGCGATTGTGCGCATTGATCAACTCTTCCCCAGCTTCTCTGACATCGGCTGCGCCTGGGCTCCCGAGACGATCCTTGACCCCGGCAATCACAAGCTCATGGTCTACTTCACCACTCGCATCAAGGCTGGCCCGAACTTCATGGTCTACTCCTACGCCAACGCTGGATTTACGACGCTCGAAAGCACGCCTGAAACTCTCTTCCGTTACCCCAGGGAAAACGTCAACACGATCGACGGCGACATCACCAAGGTGGGAGACAAATACCATCTGTTCTATGTTGCGCATGAGGCGCCAGGAAACATCCGTCACGCGGCTTCCAGCAAAATCAATGAAGGCTATATCTACGAGCCGCAGAAGGTTGACCACGAATCAGTGGCTGCCGAAGCACCTAACTTGTGGCGCCGCAATGGTACCGACACATACGTTCTTATGTACGATGTTTTCGGTGCTCAACCCCATAACATGGGATTCTCTGAAACCACAGATTTCATTCACTACAAGAACCTGGGGCGCTTCAATGAGAGCGGCTCTGCAATGAAGGCATCGAACTTCTCGGGGCCCAAACACGGTGCGGTCATGTCGATCACCGTCGACGAGTTGCAACGTTTGCAGGGATATTTCGGCAAAGAGTGATGGGCGCGCGGACGTTAGATGAGCGCGGCGGTGAGTCGGATGGCAGGCAGGTTCGGTCTGAACTGCGCCGACATTCCTTAACCTGTGGCAAAGCGACGCTCTCATGCCGTTTTGTTCCTTTACCTCGTGTTGGGTCTCACGTAAAGATCTACAGTATTCTCAATTGCGGATGAGCTGTAGGTTCGCCAGCAGCGCGGGCCGCACTTGAGCACGTGCCCGTGGTGCAGCAGCCGATCCAGCATGACGGTGACGCTGTTGCCATGCTGTTTGCCTCCGTCGTCTACGGGCCGATTCGACGTCAGGGATATGCTGGCTGACCTGACCTAATGGGATGGACCCGCCTCGTAGTGGCTAGTTGATAAGCTCGCGACGAGGAGGAAAAATCATGGTACAGACAACATCGATTGGGCTGGACATCGCGAAGCAGGTTTTCCAGGTGCATGGTGCCGACAGGGCCGCCAAGACTGTTCTACGTCCCAAGCTGAAGCGGAGTGAGGTAGCGCGGGTCTTCTCCGAGCAGCCACCGTGCCTGGTGGGGATCGAAGCCAGCGGCAGCGCACACCATTGGGCGCGGGTGATCTCAGGCATTGGCCACACGGTCCGGCTGATGGCGCCGCAGTTCGTCAAGGCGTATGTGAAGTCGCAGAAGAACGACGCCAACGATGCCGAGGCGATTGCGGAGGCTGTTAGCCGACCGGATATGCGATGTGTTCCGCGGAAGACAGTCGAGCAGCAAGACTTGCAGTGCATTCATCGCGTCCGCAGCCGGCTGGTGGCCTGCCGTACGCAACTCATCAACCAGATCCGACGAGGCTCGGATTGTCGATTGGCTTGGCATTGTGCTCTTGCCCGCGCTACGAGGCCTGTAGGGTAAATGGCACGCAAGACCATGGACGATGCAATTCCGAATGTGTGCAAGGAGATTGAGCGGATCGTCTCTGTCTGCGCACGAAAATCAAGAAAAAGTGGGCCGACTGCAAGGTCCCCGAAGTGCCCTCGAAGCTCGCAACATCCTCTCCCAGAGTCCCCGCTTCTCAACTGATGTCTGCTCAATCGCCTCTTACCGCAGAGCTACGACTTGAAATCCGGAATGAAGTGGAAAGTCACGTCCTCTCCACGCCAATACGCCATCGATGCCAGCGGGGAGAGTGACGGCTGCATCAATACCTTCTCGCGATCGCCGGTAAGACACGTCGATCTTTCCGGCAGGGTGAGGCATGGATGCGTCCAATGTTGTCAAGCCATCCAGATGCGGAGCGATACGGACGCGCTTGAATCCTGGTGCATCCGGACGGATGCCCGCAACAATGGTCAGCAGATCGTAGGTGGGATGCGCCGACCAGGCATGAGCGTCGGAGCGGGTCGGCTCGGGGGTCTCCGCCCAAGTCGTCAGACCAAGGTGCAGCATCTCCTTCCATGGGCCCAGCAGCTTCAAGTAGACATCACCCATGCCTGCATGATCGATGGCGCGAGCAAGATAAAAGCGAAAGTAATAACTTGCAGCGGTCAGATTCTGTGGGGCAGGATAAGCGGGCTTGCCGGCAAGTTCGTCGGCAAGTATCGTCTTGAGAACTCGTTCCTGCTTTTCGGCAGGAATGACATCGAGCATAACTCCAAGGATGTTTGCCTGTTGGCTGAAGTCGCGGTGCGCCGGAGTATCGGCCAGCAACTGCCGCTTCTCGTCCCAACTAAGGCGATAAACTGTCGCGGCAGTGCGCAGGGCGTTTTCACGATAACTCCTGGCACGGGCTGGGTCGCCGAGCGCATTTTCCAGATCGGCCGCATCGCGCAGGGCAGCCACGAATTGCAGCGTCTCCGGGACAGAGCCTCCATCCTCATCTACGGGAGGCGCACCGATATAGCCGAAAGACCAGTCAACAAAATGCCAGAAGGAAAAGCCGTTTTGCGGCATCTTGCCCAACATGCCATCGGGACGCTGGTGGGTCACAAACCAATCGATTACAGAACGAGTGACAGGCAAGACCTTGCGGGGCAGCTCAGTATCAGGTCGATACATCCAGTAATCGTGCACCATCCCGATCCAAAGGAGTGAAAAAGGAGGAATGACCTGAAGTCCATTGCTGGGGTAACTGCTTTGTGTTAGCCCGTCTGGCAGCGCAGAATTGGCCAAGGCTTCGATCGCCTGTCTGGCGAGGCGGTCATCTCCGCTCACGACGTAATCGATGAGCGACTCGATTCGGGTGTCTCCGGCATATTGAAGCTGCTCCCAATAAGGGCAGTCCATATGGGTTTCGTGAGCATTGACGCGCTGGGTGCGCCAGCCCACATCCCAGACCTTCTCCAGTTCCAGATTGTCGCTGTGGAAGGTGGCCTTTTCCTGGAACGGATAGGCCGAGAAGTGAGCGACGAATCCTTGTAAAGACAGAGGCTGGTCGCCGGTGTCGATGTCAATCTGCAGAAACCTCCATGCCCGCCACCAGAGTGGCGAGAAACTGCACCTGGGGCTGCCATCGGGAAGAAAGTCATCGTGCAGCATTGCCATGTCCATGTGCTTGCCTGCAACGTCGCTCCGGTTTCCCTTCGTTCCCTTTTCATCCACGAGCGCTTCTGCGTAGGTCAGACGGATCTTTGCATCGGCGCCTGCTCCGACGATCAACTCAGGGTATGCTGTCGTGAGCGTGTCGCGGTCAAGCAGAATCGAGGCATGAGTATGAGCGGCGATTTGAATCGGCTTGTGGGGAAAGCCATCTGCCTGTGCACCGGTACTGCGAATGACGTGGCCCGCGCTGGTCGGGGTGTACTCCATCGGAGGAAGCATATCCGGGACGAGATGCCAGTTGTAGTCGAGAGCGGATTGGTCTGCATTTTTCGCGAGAACCGGATCGACGATCGGCAACGCAGGAGGCCAGTTGCCGTCCATAGGCAGAACGTTCCAGTTGGGATCGAGCGTCTTCGCGTCGACACTCTCGCCCGGAGCGGCAGGAGAGCCCTGAAGGTGGGCTTGCCATCCAGGTTCGAGACGAGCGAACCAACTCGCGTTTGTGTCCACTGTTGGCCGGGCCGTGCTGTCTGTCCATAGCAGGAAAGCGGTGCGCACGCTGATCTGAGCCCCCCCAGATTGATCACCGAAGTTCCAAACTCGCGCCGCGATCACATTTTCGCCTTGCTGAAGAAACGGCCGGAGGTCGAAGGTCTCATAGCGCCAGTGAGTCCGGTCTCCACGGGCCGGTCCCTCGCCGACACGCTGGCCATTGACGTATAACTGAAAACGATTGTCCGCGCTGACATGGACGGGATAGCTCGCTGGCAAGGCCTCAAGCGAAATCACCTTCCGGAACGAGGCTACCTGGGGAGAGTGTTCCTTTGCGCCGAGTGCAGTAATCCACTTGGCGTCAGTTGGAATCCCTTGAGACTTCACAACCGTTGGCGCCAAGAAAACCAATGACAAGAGGCTAACTGCGACTGGTCCGGAATTCCTGAACGCGCGCGACACGACCGTTTGAATAGAAAGCATGTTTATCCCCAAGATTGATGCCTGGTAAAGCATCTCCAAGATGTCTGTGACAGTAGCACCGCTCACGATCCACGCGCCACATTGCACTCGAGGGGCCGTTGCGGACAAGCACCTTCGCGCCAAACTGCACTTCGTGGAACCCCTTACAGCGTGGTCAGAAACATGAAATCCTGGAACAGAGGCGGTTCCTATGTTTCGATTCTTCCCGTGCATCGAGTGGAATGAGCAGACCGATTTCACAGCCTAGATGGTACCGGTTCCATTCTGTCACAGGCGACAGCTTAAATACAAAATGGCGATGAAATTCACTGCGCTGCTCTAGCGGCACTGCGCGCTTGCTCCTTTTGTTCCTGCAGACGGGAGGGCGCGGTGCGAGAGAGCCGGTTTCGGTCCTGATCTGCTTTTCATCATGGGGAGTCGATCGTTAAGCGGCGGTTCATTATGAGCGTGGGAGGTGCGAAGAACAAGCGTGCCGCAGAGGTCTGGAGGCCAAAAGAGAGGGGCTTTGCCGCCTACGCCAGCCATGGGATATGATGGGTGGTCGCACATGGTACCGATTCCAGTGCGGCGTATTTCAGCACGATGGACCTGTCCAATATGATTCGCGAGGGGCTGAAACTCAATCCGGTGTTGTTGAAGGGAATTGCCGTCGGAGCGATCGGCGGACTTCTCTTCGGATTCGACACGGCCGTGATCGCCGGGACCACCCGGGGACTTTCCAGCCAATTCCATCTCTCACCGGAAGCGTTGGGCCTGACCGTTTCCATCGCCTTGTGGGGGACGGTCGTCGGCTCTATCGGCGCTGGGTATGCGGGCCAGCGGCTCGGCAGCAAGCGAGCCCTACGCGTAATGGCCATTCTCTATGTCGTCTCGGCGACAGGCTGCGCGTTTGCCTGGAACTGGCCAGCCCTGATGGCCTTCCGCTTTATCGGCGGTCTGGGGATCGGAGGCTCGTCAGTGCTCGGTCCCGTCTATATGACGGAGCTTGCCCCTGCAAAGTGGAGAGGCAGGCTGGTGGGTCTTTTCCAGATCAACGTCGTGCTGGGCGTGCTGCTGGCGTATTTTTCGAATTTTCTCATCGCAAGTGTCGACTCGGGCCCTTCAGAATGGCGATTTGCACTTGGGATTGCCTGCGTACCTGCGTTGATTTTCTTCTTCCTGCTGCTGAACATTCCCGAGAGTGCGCGTTGGCTGGTCGCACAGAACAGGCGCGCAGAGGCGCTGGCGGTGCTCCAATCGATGGAGGTCGACAACCCCGCGTTCGAGGTCGACCAGATCTACGCTTCTATTGGAGCGGAGAAGATGAATAGCGTCGAGCGGCTGTTCCAGCGCAAATACGCATTCCCCATTTTTTTGGCAATGTCGATGGGCGCTTTCAATCAGCTCTCCGGAATCAACGCGATTCTCTACTACATGAATGATATTTTTGCCGCCGGCGGTTACGGAGGAATGTCTTCAGGCCTGCAGGCAGTTGCGGTGGGACTGATGAACCTGATTGCGACCGCGGTCGCCATCACCGTGATTGACAAGGTGGGGCGAAAGAAACTGTTGCTTATCGGATCGGTCGGGATGGTGATCTCCCTTTCCAGTATTGCAGCGATCATGTCTCACAAGATGCCTCAGCATTTGCTCTTCCCGTTGCTGACCGCGTATACCTTCTCGTTTGCAATGTCTCAGGGCGCGGTGATCTGGGTGTTTATCAGCGAGGTGTTTCCAAACCTGGTTCGATCGAAGGGACAGAGTCTGGGCACATCGGCGCACTGGATCATGAACGCCCTCATTGCCGGGGTGTTTCCGGCGGTAGCGGCAAGAAGCAGCGCCTACCCCTTCATCTTCTTTGCGGTGATGATGGCCGTTCAGTTCGTAGTCGTGCTGACGGTCTACCCCGAAACAAAACAGCTCACGCTGGAACAACTGCAGCAGCAATTGGAAAAGTAGTTTCACAAAAACATCGTGCAGGGAGTTCAAATGAACAAGATTGTGACTATGATTTGTGCCGTCTTCATCGCAGCGCACACCGTATGGGCAGCTGACAATGTGTTCAAGTTGAAGAATGGAGACAAGGTTGTCTTCTACGGCGACAGCATTACAGACCAGCGCCTGTACACGGTGATTGCCGAAACATTTGTGGCCACCCGCTATCCCCATCTCCAAATTGATTTTGTCAATTCAGGCTGGGGCGGCGACAGCGTCAGCGGCGGCGGTGGAGGGCCCATCGACACGCGTTTGCAACGGGACATCTTTGCCTACCGGCCAACGGTTGTCACCATCATGCTCGGCATGAACGATGGCGGATACAAAGCGGAGACAGATGCCAACGACGAGAAATATTTCAGCGGATACAAGCACATTGTCGAATCGATACGAACGAACCTGCCGCAGGCTCGGATTCTGGCCATCGAGCCTTCTCCTTATGACGACGTGACAGGTCCGCCGGCGTTTCCCGTGGGAGGTGACGTGCAGTACAACGAAGTCCTGCGCAGCTTCGGCAAGTGGATTGCGAACTATGCTACCCAATCGGGTCTGGATGTCGCCGACCTCAATACAGGAGTGGTCCAAGCTCTTCGTCGAGCGCAGGAATTGGATCCCGAGGGTGCGAAACAGATTATTCCCGGACATGTTCATCCCTCGTTTGCGGGCCATCTGCTTCTTGCCGAAGGGCTGCTGAAGGCATGGCAGGCAAGAGCGGTTGTCTCTGCGGTGACACTCGAGGTTTCTCATGGCACATTGAAAGTGGACTCGACTCAGTTTGCAGAGGTGTCGCATAGTTCGTTCGCGCCGACGATCTCATGGACAGAGCTGGATGAAGCGTTACCGCTTCCATTCAAGCAGTGGGATGGCATGTGGGGCGGCGGGCCGGTGGATCTTGTGCGCAGGAGTTCCGACATTGCGGATGCGCTGAACCAGCAAATGCTCAAGGTGAAGGGTCTGGCAAGCGGAACCTACTCGCTCAAGATCGATGGAACCTCTGTGGGAGCATTCAATAATGACCAGCTTGCGACGGGCATCAATCTTGCGCTGCTGAAGACTCCGGCTACTGACCAGGCGATGAAGGTCTATCAGTTGGCCAATTCGCGGGAAGAAGTCCACAACGAAGGGTGGAGGAACATCGGGATTCCGCTTGCCGATTACGCGCTGCCCGAGTCCAAGTCGGCGGTCGATGCGCTCGATCATCTTGACGATGCTCTCGCCAGGAAGATGCGTGAAACCGCACTGCCTGTGCCTCACCAGTTTGAACTCGCGCCGGTCACGGCAAAGTAGTTGTACTCGCGGAGATTGAAATGACGCTTGGCAATGGAACCAGCAGACGTGTCTTTCTAAAACTTGGCTCAGCGCTGGCCATTGCCTCGTCGGAAGAATCTTTCGCGCGACTGGCGTCTCCGCTCAGCGCCCCTGAGGCTCCGGGAAACGGCAAGAGCGAGGCAGGGGCGCCAGCACATCTTGCTGACCTCGTGAATCCTCTTCAAGGCACTGATTCAACCCCGCTCCTTTCTCGAGGAAACACGCTTCCGATTATCGCCCTTCCATTTGCGATGGCCCACTGGGCGCCGCAATCGACGAGCGCGAGTAACTGGTTTTTTCTACCGCACGATATGCGCTTTGAGGGAGTGCGCTGCACACATCAGTTGAGTCCGTGGTTAGGCGACTACGGCCATGCAACATTTCTTCCCTTCACGGGCGATCCTTCTCCCGAACCATCCGCCCGCGCGTCGTCTTATCGCGCCGCTGAGTTGCAGATTGCGCTTTATCTGCTCAAGATGCGTCTCGCCCGATATGGCTGCCTTCTGGAACTGGCGCCGACCGAACGATGCTCGATCATGCGCTTCACTTATCAGGATAGCGGCCCCGCCGGGATTTTCATTGACCTTCCCGGCGAGAATGCGGAAGCACATTGTGACCTTTCCAGCGGCACCGTGACCGCATTCACCAGAGCGAACAACGGCGGAGTTCAATCCAATTTCGCAGCATATTACTTTGTGAAACTGGACCAGCGGATTGGCAGTTTTGAGGTGAAGGAGTTGAATGGCCGCCGGGTTGCGGTCCTGCGTTTTGCCGCAGAAATGAAGAAGCCTGTCAATTTACGAGTGGGCACATCTTTCATCTCCCTCGAACAAGCGGCGCTTAACCTTGCGCGCGAGATTGGCGAAAAGCCCTTTGAAACGGTACGGGAAGAGGCCGCTGCAGTATGGGAACATGCGCTGGGAAGAGTCCGCATTCAAGGCGGGACTGAGGCAGCGCGCAGGACGTTCTATTCCTGCCTTTACAGGACACTCCTGTTTCCGCGCATGTGGCACGAACCGGATGCGTCGGGAAATCTGAAGCACCGCAGCCCCTACACGGGCCTCGTGGAGCCGGGCGTGCTTTATGCGGATCATGGCTTTTGGGACGATTACCATGTTTGGTACCCGATGCTGTTGCTGCTCTATCCGGAACGGCACAGCGAGATTCTGCAGGGCTGGGTGAACGCATTCACTGAGGGCGGATGGTTTCCCCAATTCCCATGCCCTGGATACCGCGGTGGAATGACCGGTAGCCTGATCGATTCGGTGTTTGGTGACGCGGCCGCAAAGGGAATCAAAGGGTTCGATCTGGAAACTGCGTACCGTGGCCTGAAAAAACATGCAACCCAGCTTGGCGATCCCGCCAGAGGCTATGGACGGCAGGGCCTTGAAGCGTATCTGAAGCTGGGCTATGTCCCGTGCGATCAAGTCGGAGGGGCCGCGGTCCAGACGCTCGATTTTGCCTATGGAGATTTCTGCATCGCGCAGGTGGCACGCGCCCTGGGCATACAGCAGGATGCGCGCATGTTTGAGGAGAGATCACGCAATTGGCGGAACATCTTCGACCCGAAGACACGATTCTTTCGAGGAAAGCAGTCGAACGGGGAATGGCTCGAACCTTTCGACCCATATGCGTGGGGAGGCGCCTATGTCGAGGGTTCGGCCTGGCAGTACCGCTTCGACGTGCTTCATGATCCTGAGGGCCTGATGGAATGCATGGGCGGCAAGGCACAATTTCTGGCGCACCTTGAGGAGATGCTCTCCCAGCCTCCGATTTTTCATGCCGGGGCATATGGCGCAGAGATCCATGAGATGTCCGAGATGGCTGCTGTCGATTTTGGACAATATGCGCATTCCAACCAGCCGGTGCACAATCTGCTTTACATGTTCACGGCCGCTGGCCGTCGGGACCGCACGCAGTATTGGGCGCATCGGGTCCTTAAGGAACTCTACTCGCCGGATAACTTTCCAGGCGATGAAGATACGGGCTCCATGAGCGCCTGGTACATTCTCAGTTCGCTCGGAATCTTTCCTCTCTGTCCCGGCAAGCCGGAGTGGACTCTGGGCGCGCCCTACTTCAAAGGTGCGGATATTGAATTCCCCGATGGGCGCCGGATCCACATCGAAGCCAAGGGCGACAGGGGAGGGGAGTTCTATCGAAGTGTTTCGTTGAACGGAAACCCACATCCCAGTGATTCGATTTCGCACGCGGAGCTTATGAAGGAACAATCGTTGATTGTCTTTCAGGCGAGTTGAAAGCCTGTCGGCTCGGGCGGAGCAAGATTACATAGACCTTGCATTCCTGCGGGTGTGGCCGTTGCGGGGGCGCGCCCTCCACACATCTCTTGTAAATAGGGCAGCTCCTGCATCACTGCCGGACGCAACCCCAATTGTGCCGTTGAGCATGATATTGATTCCACAGAGTCGTGCATGGAGCGCTTAAGAGGGGCTAAGGCCGCGAGCCTCCAAGGGAGGCACTTGAGGACCGGAGCTTCGGGAAAATGCCTAGAAAATTGCGGATAAAATGGAGGGGTAAATTATTGTAAAAAATAAAGATAAATATCATTCACTCCGGGACTAATGACGTAGAGCCCGAGGCCTCTTGGAGAATCTTCTTGACAACCATTTCGCGACGAGAGTTAAATGAACATTCGTATGGAATCGGTACCATATTTGGAAGACGAAACGGTACCGGGAAAGGACCACACGTCACTATGTCAATTGATTTCTTTTTGAGGTCAAACGCCCGATGGGGAAAGCTGCATTTCCCCGCGCAGGCTGCAGCCCGCTCCGTCACGCTGAAGGTATTCGCGCTGCTGCTCATGCTTGCCGCCTTCGCTATCTCCAGCGCGCCGGCGCATGCACAGCTCGATACCAGCACCATCTCTGGAACAGTGTCCGACCGCAGCGGAGCTGTCATTTCCGGCGCGTCGGTAGTCATCACCGACACGAAGACAAACCGGTCGTTCACCACCACAACAAATGCCCGAGGCGAGTACTCCGCCCCATCGCTCACGGTGAGCGTCTACCGGCTCAAATTCTCAAAGCAGGGGTTTCGAACCACCACCCTCGACAGTGTCGTTCTGCACGCCAATGACAGCTTCTCGGGAAACGCAGTTCTTGATGTCGGCGCGGTGAGCGAGACGGTTACGATCCAGGCCAGCCAGATACAAACGGACACGGAAACCAGCAACCTTGGTACTACGATTACCGCCGATCAGGTGAGCCAGTTGCCCATCAACGGCCGGGACATCACAGACCTGCTTGCGCTAGTCCCCGGTGCAATTCAGAATACAGGCAGCAGCGTCAACAACGATTCGATGGGCGGTTTCGCCAGCGGCCAATTCGGCGCCAACATGCTGCTTGACGGCGGCGATTCAACGCGCGTTGACGGCAACGTATCCTTCAGCACGTTTGGCCGTGGTCAGGCGCGCATCACCCGCTCCAGCGTCGACAACATTCAGGAAGTGAAGATCCTTTCCTCAGACTATTCCGCGGAATATGGCCGTGCGATCGGCGACATTGTCAACTTCATCACCAAATCGGGAAGCAACGATCTGCATGGCGAGGTATTCGAGTTTGTCCGCAATGATGCATTGGACGCCAAGAACTACTTCAACTCCGGAAAGGCCGTGCCTCTGAGGTTGAATCAATTTGGCGGCAACCTGGGCGGAAAGGTCCTCCGCGACAAGCTCTTCTACTTCGGCAACTATGAAGGCGAGCGGCAGCGGGTGACCAATGTGGTGACCGGCGAGACCCTGGTGCTGAATGATGCCATGCGCGCCATGGCCGTGCCTGCGCTGGCGCCTGTGCTTGCGAAGCTTCCGCATGGAACTGGCCCCGCGCCGACGGTCAATCACATCGTCTATAGCTACTGGTTCGATGTCCTGAACGGCACCACCTATAGCGACATCAACGAGAACACTTATGCTCTGAAGTTGGATTATGTGTTGTCGCCCAAGAACAACTTTGCGGCGCGCTACAACTACAACCAGAGCAGCACTTACGACAGCTATGGCCTGGCCATCGGCCAGAGCGAACAGGCGCCGCAACTGTCGAGGCTCGGTAAAGCAACCTGGAACTACATCGGTTCAGAGAGTTTCCTCAACGAACTCGGATTCAACATCAACCACCCGCACTCTTACCAAACCGCCGGAGAAAAGGAATTCCCGCAGTGGGGCTGCTTTTTCTGCACCATCGGTATGGGGCTCATGCCTTCTCCGAATCTCTTTCCTTCAGACGAGCCGTCCATCTCCTACCAGTTGATCGACACCGCAACGAAGATCAAGGGAAGGAATCAGTTCCGTTTCGGCGCCGACATTCGCTGGAACGACGTCGGGCGCGCACTCTATTCACAGGACTCGATTACGTACTACGGGGGACCGACCGTGGAAGCGGCCACTGACCTGCCCTGCAACGGCCAACCTCAAGGCACCAACGGCTGCGTAGACCCGTCCAACGGCCCTGAAGGGTTCCTGGCCAACAACGGTGAAGGGTGGTCCGTTCTCGGCTATCCCATGACGCACATGAAGAATGTCATGACGGCATATTTCTTCAATGACGACATGAAGATTCGCCATAACCTCGTGCTGAACATGGGAGTCCGTTACGAATTCAACTCGGTGCTTCACGACTCCAAGGGAGCGCTTGAGAACTTCAACGCCGCCACGGTTTCGCTCGATAAAGCGGGCGCGCAGCTTTACCATCCGTCCTATGTGGACTTTGCACCGCGCTTCGGATTCAACTGGGACCCCTACGGCAAAGGGCTGACGGCTGTCAAAGGCGGTTTCGGCCTGTTCTTCCTGCCGATCGCTGCGGGCAGCCCGCTGAACATTGCTACCAACACTGAAGAGAACGTCTCCATCAACCTGTTGGCGATCGCATTCCAGGGGGTCACCTGCACTCCGAATATTACGACTGTTCAGTTTCCACTGCCTGTCAGCGTGCCTAACTGCCAGCCCCAAGCCCCTACAAACGTAACCGCTTTCGACCCCAAGCAACGGGACTCCTACTCGGAACAGTGGAGCCTGGCTATCGATCAGCAGCTTGCCAAGAACACTGTGTTGACCCTCGCTTATCGCGGCAACCGCGGTCTGCGCTTGCCCAGCGGTTACAACCTCAATGTTGCCGACCCGATCATTGGGGACCCAAATGGTGTGTACACTTACGTTGCGCCCAACACTCCCGGCGCAATACCACTTGGGCAATCTGACCCAGTCAAATACGCTCTAAGCCAGCAATGGGGCAGTATCAACTACTCCGGTCAGTTTGCCTCGTCCAACTACAACGACTTCAATGTGAGTATCCGCTCCCAAACGCACGGGCTCAATCTCAATGCCAATTACAACTGGGCCCACGAATTAGACGATGTCCTGGGCCTGTTTGAGGCTTACCAGAACCCATACAACATCAAGGCCGACTGGTCGCAGGGCGATATCGACATTCGCGGTGCATTTACCGCCGGCGCCGTGTACAACGCTCCCAGACTTCCTATCCGGTCAGCGCGTCTCGGCACCGGTTGGCAACTTACCACCATCGTTCAGGCAAGAACTCCGACCGTTGTCAACTTCAGCTGGGGCGGGTATAACCCGACTTCGCCAAGCTGGCGGCCGGATTGTGTTGCCGGCGTGTCTCCGCGCGCGGAGCACTGGACGCGGAGCAATCAGTTCAATACCGCGGCGTTCACTGCGCCGAAGTATGCCTTCGGAAACTGCCCGCGCAACTACGGTCGCGGCACAAACTACCTCCAAGCGGATATGGGCCTGGTAAAAAACACCAAGCTCACGGAGCATCTCAACTGGGAATTGCGTGGCGAGGTATTCAATCTCCCCAATCACCCCAACTTCTCTAACCCGGGAGGTCAGGTTGGCGGGCCGAATGCCTTCTCCTTTGGATCGAGCTATTCGACCATCGGCAACCTTGTCGGACAAGGTACATCGCGCCAGATCCAGATATCCAGTAAGTTCAGCTTCTGATGAGTGACTCATAGGTTTCTGAACGCTTGGTACCTGTTTCCATCCATGCGGCAAGAGGATACGCCGCATGGATGGAAAAACATGGAAACATTCGCTGACAAACCTGGACGCATCGCTTCGTATCACTGCCGCGCTCCTGCTGATCCAAGCAGGGCGCGGCCTTTATTTATAGGTCCGTTTGTTCTATTCATAGCCGCATCGGTGACCAGCGGTGTGCTCGGTCGATGTTAATGCGGAGCGTCATCAAGGTCGTGTATTTTGCACTAGTGACGTGACCGCATGTATAGGTAACCATAGTAGATACTTGTGGTGAGGCTTTTGCTGCGGTATATCTGAAGGTATGGGCAGAGGGAACCGGCTTCAGATTGAACTCAAGGCGCGAGATCGTCAGCAGGTA
>Ga0224527_1001047_pt1 | contig 15060 bp, 14 predicted proteins | sample CBST0metaG_FD_179882 | JGI IMG/M metagenome (GOLD analysis project Ga0224527, IMG submission 179882) | Peat soil microbial communities from Stordalen Mire, Sweden - C.B.S.T0 | ecosystem: Environmental > Terrestrial > Soil > Wetlands > Peat | place: Sweden: Norrbotten County, Stordalen Mire... | reverse complement strand
ATCACAACCGCAGTAGGGTCTGGAGCAAATACTCCAATCGTTACAGTCCTTGTTCCAACAGCTAATTTTGCGAGGAAGTACGGATAATGCACATCCTGCAGGAGTTATCGGACATGTAAGCAAGTAACGTACCAAAGATTTTTTGTAAATGTTACTTTCGTGGGACTGGGCCTACACCTTCTGGGGTACTCTTCTCGTACATAGTTTTCTTTTCAAGGAGTTGTATCCCATGAAATCTCTCTCGTTGACAGTCCGTACCGCTGCTTTGGTCGCCGCTTTGGCAATTTCTGCTGCAACTGTATTCGCATCGAGCCCACTGAGCCCGGCTCCGAAGCCGCCATTGGGCAACTTTGCGTTCAGCCCACTGAGCCCGGCTCCGAAGCCGCCATTGGGCAACTTTGCGTTCAGCCCACTGAGCCCGGCTCCGAAGCCGCCATTGGGCAACTTTGCGTTCAGCCCACTGAGCCCGGCTCCGAAGCCGCCTTTGGGCAATTTCGCGTTCAGCCCACTGAGCCCGGCTCCGAAGCCGCCTTTGGGCAATGCCGTCTAGAAACGATCTAGCTTGGTTTAGAATCTAACTGTTAGACTCGGACTACCTAGGGTCGACTAGAATCGTCGACCCTGGGTCTTAGTCGGGTAGGAGACTAACAGTGACTTTGGACATGGGGCTATGGCTGATCGGCGTCCTAATGGAAGTTGCCGTTATCGCTTTGCTTGTGTCACGTTGCGTCTACCGAGATTATCCGGCATTCTTTGTTTATTCTGTTTGGGGTTTGGCCAGTGATGTCGTGGGCATCGCGCTCCAGCGCTTGCCGGGCTCGCATTATAATCAGTGGTATCTTTTTGAACTGCCGATAGACCTCTTTCTCCAATTTGGTGTACTGGTCGAGCTTGCATGGTCTGTACTTCGACCCTTTAGAAATTTGCTTCCTCGCTGGACAGTTTTTGCGATTATCGCGCTGATTGCGCTCGCTGCAGCAGCGATTTGGCCATTTGCGAGAATCCCCAACTTTGCGGCCTTACCTTTGCAGTGGAACTTTATCGCGCGGCTTCAGCAAACCTCTTCCATACTTCGGGTTTTGTTCTTCCTCGGAATAGCGGGCTGCAGCCAGGTATTAGCGATCGGATGGCGTAACAGGGAACTGCAGATCGCTACCGGTCTGGGATTTTATTCGCTTGTCACTCTCGCGGCCACGGCGCTCCAGAAACGTCAAGCCAATTCGGATCGATACCATCTTCTGGACCTGCTCATCTCGGCGAGCTACTTCTGCTCCTTGCTCTACTGGGTCGTGAGTTTCGCCCAGAAGGAAGCCGCGCGACGGGAAATCAGCCCCAAAATGCAGAGTATTGTGCGGAATTTAGCAGGAACGACTCGGATAGCGCGTGTTGCTTTGGCCGAATCCAGCGATGCAAAAGGGCCGAAACGGTAGCTTTGTTACCGGCGTTTAAACTTCCGCGCCACAATCTTTAGTACCGTAAAGTCCCTAAATCCTCAAACTTTTTGTGGCGCAATCGCACAAGTTTCTGGTACTTCTAGATGAACAAGTGGTTCCCCGCTGGCGTAACCATGTTAGTGACGGTTACGAGATCCGGCCCAAGGAAGTCCGATGGTTTCGATTTTGTTGGAAATCGCTGGCGTGTTTGCTCTGGCGATCTATTTGGTCCATTGGCGTGCAGCTGTACGACGTCGAAACGAACAATCGTGGGATTCGCTCATCGCCAGGCTCAGGGCGGATTGGAGTGCCAGGGATTTGAGCGATCAATTCCTTTGGAAAGAGGGTCTTAACGCCACTCCCGAAGACGCTTGGCAACGTATGGAAGGTGCCAAGGGGCTCTGGATCATGTATCAGAATGCCCGTGTGATGCTTGAAATGGCCGACTTTGTGGCCAACAACGATCCCAGTGTTGACCGTCTGCTGCTTGAGACTTTGCGCAGCGACGCGATGCAAATACGGGTTTCGGTCCTCATGGGACTCACGAAATATGCGTTCAGCCAGGCCAGCGAGGGTGTCAGGATCAACGCCTATCGCGCTGCATCCACATATAGCGGTATGGCTGCTCGTCTCACTCAACTGTTGCAGGAACACGCAGCGGTCATCGTTCCGGACTTTGTCGCGGCCATGTAGTTTTCCTGGCCGGCGTCGACGAAGCAGTTTCTTTTTGAAGCAAAACCCCAGCTGCGGCTGGGGTTTTCTGCTTTATGACCTACAAAGAAACAAGAATGGAAGAAGGAAAGTCCCCGACGGTCGACGGTAAGCCTTTATGGTCTCCCACCCATCGGACAAAGACAACAACGTCCGATGGATGGGGCACCCAGTTTCATTCCCACGGGTCGGCAACGACGGTGGGCGCTTACTCCGGGTGGGTGCGAATCTATGCCGCGATCAAGAAACGTCCTTCGCGCATAATCTGTTCCTGCCCGGCATCGGATTCGAGCCAAATATTGAATCCCAGCCCCACCACATCGATGTGGGTGCCCGACCGCCACGGTGCACCGGTGTGCTCGCCGTAAGGATTGCCGAAGGCGATATGAATGCCTGGAAACTTCTCATCCTGCAGGATGTTACCGATCACCCGCTCGACTCCTAGGTTGGTACCGATGGCAAATTCCCCGACGCGATCAGAGTTCTCGTCGGTGTGCGTGTAGGCCCAGAAATCGGCCTCGAGCTGCTTATTTTCGCTCGCGCAGCTCACGATGCGATTTTTCGCAATCTCAATTGTCAACGGCGTCGCCGCCAGCAGGCCGTAGCGCGCGCAAAGCCAGTCGCCGACCACGCCGTCGACGACAAACGTGCCGTTTACTTCGCCAGGAGACGTAAAACACTCTCCTCCAGGCAGATTTCCCCATTTTTCCGGCGAGATAATGCCCGATGTCTTGAACCACTTGTATCCAGGATTCATCTCGGCGGTAATGTCGGTTCCTGCTGCCGTGGTGGCTCGAATTCGGGTCGCCCTACGCACCCTCTCGAGCACCTGCTGCGACAGCCTGTCGACCAGGTTGAAATCCGCGCGCATGCCCTGACACATGATCTCGGCGGTGATGTTAACCATGTGTGCATGGCGCATATGGCGGCGATTGACCACGTCGGTCATCTGCATCCGCGAACGCAGTTCATTGGCCTGCACCTGTACCGCGAAGATCGACACATGCGAGGTTTCCATATCGGCCAGCACCGCCGCGGGCATATCGATGAGCGGCCGCGGAGCCAGGTCTTCCAGAACAAAAGCGTTCCATTGGCAGCCTTGTTTGGCCAACTGCTCTCCCAGCGCAGCCGCAATTGGCTCGGTCACGCGGTCGGTAATCAGCGTTACCTTTTCGGTAGGATCGATGCGGAGGCAAGTGGTGACAGCCGAGCGCGCGCCTGGCGCAAATTCGACTGGATATTGAAGCGAAAGCAGACGTGCGGCGGTTTCGGACATGCGTGTCGTTCCGTTCTCCTCAAAGAAGTCCCAATTATGGGATGCTCTTTCGAGAGACTAACGGAAAATTTACGCGAATGAAATGGTATTACCTGGTCGATCCTGCCATTAGTCACAAAATGGAACCAGGTAAGCGTCCTTTCGCGTCCGGCGGAATCTGAGCAAGGAAGTTCGCAAATGTCACGGTCGAATGCGCCAAAGGATCAGTCCCTGCGCGAGAATAAACGATATGCAATTGCCGGTTTAATTCTGGAGCCCTTCTGTTGTCTCCTTGGCCATATAATCCACGACCGCCTTTAGGTCCCCCCCGGTTTCTTCAAACACCTTCAACTGTCGGTCGGCGCCTGTACCGGTCTGCATGATTTTGCGTATGCCATTGATCGCTTCGCGACTGCCCAGTTCGTCCACCTCGCGATCGACCAGGGCCAGGTACTCTTCGATCAGGTCGCGCTCCGGCACTTCCTGCTGTTTGCCAAAATCAATGAGCAGCCCATCGAGCCCATAACGCACGGCGCGAAACTTGTTTTCCATTAACAATGGACGCGCGTACTGGCGATAGTCCTGGTTCGATTCATGCAGACGATAAAGATAGGCTGCTGTCGCCTGGATCAGCGCGGCGATGGCTATTGTTTCCTCCGCGCGCAGCGGAATATCGCACGCTCTTACTTCGACTGTGTTGAAGAATGGATGCGGCCGAATGTCCCACCAGATCTTTTTCCCGTTGTCGATGCAGTTAGTGCGCACCAATAAGCTGACATAGTTCTCGTACTCTGAGTAACTCGAAAATGCGTCGGGAATTCCGGTGCGCGGAAAGTTTTCAAACACCTTGGCGCGATAGCCTTTGTAACCTGTATTAAGTCCCAGCCAAAATGGCGAGTTAGTCGCCAGCGCCATAATGTGCGGCAAAAAGTAGCGCATCGAATTCATGATTCGTATAGCTGCTTCGCGGTCTTCGATGCCAACATGCACATGCAATCCGAAGATGAGGTTGGCGCGCGCGACTAATTGCAGATCCTTCACCACCTGGTGATAGCGAGGGTCAGGATAAATCTGCTGCGTGCGCCAATCGGCAAATGGGTGGGTCGCGCCGGCCACTAACTCGAGATTGTGTTCGCGCGCCAGTTTGATCATTTCGCGGCGCAGTTCGTAAATGTCTTCGCGCGCCTCGTTGATGTTGCGACAGACGCGCGTGCCCACTTCAACTACCGAGGTATGCATCTCGGCTTTGACCCGCTCCTCCAACCGCAGTTTGCCCTGGGCCAGCATTTCGGTTTCAATGTGCGAGCGCAGGTCGCGCGTGACCGGATCGATGGTCTGGTATTCCTCTTCAATGCCGAGCGAAAACGATGGCCGCATGCGTGCTCCTGGGGAAACCTTTGCGCAATTGTACGGGAAGATCGCAGAAGTAACAGCGTCTTCTTACTTCTTCGTCCCTTTTGTTTTTGCTGCGTTCTTGGTCTTAGGTTTCTCTGGCGCGGAGCTCTTTTTCGTAGACTTGTCGGGCCTCTCCTCAGCCTTACCGTCCAGGAAAGCAGACCATTTCAAATCCAACAGCTGCGGTGCGGACTTAGCCTTGGCAATCGCGAGGTCCGCTACTTCCCTCACAATCCATTCGAAGTTCGCCTGTCCCACGGAATGCAAATCCGCATCGGGCGCGGGGTTCATGAAGTCGATCGCGTAGGGAATCCCGTCCTCGACCGCAAACTCCACCGTGTTCAAGTCATATCCCAGCGCCTGGCAAAGCTTCAGCGCATCCTGTTCCACGCGTTTCAACAGCTTCTTGTCGTACTCCGGCGGGTTCTGAATATACCGCTCGTGGTGCGGGTTGCGCGGGTCATAGGGCATGATGTGCACCTTCTTTTGACCCACCACGTAGCAGCGAAAATATTCTTTGAACTCGACGGCCTTCTGGTAGAGCATGCACAGATCGCGTGATTGGTCGTAGGCGCGAAAGAACTCCTCGCGATTGCGAATGTGGTAGACATCTTTCCATCCGCCGCCGTCGACAGGCTTCATAAATCCGTGCTCGCCCACATAGGCAAACACGCCCTCCCAATCGAGCGGAAATTCCAGGTTGCGCATCGAGCGATCGTTGGTTCCTTCGGGATAATGCTTGTGCGGCAAGATCACAGTCGGCGGAATCGCCACGCCCATTTTCGCGGCCAGCGTGTAGTTGAAAAACTTGTCGTCGGCCGACCACCAGAAAGGGTTATTGATAATGATCGTTCCATTGAGCGCACAATGTTTCAGATACGCGCGGTAGAAGGGAATATCGTGCGAAATGCGATCGACAATCACCGCGTAGCGCGAGGCCTTGTCGAGATGCACGGCGCCGGTCTCGACAAACTCCGCTTCGATTCCATCGATCTTGCGCGCGTTAATGTGCTCAACCAGTGCGCCGGGGAAGCTGTTCTCCATGCCGAACAGTACGCCGATCTTCTTCATGCCGTCCGTCTCCTCCGAAAGTAGCGACGAAGCGGCGACTATTCGAACTCGGCGCCTCGTCTACCCGTCCAGTGTACGGCAGCTTTATGGTCTTGGCGGCGTACTTCCCGTCTGGGTACTCTGGGTGACCACGGATAGGTCCGTGTCAAAAGAGATTTGCGCAATCACTGCACTCAATTTTGTACGCGCGTCCTCCCGCTGTGCGAGGAGGGCCTCGCGCTGCTTGCGTGTAGTCGCAATTTCATCCTCGGTGCGGTTCAGGTCCTCAACAAAGCGCTTGGCCGCTTCGTTGCCCTTGAGCGCGGTAACATTGTCGCGCTCGCGACTCTCGTCACCGACTAGCGACCGCTCCTTGTCCTCAATTTCCCCGATCTTGCGGTTCAGATCGTTGAGCGCGGTTTCCGCGTCGATCAGCGCCTTCAGTTTATCTTCGAGGGCTGGCGAATACTTGCTGACGCTCACCAGGTACTCGCTGCGGTTCTGGTTGGGATCGATACTCACGCGTTCTGAAAGGTCGGCGCGTTCACCCACGTGCAGATCCACTGACTCATGCGGCTTGACCGCGACCCTGAATCGATATGCTGTGGCTGTCGTCTCTGCGGGCTTGGGTTCGGAATCGAGTTGCCCGTTGGCCCGGCGCGCGTGTTCCACGATCACTGTGCGCGCCTCGTCTGCCGTGTTGTTTACGGTGTAGGTGCTCTCGGTGACTTCGCTGGTTGTCTCGACCATTATGCCGTCGCGCATGGCGATGTGGTGTAGCGTGCGGGTGCTCGCAAAGCCGCCGCGGTGCACCTTCACAGCCTGGTCAACTGCATAGGACATCAGACGCTTTTCGCCGGGATGAATGGGATCGAGCAAGCCCTCGCCGGCAAACTCACCGCTTTCAAATATCGAGAAACTGCCCGCGTCCAGCGTGAGGTTCGACTTGTTTTCGAGCCACAAGGCGCGCAGCGGCTTGGGGTCTTTGTCGGCCCATAGCGTTACGTGTTCGGCAGGTAAGTCTTGTTGCAGAATGGGCACCATCGCCGATTCATTCTTGTGAATCGTTACCGGCTGAGTAAGTGAGTATTCAAAATAATCATCGAAGGCATTCGTCGATACATCGCCCTGTTGCAGCACGTCAGATGTTCGGTATAGGCCGCCGCCGACATTGCCGCCAAACACGGCTCCAAGTACTGCGCTCGTAGTAGCGTTTCCGAGTCCTCCGCCAGACCCGGCACCGAGTCCCTGCATTCCGGCGACGCCGAATCCATGCGCAGCGGCTTTAGCTCTTGGCCCGCCGATGGCGTTGCTTTGCAGTTCCGGCTGCACGGTAGCCGTTTCCGCCGCTTCATGCGTTTGCGGTGCTGTTTGCTCATTGGTCGCGATCGGAATCTCCGGCCGCTTGATATACAAAGGCTGAGACAACGGCTGAATAAAACTTTGGGGCGCACCCGCCACGAGCGAAAGCTGTACATTGTCCCAATCGGCTCCCACCGTGTTATCCACTACCGCCCAGCCCTGAACGATGGCATTTCCACTGTCGCCACTTGCTGTCGCACGCGGAAACACGATGCGGTAAGTCGACTTCCACACCGGCACCTCGCTGATGTAACTTACGCGCAATTCGCGTTGCCCCTGGCCCAGCGCATCGAGTGTTAGATGGCGCAGCCCGGTTGTTCGCGTGGTACTCAACAATTCGAGATAACGATCAAGTTGCCCCTGCAGTCCAGTGTCCAGCGGCCGCACGCTTAACGCCGGCGTCAGCTCAATGACGCGTACCGCGCCCGTTCCCGCCACGATCGTCAGATAGAACTTATCGACCGTAGCGTCACCGGTCGCCGCTTTTTCAGTGCGCGACTCGATCGACATCAGCCGCCCTACAATCGTCCCGCCCGGCCCACCGGTGACCTCGACCCTCTGGCCGCGCAACGCCTGGAACAGCTCCGTCGAACTGGGATCGTCGGTCATGCCCAGCGACAATGACTTCAACTGCTCGGCCAGCGGCGTGGTCGAGTTATAGTTCACCCCGGCAATATGACCGCCACCTTCGTCGAGCACCGTCAACGACTGCAACACGTCGTTCAATTGCGATGAAGTGAAATCAATTGCGACCTTCTGATTTCCGGTTACAGTTCCGGCATGTTCAAAGTAGCCCACGCCGTTTTTGTAGAGCACGACCTTGCGAACGGGAAGGTCTTTGATGAGCAGGGAACTGACTGCAGCATTCGCAGTCGCAGGTTTTGATTTATCGGTTTGTACCGGCGGCGCACCAGCGGCAAAGGCTGTAACTGCAGAACTCAAGGCAACGAGACACAAAGCTGCAATTGATCGGCGCACAAGCCCTCCTCGTGAGAACCATTCGACATGCTACTCTCTTTGACCCCGCAGCGTGAGAAATGGTTCCCGCAATTAGAGAATTCGTCGACGACCGATTGCGGCAAGAGGCCGCGCGAGCTACTTATGCTCCTCGTTTGTTTGAGTGATCAGATAGCGCTCGTAGCCAAGCTCGCCGATTTTGTGAAGTTGCGCTTCAAGCCAATCCACGTGCCCTTCCTCATCTTTCAACAGGCGGACAAACAGGTCGCGCGAGCCGTTGTCTTTGTTATCGACTGAAATCTGGATGGCCTCGTTGTAGAGCGCAACCGCGCCAATTTCGAGCTTCAGATCGGACTCGATCATCTCTTTCACATTGCGGCCCACGGTGAGCGCCAGTGGTTCCATGCTCGGCGAGCCATCGAGGAAGAGGATGCGCTCCATCAGGGATTCCGCATGTTTCATCTCATCGATCGATTGCTTCTTTATGTACTTCGCAAACTTGTCGTATCCCCAGTTTTCGCACATTTCCGCGTGCACGAAGTATTGGTTGATGGCAGTGAGCTCCTCGCGAAGCGCACGATTCAGTTGTTCGATAACCCGGTCATTACCCTTCATGTTGAGAATTTTATTAGGCTTTCACGCCCTTTGGCGATTCATTTATTTCCACCGCTCGTCAAGGCGCACTTCAGCGGGCCACGCCTGCAATCCGCTGCAATTGTCCCAGGTGATTCAGATCGTGCCCTGCGATCGTTTCCACAAGCGTCAAAAACGTCATTGTCCCGCGCTCAGGATGCGTGACCGGCCTATCGGCGGCATCGGGCAGCGCTTTATCGATCAGCAGCAGGTTCCATTCTCTGAGTGCAGAGAAGGTATCGAGCGCCGCGGTCAGATAAAGTGGCGAGTAAGTCGCCGCCCATTTGTCCTGATCGAACGGCTGGATGACAGGCGCGTGTTCAGCCAGGGTCTGCCGCAAGCGAAATGCGAATACCAATTCGCAATCGGCTAGATGGCAAACAATCTCGGCCGCGCTCCACTTGCCCGGTGCCGGAGGAGTAATAGCTTTCTCCGTTCCCATGGCATCGATGAGGGAAAGAATCGCTTCCGGCGTGGACTCGAGAATAGCCTCGATCGGCCGTCCATCAAGAAAGCTGGCATACGGATTTAAGTCGCTCACGGCACTCTTCCTTCTCAGTCTGATCTTCGCTAGTAGTCCTACAAATACTCCAGCATCATGTGCTGCCAAGTAGGCCAATCATGCGAGTTCCATGTATCCCAGATGAACAGTTTGTGCGGTATCCCTTTCGCATTCATGATCCGGTCCATGTTCTGATTCTGTCCCAGGCATTGGTCGTCCCAACCCGTCGCCAGCACATAAGTATTGCGTCGATAGCGATCGAGAAACCACGAATCCCCAAGGTTAGGCAAGTAATGCGTGGGCAGATTGTAGTAGCAGTCCTGATCGTAATACCCGCCGAGAAAATTGGACAGATCGAATGCACCCGACATCGACAGCATTCCCGTAAACACATCGGGATGCCGCAGAGCCACGTTGAGCGCGTGATATCCGCCAAAGCTGCAACCGAGCGCCACCATGTGCGGATTCCGGTTCTTCTGTTTTACCAGTGGCACCACTTCATGAATGAGGTAATCGTCATACTGCACATGGCGGGCTATCCGCCATCGTGGGCCGACGTTGCGGTTATACCAGCTCTCCGCGTCAACGGAGTCGACGCAAAACAACTGCAACTGACCCGCGTCGATTTTGCCGCCCAGCGTGCCGACCATATTGCGGTCTTCAAACTCGTAGAAGCGTCCGCACGACGAAGGAAACACGATTACCGGCAGCCCTGCATGACCAAACACCAGCAGTTCCATGTCCCGGCCCAAGTGCGGGGAATACCACTTGTGATACTCACGATTCATCGTTCTGCGCTCCCGGTCGATAATCCCATTGCAGACGCCGGCAATTGGAGAACCGCTGTTTTCTTGATACTGTAACAGCCACGGGTCACACTTTTTGGCGGCGCTCTTGGCCGACCTCCATCTCAAGCCCCACGCAAGGATCGAGAGCATTTGAATCTGGAACCAAAACCATCGGACGAAGCCGCGGAAGTTCGACTCGCGTCCGATGCCACGCCCCATCCCCGCCTGCGCCTGCATCGCGCGTTTGCGAGCAGCCACCTGCCCGATCATCGCGACCTCATCGTCTATCTCCCGCCCGACTACGATAACGAGCCCGAGCGCACTTATCCGGTTCTCTACATGCACGACGGGCAAAATTTATTTGACGGCAGCACATCGTTTATTCACGGCCGCACCTGGCAAGTGCGCGAGCACGCCGATGAAGCCATCGTAGCCGGCGAAGTCGAACCGCTCATCATCGTTGGCATCTATAACACCGGCGATCGCCGGCTTGCCGAATACACACACGAGCGCGATTGGGAACGCGGCGGCGGCGAAGCAGCCAGCTATGGCCGCCTGCTTACCGAGGATCTGCTGCCCTGGATCGCCAGCCAATATCGCGTGCGCACCGATCGCAACTCTACAGGCCTGGGCGGCTCTTCGCTGGGTGGCCTGGTCACGCTTTACCTCGGCCTGCGTCACCCCGAGTGCTTCGGCAAACTGGCGATCATGTCGCCCAGTGTTTGGTGGAACCACAAGAGCATCCTCGGCTATCTCAACGAGCGCGCGCCGGAGATATGGGAGCGCCCGCGGCTGTGGCTCGACGTCGGCGATCGCGAAGGTCGCCGCACCCTGCATGACGCCGAACACCTCGCCCGACGCCTCAAAGCCAATGGCTGGGTTCCGGGGAAGACCTTTCACTTCGAGCGCGTCTCCGAGGGCTCGCACGATGAAGCCAGTTGGGCGCGTCGCGTTCGCCCCATGCTGAGGTTCCTCTTTCCCGCGACAGAGTCCATTTAGCCGCGCGGAAAGAGTGAGACACTGCGGACATTCCTGCGCTCACATGCCGCAAGCAAGCCTATTCAATTAGACTGTCCCCCGACGGTGCATCGCGCCGTCGCCCTTGGAGGCAAGCAATGCGAGTTGGCCTGATGACACGCGAATACCCGCCCAACGTCTATGGCGGAGCGGGTGTGCATGTTGAATATCTCAGTCGTGAGCTGGCGAAAAAAATCGAAGTCGAAGTTCATTGCTGGGGCGATCAGCTCGTCGATCAAGGCAACCTGCATGTCCGCGGCGCGGAGCCCTGGTCTGTGATCACCGATGGCACCCAGGCCAAATTCAAGACAGCGCTTGAAACCCTCAGCCTCAATCTCGCCCAGGTCCTGCCGCTGGCCTCGATCGACATCGTGCATACGCACACCTGGTACGTATCGATGGCCGGTTTTCTGACCAAGAAACTTTACGGCATTCCCTTCGTCCTCACCACGCACAGCCTCGAGCCTCTGCGCGCCTGGAAGGCCGAGCAACTCGGCAGCGGTTACGCTATGAGCTCGTGGATCGAGTCGACCGCCATCCACGACGCCGACGCCATCATTGCCGTGTCTCAGGGAACCAAGGCCGACATTCTGAGGGCTTATCCCGGCGTCGATCCCAGCCGCATTCACGTCATCTACAACGGCATCGATCTCAACGAATATCAGCGCACTGACAACACCGAAGCCCTCACCAAATACGGCGTCAATCCCGCTGCGCCCTATGTCTTGTTTGTCGGCCGCATCACACGGCAAAAAGGCGTAACGCACCTGGTCGAGGCCATTCGCTATCTGCCGCCGAATACCCAGGTCGTACTCTGCGCCGGCGCTCCCGACACGCCTGAAATCGCCGCCGAAATGCGCGATAAAGTCGAAGAAGTCCGCGACCTCAATCCCAACGTTGTCTGGATCGAGAAGATGGTGACCAAGCCCGAGGCCATCCAGCTTTACAGCAACTGCGCCGTCTTCTGCTGCCCCTCGGTTTACGAGCCTTTTGGCATCATCAACCTTGAAGCCATGGCCTGCGGCGCCCCCGTCGTTGCCAGCGCCACGGGCGGCATTCTCGAGGTCGTCGTCGATCAGGAAACCGGCTACTTAGTCCCCTTTGAACAGGACCCGGTCACCAGTTTCCCCATGCATCCCGATCAGTTTTCCCGCGACTTGGCCGGCAAAATTTCTACTCTATTAGCCGACCCGGAAAAGGCTCGCAAATTCGGTCAAGCCGGTCGTCGCCGCGTCGAAGAGAAGTTCGCATGGTCCACTATCGCCGATCAAACCATCGATCTTTACCGTCAACTGATCGCAAAGAGATAATCCGAAACGCAGGCCTGCTAGCGGTTAACTACGCCCAGCAGGCCAGCGCTTCGGATTATTTTCTGCAGGCCATCCTTCGAAACGATTTGTTTCACCCTTAAAAGCCCGATTGAAGATTAGGACGCAGGGTGAGAGATCCATCCTCATTCAGCTTCTGGCGACAAGCCCACTGTACCGGGTAACGCATACCTTTGACCTCGATCTCCGCTTTGAGTTTCAATCCCGTAAACTTGGTTCCCTGTGGCAGCACAAATTGCGCCTGCCGTAGCTTTCCGGGCGCGGGGTAGCCGGCATCCAGGCAACCGCTCTTCAGCACTTTGCCGTCCGCGCTCTCCACCGTCACGCGCAGCACTCCCGGAACGCCCGCGATGCCGTCGTTGGCGAAGGCGATGATGAGTCCCAGATAGCCGCTGTCTTCATAGCTCCAGATCATCGACGGTCTTACACGGTAACCAATGCGACGATTGATCTGATCGAACGATTTGGGAAATGCCTGGTAGGACCGCAGCAGATTCTGCGCGCTGATGTCGTGGAAATTCCAGAGCGACCAGTAATTCGCACCCACATCGATCACGTGAGAGATCATGTTTTCGGTCGGCGATAGCCCTTCCTCCGAGGCGCTGGCAGTGGGAATATGCGCCGAAATCCCCTGTTCGAGAGCTGCGGCAACCCACAGCGGGCGATTGCTTAAAGTTTCGATCTGCTCGTTTTCAATGAAGATGGTGTCGCTGCGGATCCAATTATTGCTGCGAATGGTGCGGTCGAGAACCTCGGAATTGCCGACCCGGCTGTAGTCGGGCTGGGTGTTCGTCATGAGCGGGGTTTTTGTGAAGTGCTCAAGTTGCACTTCCAGCATCTTGATCCAGGTACGCTCCGCGGTCTGGTAATCGGGGAAAGGAGTATTGACGAAGGGCCAGGTGTGCCCCTCGCCCCAGAACCCATAAAGAAACGTATCGAAGAACTCGATGGCAGGATTTCCATTGAACTCCGCCGCCAGCAGACCCACGAGTTCACCGAATGCCTGCTGAAAAAACGGGTGGTCAAAGCGAGGCTGATAGCGCGAATACTGGTTTGCTATAAATCGCGCAGCCGCTTTCTTTTCCTTCTCATCGGGAACGAGATCGACGGTCGGTACCTTGTCGAGTACGAAATCCGGCAGCGCCGGCTGGTTCTTATAATCAGGCGCGCTCATCTGAATGCGAAGTCCAACGCGCTTGTTATTTTTCTTCGCAAGATCCAGAACGAGCTTGACGTAGTCCGGCAGTTCGAGGCGTCCGGGACGCGGCTGCACCTCCCGCCATGTCGGACGTACGTAGAGCTGTTGGCCGAGGGGAAACTGAACGAGTTCTTCGATCGCCCGGGGTATGTTGTCCGATTTGATCTCCGACGTGCCGCTGTCGGCGGTGATGTAGGTGATCAGCCCCTTGCCATAATTCGGCACAACGTCTTCAGACGGAGTGGTTGTCATCACCACGTCATCGGTGGGGATGACGGCGTCCGGTGGATACTGCGGGAAGGGACCTTGATTCAAACGGTCTGTGACCGGCGGCCCGGAACCGAAATCGTAGTTCCCCCAATTATGCGCGGGTACCAGCCCCTGCGCCTTGCCCGCGCCAAGTTCTGCAGCGACGGCCAATGCCATTCCACTTTTTAGAAAGTCTCTTCGCTGCATCGAATTGTGCTCTCCGCCCCTTCCGACACACTCGCAGCGAACCTGGAAGCTTGTGGATCGCTCCCTAATCGTCGTTCGCATGTCTCTTGCCGGTCCTTCTAATTGCGGCAAGCCATTGTCGAATGATTACTATTAATATCATTTTGTTTCGTTTTGTCCAACATTGAAAGGATGTGAACGCATCTTCCATCCAAACAACAATGAAAAAACCAAGGCGTCTTCGCAACGTCGTCGCCAAATAAGTATCGCCTTGATTATCTATCTGCTTCGCCTCGGTCCGGCATACTAGGTCTATTTTGTTTCACTGTCGCGATTGCGGCATCTACATCCGCTTGTAATGGTTGGATTTTATATCCGAAATCCTCTATCAGATGCTTGGCTTCCTTGAAGTCGTAAAAGATGATGTAGTGATGCAGGAGCGTATAGAACTCTGGCCCGTGATAATCCCGGATGGTTCCCGATAGAGATCGCATCCAATAGCGCAAATAGGGGTGAAGTTCGTTTACGCTAATCAGCCCAGCTTCGACAAAATTGGAAAACCGAACCAGTCCGTCGAACAGGCGGTCAAAACAGTCTCTGATAAGTGCTTCATGGGTCCAGTAGCCCTCGACTTTTGTGTGCGGCACGAGCGATGAACACAGCAGTAGGTCGTTGACTGGGATCACGACCGGCGCTGCCGCAGTTTCGGGAAAGAACGCTATTCGTCTCCCGCTCCAATCAAGCATGGTGAGCGCAGCCTGCACCTTCCTGTCGCTCTCGAAATCTTTGATTTGGGACGCAAGGAACTCGCGACGCTTCCATTTCTGCGCACGCAGGTACTGGTAAATGCCGATGCCGAATGCCAATGCAGCACCGGCAATCTTGACCCAATCGGTGTAGAGCGCCGGTGTTAGCGAACATAACATTAGGATGCTCCGTTACGAATACATTAAGATTCGCTCAACTCTTATACCATTGGCGGTCCCAGAGTCCCAC
>Ga0224527_1001044_pt1 | contig 15072 bp, 6 predicted proteins | sample CBST0metaG_FD_179882 | JGI IMG/M metagenome (GOLD analysis project Ga0224527, IMG submission 179882) | Peat soil microbial communities from Stordalen Mire, Sweden - C.B.S.T0 | ecosystem: Environmental > Terrestrial > Soil > Wetlands > Peat | place: Sweden: Norrbotten County, Stordalen Mire... | reverse complement strand
CGGACGTCCTGAAGCTGTCCCTTGGCAAGCGTCACCGGGAGGACCTGGTCCGGAGTATCCTCCTCGCCGCCACCTTTCGTATCCCGCCGACGGCCTTCGGTCGCGATATCGAGAGCCTTCCAACCCAGTTGTTCGACCAGAGTTCCCGTGGTTCGATAGCGGTCCACAATCGACCCATTCGTGATCGCGATAATCACGGTCGTCACCGCCTGGAGGTAATCGTCATGCCACATCATGAGGAAGCGCCGGCAGATCAGGCCATAGATATTCCGCTCGTCCTCGGAAAGATGGGCCTTCTCAGCGGAAACCGCTGTGGGGATGAGGGCGTGGTGGTCGCTCACCTTGCTGTCGTCTACGAACCTCTTGCTCGGGGACCGCTCTCCAGTGCCGGGAGCCAGATGCGGCAGATAGCTTTTCGAAATCGCAGCGACAATCCCTGGAACTGTCGTGGCTACATCGGCAGAGAGATGGCGGCTATCCGTCCTCGGATAGCTGATGAGTTTATGCCGTTCATAGAGAGCCTGGGCGAGGTCGAGGGTCTGCTGCGCGCTAAACCCGTACAGACGATTGGCATGACGCTGAAGTTCTGTCAGGTCGTAGAGCAGTGGCGGCTGCATCCGCTTAGTCTCCGAAGTGAGCGACTCAATTGCCGCTTCTCCGGTTCGACCGCGCAGGACGATGCGCTTGGCTTCCTCGCCGTCGGCTGGCAATCGAGATGCCTTTGTCAGGGAGTCGTTGTCTTTGCCCGATTTCGCCGGGGAACGGAACCAGGTTCCCTGATAACTTTCCTTATCTCGACTCTCACGGCGGTGAAATGTTGCAACCACCTCCATGAAGTCCTCGGGGACGAAGTTCCGGAGGGCAATTTCCCGATCAACGATCATGGCCAGGGTGGGCGTCTGCACCCGGCCGACCGAAAGCTCCTCGTGGTAAACAATCGAATAGGCGCGCGAAAGATTCATGCCGACAAGCCAATCGGCTCTGCTTCTGCCACTGGCCGCGTCCGCCAATCGATCGTACTCACTCCCCGGACGAAGCTTGTCGAACCCCTTGCGGATGGCGTCCGGCGTCAAGGACGAAATCCAGAGCCGGCTGACAGGCTTTCTGCACCCGGCCGCCTCATAGATGTAGCGGAAGATCAGCTCTCCCTCGCGCCCCGCGTCTGTCGCACAGACAACCCTCGACACCCGGTCGGACGTGAGAATCTTCCGCACCACATCGAACTGATCCTTGGTTTTCTCGTAGACCACCAGCGGCCACTCAGCGGGCAGGATCGGCAATTGGTCGAAGCGCCATTGCCGCCATTCCGCCCTGATCTCGTGCGGCTGAGCCAGGGAAACCAGGTGCCCGATCGCCCAGGTGACAACGTAGCCGTTCCCCTGGAGATAGCCTTTGCCCCGAACGGTCGCTCCGAGGACACGGGCAATGTCTTGGGCAACGGAGGGCTTTTCGGCAAGGATCGCGATGGTTCTGGATTCGTTGGGTTCCATCGGTACCCTCAGTTTACAGCGGACATCTGTTTCGATTGCCACGAACGCAGGCCGAAGGCGCAGTGGTGACGCGGCGCTTACGCTGAGCCTGACATTCCCGAGGGCCGGAAACTTCCGCGTTTCACTTTGAGGAGTTAATTCGGCAGATGCGGTTCATTTTTCGAGTCAAGTTTGGCATCCGGAGTTTTGGCGGCGGTCCAGAAAGCACATCGACCAGCAAGAATGGATTCATTGCCGGGCATCGTCTTTCTGGGCATCGTTTTTCGGATCGATGCGCTTCTGCTGAAACTCTCGGTCGCCGTTCATTGCCTGCTCGATCCCTTCTCCCCGTTGCACCACCAGTGAACTGCCTGAATGTTCTCCGGATGATCGTCCCGCCAGGCTCCTCCCATGCCACGGGGATGGATGTGGTCGGGCACGATGTCGCCATAGTTGGTGAACCTTTCCTTGCAGAGAGTGCAGAAGCCATTCTGGGCGACGATCTTTCGATCAAGAAGCTTCCGCATTTCACCGTTGGATCGGAGTTCCCGGTATCCCCTGGGATGGTGCCGATCTTCAATGCGCCGAACGCCCATCTGGCGCGTCCGTTTCTCTCTCGGAATTGCTTCTCTGCCGCAGCAGAAGAGAGAGCGGTGAATCGGGCACAGTTGATTACGGCGGAGTCTCATGAAGTTCTCCTGAATGGCTTGGGTGCAATGGTGTAATTGAGATAGGCAGGAAGCGGGATTATCTGCTTCAGCAGCCGGAGACCTCTGAGAAGCCCTTTTTCTCAGGGGCTAGATGCCGAGCCCGGCGGCGGCATTGCGGGTAAAGATCTCGCCAAAGCGGATGTAGCGGGCGAGCATCTCGGCCGATTTGTGGCCGGTCTGGCGCATGATGTCGCGCTCGCTGACTCCGTTCATGGCGGCCTGGGTGACGCATCCGGCGCGCAGGGAGTGACCGCCCAGGGGCTCCGGCTTCAGACCGGCGCGGCTGGCGGCCACTTTGAGAATCCAGCCGACGCAGTCCTTGTGAAGCCCGCGGCGGGAGAACTTGCCGTGGCGGTTGACCCCGCGAAAGATGGCTCGGGCCGTAATGCCCGATTCAGCGAGCCAGCGGCGCAGGGCGCGCACCGGACAGGTTGCGTCCTCCTTCCCAAAGGGAATGCCGACTTTGCGGCCGGCTGCCTCCTGGTCGGTCTTCGAGCGGCGCAGGTAAATGACCAGGCCGTCCTCGGTGAAGGAGAGGTGGGCAAAGTCGATCGCGGCAAGCTCCGAGCGGCGGAAGGCTCTGGCGAAGCCGACAAGCACAAGCGCCCGGTCGCGGAGGCCTGAGAGGGTTTCCGGGCACGAGGCAACGATCCGGCGAATGTCACTGGTCAGAAGCGGAGCCTTGCCCTCCTGGCCAGTGCCGATCGAGCGGCGAATACCCTTGAGGGTCTCGCTCACGACAAAGTGATGGCTCGACGAGGGCGAGGCTTCAAATCCAGCCGCCTGGTGGGCCTTGGTGATCGAGGTCAGCCGGCGGGTGATGATCGCCGAGCGAAGAGAGCCAGCACGGTCGGCGATGTAGAGGGCGACGGTTGTGGGAGTCGCCGGCAGGTGGGGCAGGTTGTGCCCTTCGCAGAATCGGGTGAAGTCCTCTAAGTCGGTCCGGTAGGCGCGCAGGGTGGCGGGGGCTTTGGCGGCATGAATGTAGGCTCGGGTCTTCTCGATGAGGTCTTCGAGGTCGGGGGACCGCATAGCCAGGGAAACCGTTGGAGTTTGCATGGGAATGACTCCAGATGAATGAAGGGGAATGAGAATGGCGGAGGGAGAACGGTCTTCCGACCCAAAAGAAGACGAGCAAGGTCCGCGGCCTCGATCGACACGAGGCCATGGGATAGGAGGGATCTGTTCTAGGTTAAAAGGGAGATTGCTGGAGGAAATCGATCAGACTGACCACTTTCCGTCAGTGTGGCCACGAGTGTCTCGGCACTCGCTGCGCACACCTGGTGAGGCTCGCCCTCAGGAATCCTTCGATGAGACGGCCTGGGCTGGCTGATGCCGGATCAGCATTCCGGAGCTCGACCCGCGGGGACCATCGCTATAGAATCAGGCGCTTGCCTTTAGAATCAGCCCGCACGGAAGCACTCTAGTCTGGCCGCTTAAGATGCTGATTTGACACATTTGTGCACCCACGACATGGCACAGTCTACGGCACAGTTGATTTAAAGCTATGTTGGCTGCCTTTTTCTGAGAACGATTTTGACGAATGCGAGTCAACATCAAGCGGAGAGCCGTCGGTTTTCGTTATGGCCAAACGCAGGAATACTACTGCGCGCAACCTCAGCGGACTCAAAACCCGCCGCCTTCATTGGCATACGATTCTCGTTCCCGGCACCATTATAATCAGCAACTTAGAGCAAATCCCAAAACGTAAACCCGTGAAACGCACAAATCCGCCGACCCTTGCAAGTCATTGGGGGGGGCGACCCCAGGGGTGACCCCTTCCCGCCATCAACATAAAACAATCAAGCTCAATAAATTAGCCTGAACACTCTTCTGGCAATCCTTCTCATCCATCTCCTCTGCAGGTGGCTGGTGCATGATTTGGTGCGCGTTGATGACGTGCCATTAGCTACCGGCTAAGGCGCGTTTGACTTCTAAGTATTTCCACAGCGTTTGATGCGCTGCAAATAAGAAATGCGCACTGGGACGAACGCCCAGTGCGCTATTACCATCATTCCTCGATGATCCGATCGACTACGGGGGATTCCTCTCTCCTTGCTTAACTTCGACGGTTAACCGGTCCAGGTCTTTGGAGTGAACCGCGAAGCGTTTGGAGTGGACCCGCGAAGGATTACCACTGAGTTTTCAAAGCGAACTGAAAAACCCGCGGGGCCTGCGCCTCCGTGATCTGTCCGAATGCAGGCGAGTTCATGTCGAACACGGGCGGGATCAGATTCACGCGGTTTGTCAGATTGAAGGCCTCGGCACGGAATTGCAATTTTGCCTTCTCTGTGATCGTAAAGTTCTTGTCGAGAGAAGCATCCAGGCTGCCATAAGCAGGGCCATCGACGCTGTTTCGCCCCTCGTTTCCGAACTGCCCGGCGTTCGCGACCGGATCGAGTCGCTGAAATGCGGAAGGGGATACCCATTGCGATACCTTGTGCGGGGCTCCTTTATTCGGGTTGCCGAGGACATTAGGCCGGTCTCCAAACATGCCTGAAACGCCGGGATGCGGCGCCTGCAACGAGACATTCGCGGAGTCGTAGACCGTGAAGGGCGTGCTGGAGTTCGCGGCGAACAAAGCACTGAATTGCCAGCCATCCAGGAGAGTGTGGGGCACGCCCGTGAGGGTGCGTGCAAAAGGAATCGCGTAGGTCACGCTCCCGGCAAAGCGATGGCGTGAATCAAAGAGCGAACGCCCGTGTTCGGCGCTCAGATCCTGGTTGTTCTGGGCAATGTCGAGCTCTCCAAGGACCATCCATGGAGCGGGGCCTGACATGTGAAGACTTGAGGAGTAGTCCAGATCCTTGGAAAAGGTGTAAGCCAGCGTGTAATCCAGGTCCGGTGTGCCGCGCCGCGTGAGGGAGACCTGCGCCGAGTGGAAGGTTGAGTTCGCATTTCCTTCAACCAATCCGGCAGTGCCCAACGTACAGGTACCGGTGGTCAGCGTACAGCCGGAGTAGACCCGGCGCCGAGGGGAGTTAGCGAAGGTTGCACCCGGTTCATAGACAGCAGGATTCGCCTCGACCAACCGCGGTAAGCGAGTCCCCTTGGACCCAATGTATCCGACCGACAGTATCTGCTTGCCAATGCTCTGGTCCAGGGTCAGATTCCAGTCCTGCGCATAGGGCGGGAGTAGATTGCGATCGATGGTGAAGGTGGACGCGGGTAGCGCAAACTGGCCGGGAGCAAACGGGTTGGTTACGGTACCGAGCGGGTTGGCATAGTTAATCTTCGTGTAGCCGGTGAGAGTGCGTACGACAGTTTGCCCCAGCGCGCTGCTGGTGGCACGGAACGGCATGCCCACGCCGTTCAGCAGTTCGTCGTAGAAGATGCCATAGGCTGAACGGATCACCGTGCGGCCGTTGCCCAGGGGGTTCCATGCGAAGCCGACACGAGGAGCAAAGTCTTTCTTGAAGATGGGCGCGATGGTGTCGGGTACACCGGAGTCGCCTGGAAACAGAAGGCCGTTTGGAGCGTTAGGGTAAACAGTGGATTGGTGGCCCGGCGCAAATTCCATCATGCGATTGTGGATGTCCCGGAACGGCGTCGTGATCTCGTAACGCACGCCGTAGTTCAGCGTAAGCGTCGAGCTGATGCGGTACTCATCCTGTGCATAGGCGCCCAACTCCCAGCCACGCAGATCGCGCGAGAAGTCGCCCCCGGCCTGAGTAAATATATCCGGCTTGCCCAGCAGGAAGTTGACCATCGAGTTGTTGGTATAGCCCTGAACGGTGAAGGAAAACGTGCCCGAAGCGAAGTTAGACTGATATCCGTTGAGCTGGGTCCGGCGGAATTGGCCACCGTAGCTGGTGACATGTTTCCCCTGCGTGTGGGCCAGGTTGGCGCTGAATGCGTAGTCGTTCTGGACGCTGTCGCGCGGGTTGATGATTGGATCGCCCACGTTGGAGTAACCCTGGGTCATGATCAGCGGCGCGCCCGTGGCCGAAGCCCATGTGGAGGCGTATCCGAAGCCGAACGCCTGCGGGCTGAAACCGGAGAATCGCTTATCCAGAACGACGTGGTTCTGGAAGAAACTGACGTTTGCAGTCAGTACGGTATGCGGAGAAAAAGTATGCGTTTCGTTTAATCCGCCCAGGTGCGTGTTGGTGTAGTAGCCAACAGGAAAGCCAGGCGAATCCGCACCGAGTTCCGAGTACGGGCTGCGGAGTTCCATCGTCGAGTAGCTGTAACGGGCGGTCAAAGCGTCGGAATTCCGCAGTAACCAGTCTGCTTTCACGCCGCCCTGGTCACTGTTGTTCCGGCTCTGGTTTGAAGATTGGGCAAGGTGCGGGTTTTCCTGCGAGTTGGGAACGGGAAAGAACTGGAGGTATTTCGCCGTGATGGCGTTAATCTGACCGGAAAAATTGTTGCCGGAGGGCGTTCGCGTGGAATTCAAAAGAACGGGCGCATCGGCGGAGAAGTCTCCCCTGCGTTCCGCCATGGTCGGCACTACCACTCCATGCGTGATGTCCTGAACATCGCGGAGACCTTCGTAGTACGTGAAGAAGTAGGCATGGTTGTGCACCATGGGGCCGCCAATCGTGCCGCCAAACTGGTTCTGCTTGAGCTCTTCCTGCCGCGGCGCAAAGTAGTTGTTGGCATCGAGCGCATCGTTGCGGAGGAACTCATACACCGTTCCGTGAAACCGGTTGGTGCCTGAACGGGTAACAATGGTTGTGATACCACCGTTGGTTCCACCGAACTCAGCCGGCGCGGTCGTGGTCAAAATGCGGAACTCAGCCATCGTGTCGGCTGGCGGCCGATATGCGTACCCGCCGTCCATGCGGTTGATGTTACGCATGCCGTCCACGAGAAAGGTATTGGACTCCGGACGCATGCCGTTGACTTCATAATTTTGGCCTATCCGACGGAAGTTGTTCTGCACCGTCAAACCCGAGGAGGTTGGACGTACTCCAGGTTGAAGAATACCCAGTTGGGAGAAGTTACGCCCGTTGAGCGGTAAATTTGCAATCTCGGTTTCCGTCACGACCGCACTTTGCGCGATCTCATTGGTTTGCAATCCAGCGGCCTCAGCGCTTACCTCGACGGTCTGCTTCTCAGTCGCGGGAACAAGCTGTACGACGATCTGTGACTGGTTTCCAACGTCGAGATGTATCTGCGAGTTGACCCAGGCTGCGAAGCCCGGAGACCGTACTTCGACCCGGTAGTCACCGATGAATAGCTCCTGAAAGGAGAATTCGCCATTGTTGTCGGTTCGCTCTACGTGCTGCTGCGCCGTGCCAATCGATGTGATCTCGACTTCGGCGCCCGGCACGACAGCCTTGGTGGCATCCGTTACAACGCCCCTCAGAGAAGCAGTTGCGCTTTGACCTAACGCTGCTGTGGACAGCACCGTGAAAGTCAGCGTAATGCAAATAGACAAAACAATGCGTTTCATAGAATGGCCTCAAAAGATGTGGAAGTTGATCTGTGGAAATCGATCTTGGATGAGTTGCGTGAATCTCGCGATAAAATTCCCCTGCTGGATAAGTGTTGTCTATCTTGAAATTCATCATGGACGAAGGGAGTTCGCAAGCCCGCGCGGCCCTGCTCTTTTGCAGGTAAAAATAAGGCCCTGCTCGCTGACACCGGAAAACGATTTGGTTTCGATGCGGGAGGTTCTGACGGGCTAGTTGCGGTAGGGTGGCTTGCGGCGCAATCTGCACAGTGACAACTGCCATGCCGCTGCATTCGGAGCTTCTTTCCTTTATGACCGACAAAGCGCTTCAAGCACACGTCCCCGGTGCGCTCCGAATTCGGAGTCACCTCACGCAGCGTGGAGAACACGCCGGGTAAACCTGTCGGGGAATGACAAAACAAGAATACGGGGCTTCGAATAGCACCACATCGGCAAATGGACGCACTCCGTAGTCAATCCTAAGTAGTAGTAGATAGGTGATCTGTATCACGATCTGGTCACGTGCGAGGGCATGGAGTCCTAAAATGTCAGTATGTAAAACGGGATTTGCCCTCCCGGATCTTTCGCAGTGGATCACTAAGCCCGTAATCGCGAAAATCACTCGTTGAGCAGATTAATACCGGAATGACGGCAAGCGTACGGCGATCCGACTTGCGTCCTGATGGCGGGCGCATAGCCAACGGTAAAGGGCCTCATCGCGGGGAATCCATCAGACAATTGGAAGTTAATCGAAGGAAAAGAACGACTGACCTCAGGAATGTAATGCCAGGCTTAAGATGACATTCCCTGGATAGCAGCAGGGTTATCGATGCCCCGCCGAGTCCATGCTGCTTCGCGGGTCAGAAGGCTTGACACCGCCCTCCCGCCTCGGCTCGCCGTTCAAATATCCGGAACATATCATGTTTTCCCTCCAGACTGGGCCCTGTACTTGTCGGGGTTAAATTTGGCATCGCGGTGAGCGTGACCTCGACGCGGCAATTGCAAGCGCGATTCAGCTTTTCCATCTTGGGTACGAGCCCAGCCTCATCCTTATGAAGGTTGCGTTCGTCGCAGCCGCGGAGAATAATTCAGCCTGACTAGTTCGCTTCCCGCACTCGTATCCCCAACTCAAGTCATTTGTTGATCGCGTCGGCGGCATGGGTCGAAACAGCCATCGCAGGGCATCATGCTACGACGCAGACCCGCGCTTGCTTGCAGAGGCCCTTCGAAATCACAGAGCGGTTGAAGCTGAGTGGAAACTTCGAAGCACGCCGTTTCTTGAACCGCGTAAATATACAGGATGCCGACCGGGCCCGCGCAGCGGGTGAATTTGAAGGACCTATTCCCAGAAGCTTTAGGGACGTAGTCGCCGAATTGGCGAATCCGCCGTTTGGTACTCCGGCGTTTACCGGAGTTGCAAGGCGAATTCAGTTCTCGTTGAATTTGAAGTTTTAAAGGAGGAGCCATGCCAGAAGGCCAAACTCTAGAGCCAGCAGTTGCTGCTCAAACCGCCCCAATCCGATCTCGGCCGAAGCATTACAGCCCCAAGGCAGAAACACTTGCCCTGCTCAAGGCCTCGGGTAATCCGATTAACGGATTGGGAGAGACGGCGCAGCGCAGGCCATCGCCGTTTTTCTGGCATCCAGCCACCATGCATCCGTTCGAAGATCTGCAAATTGCCGCGCGGTCGCAGATGAGCAAATGCCCCGGATACGACGCGGCATTTGCGCCGGCCCGCGCTCATCCCCCGTTGGTGCCGGTAGCGGCGAACCGTTCGGATGCCTCGCCTGAGGAGTTCACCCAAGCAGTGAGTGAGTTTGCGCTCTCCCACGAGGCCGACGACATCGGAATCACGCCGATGGATCCGCTCTACGTGTTTGAGGGCTACTCGATTGAAGAGCCCACGGTAATCATGCTTGCTGTGGGGCATAATTACGAACGGCTGAAGCAGGTCCCTTCCGACGAAACAAACGGCATAGGCATTTGTGACGTCGGCGACCAATACGCGCGTGGCACCCGATCGTCGTTCGCACTGGCTAATTGGATACGTTCGCAAGGTTACAACGCCAGGGCGTATCCTGGGCCATCTGCGGATGCGCTGCTCCTGATCCCCGCGGCCGTCGCATCCGGACTGGGCGAACTCGGCAAACACGGCTCCATGATCAGCAGGAAATTCGGGGCAGGCGTACGCCTGGCCGGCGTAACCACGGACATGCCGCTCGTGACGACCAAGGCCGAACCCTTCGGCGCAGACGAATTCTGCAAGAACTGCCAGGTATGCACCAGAGCGTGTCCGCCCGGCGCAATCTCGGAACAAAAGCAGATGGTGCGCGGGATCGAGCGCTGGTTTGTAGACTTCGATAAGTGTATTCCCGCCTTTACCGAGTTGTCCGGATGCGCGATCTGCATTGCCGACTGCCCCTGGACGCGGCCGAGTGCCCGGCCGAAATTGCTCGCTACCATGGTCCGCCGTCTTGGTCAGACACTGAACGAGTCATAAGAAATCGATCGTTGCTCAGAAGGAAATCATGCCCGAAGTTTACGGGAAATGCGGCTGGCGAACCAGGCAGATGTGATGTACCTTACACGTCTTCCTCCTCCTTGTAGTGGACCCTGTGCTCGACCATTGTCCCGATTCACTCGCCGTAACGACGGCGTAGACTCCAGCCATTGCCCAGACGAATTGCCGTAGAGCGTGCATGATGGGTCTCGCCGCTTACTCTGTTGCACCTTCTGCGTTGATCCTTGCGTTCAGCAAAGTCGGGGTGCGGGGTCCTTTGTCTGGAAACATGCACGGTCTCCGACTGTCGATGAGAAGCTATTCTCGGCAGGTTGAGATTATGTAGATCGCCTTAAGGGAAAGGACAACGGCCACGGGGGTGCACCATCCAAAAGGAGCGGAGCAGGCTCTCTCAAAACGGCATTAGATGCGGCAATCCTTGATGAACGATACCCCTACGACTAATCGGCTGTCATTCCGCGTCCACTTCGTTCGCCTCAATGGACCTGAGAGTCATCCTACCGTCCGTGTTCTCTTGGTTGAGACCACGGAGGCGCACACGATCTATGAGGGATCCGGAACCTGGTCGGAATGCAGGCGGTGGCTGATTCAGATTTCAGAGTTCGCAATTTTCGGAGACCAACTGGCCGCCATCGAGAAGCGTCTTGAACTCAAGCGCCTGGCAACAATCGAACAAATAAGCGCTTCTATATGCGATCTCGAGTCTATTGGATTTCTCCGCGCGGATTGTTGAGCTGAGCTTCAAACATCGTAAACCACGGCGTCTCAACCTATCGAACGAGGATGAGCATCCATCGACGGGCTGAAGACGGACGGTCTTCACGAAGCTAAAGTTCGAAGAGATTTCAGCGACGGCACTCTCACAGTCTGAACGACGTCCGGTCCTCTCTTATGGAACCGGGAAGGGAGTACCCCGTCACAATTTGACAGCGGACTGGACTCAAATACTTCCCCTGAGACTCTCCACGCCCAACATGTCACGGGAAGAAGGAACGGATGTCTAGGAACAAATGCAGGGAGTTGAGCTTCAGCAGGCTTGGGTTTACATTCGCACTCGTTGTAGCCCTGGCTGTTGAAGCAGTGGGGACTCTTGCGGCGCAGCAGGAAAGTAATTCGCCAAGCCTGGAATTGGGAATCATTGTTACTCTCACCGCTGGGCAAGCCGAGAAGGTGATCAAGGAATTCAAGGCTGGCACAGACTTTGGAGTACTAGCGAAAGAGAATTCCATTGATGTAACGGCGGACGACGGTGGGTACCTGGGACGGATGAACCCGGTCCAATTGCAACCGGAATTGCGGGATGCGGTGAATGCAATTCGTGCGGGACAGACTACTGGTGTGATCCGCACTCCGAGTGGATTTACCGTCCTAAGCATCTTATCCGAGGCTCCGAAGCGCCAGCATGTGACGGACCGGGCAGAGTTGACTGCGCTCATTTCCTCAGGCACAGTTCGCACGAACCAGGATGTCGGGGGATTTGGAGAAGCAGAAAATCTCTTCACCAGCTTTACGAAGCCCGAGGGCTGGAATCGCGATCTTCATCAAATGTGCGAGATCCGCAGACAGTCTTACGCTGACGGGGTGTCCCGCATGCATGATTTGCTCGCTTCGATCGATGGCGAGCAGGCCAGCCACGAGAGCCCTGTCCAAATGGCGCGAGCCCGTCTCAATCTGGCCCAGTTGTATGCTTATGGAGGGAAGATGGAGGAGGAGATCCAGCAGCAGAAACTCGCGTTGGATATTGCTCAGAAGTATTTCCCCGAAGGCATGCCAGTCATTGAGCAGATGATCGGTACGGCGTACCTTCATTACTCCGAGATGGAGAATGGCGCCTATCATAGCACAGGAAATCAGGGTATTTGGCCTCCTCCGGTTCTCGGTGAACATTACGCAAAACAAGAGGAATCAAAGCTCGCAATCGAATACTTGAGCAAATACCTTGAACAGTCGCCCGACGACTATCAAGTGCGGTGGTTGCTAAACGTCGCATATTCAACGTTGGGGGAATATCCCGACAAGGTTCCGCCGGCACAGTTGATTCCATTAAAAGATTTTCAGTCGCCACAGAATGTCGGTCGCTTCAAGGACATCGCGGTTGCCGCGGGTACCGACGCCTTTCTTGATGCGGGCGGCATCATCGTCGACGACTTCGACAACGACGGGCTGCTCGACATTGTTGCGTCGAGCATGGACTCATGCGACCCGCTGCATTTCTACCATAACAATGGCGACGGAACTTTCGCCGATCATACCGTCCAGGCAGGGCTCGCGGACCAACTGGGTGGGCTCAATCTCGTACAGGTTGACTATAACAACGACGGATGCATGGATATCCTTGTCCTCCGCGGGGGGTGGGAGTTTCCCATGCGGAAATCGCTGCTTCGCAATAACTGCGACGGGACCTTCACAGATGTAACTGATCAAAGCGGACTTGGAAAGACAGTTACGTCGACAAACTCCGCTGTATGGACGGATATCGACAATGACGGATATCTCGACCTGTTCATAGCCAACGAAAACACTCCCAGTCAGCTATTTCGAAATCGGGGTGACGGTACCTTCGAAGATATCTCGCATGCGGCGGGAATCGATCGAACTGAATACAGCAAAGGAGTGACAGCAGAGGATTATGACAACGATGGCTACGTCGACTTCTATGTGTCGAACCTGAGTAGTCCAAATCTTCTCTACCATAACAATCATGACGGCACCTTTACAGAGATAGCCAAGCAGGCGGGTGTGCAGGCCCCCGGAACTGGTTTTGCGACGTGGTTCTTCGACTACGACAACGATGGATGGCCGGATATATTCGTAACCGGCTATCCGAGCTACTCACCGGATGAGGTTGTTCGCAGCTACGCGCATCTGCCTTATCACGCAGACACGATGAAGTTGTATAGGAACCTGCATAACGGCACATTTCAGGATGTAACTGCGCCGGTTGGCCTCGACAAAGTCTTCATTCCCATGGGCGCAAACTTCGGCGATGTAGACAACGATGGTTTCCTGGATATCTACCTGGGCGTAGGGCAGCCTTCGTTTGGCGCCATTCTGCCACACGTTCTACTGCGTAACGACGGCGGCAAGAAGTTCGTCGACATTACTGCTTCCTCTGGTACCGGCGACATGCACAAGGGCCACGGCATCGGTTTTGCCGACTTATTCCGGAATGGGCATGAAGACATTGTTGCGAATTTCGGAGGAGCAATTCCCTCCGACAGGCATTCGTTACGGCTCTTTGAAAACCCAGGCAACGACAACGACTGGATCAACCTGCGTCTTGTAGGCGTCAAGAGCAACCGGGCGGCAGTAGGAGCCAGGATCAGGGTCACAGTTGAGAACGACAGCCATGTCACGCGATCCATCTACCGGACGGTGGGGTATGGTAGTTCATTCGGCGGTAACCCGATGGAGCAGCATATCGGACTCGGTCATGGAGCGCGCATCAAAAGCATCGATATCTGGTGGCCCGCGTCCGACACGAGGCAGCACTTTTCGGATGTCGCCAAGAACCAATTCATTCTCGTGAAGGAGCTTGCGAATGAATACACCAAGCTCAACAGACAGCCGGTACACATGGGAGCTAGGAACATGGCTGCCGGTTCAAAGTGATGCGCGGAAGGTATTGATAGATTGAGGCAAAGCGATGCGGCATACGATTGGCATCGGGTACATGTTGTGAGACGGGTCTTCTTGATTGCTCCGGTGCTTGTACTCTCCAGTTCAATATTTCTATTCGCGCAGGACGCCAGCCAGGGGCATGGAGCGCCCACGCCGCTTCGCGATGCGGTCGCGGAAGCAGAAAACAACAACGCCCAGATTGCGGCCGCAGATCATGCATGGAGTGCTTCAGTGCATATCGCGCAGCAAGTTCGCGCGTTGGCCGACTCGCAATCCGCTTTGGGAAGTAGTGACTTACGCAGCTTGGGTTCGCATCTAAGCTCCGGCAACAGCGATCTGCTCCACACCGGATTAGAGCCCGCGCAGAAACCTTTGCATCACAGTGAACTGCAACTGTGGAGTGAAGTTGCGCGGCGCGAAGCCGAGACTCAACATGCGCAGGTCGATGTGTTCCGCAGCAACGTCGTGGATCAGGTCAAGACGATTTACCTCCGGCTCGCCTATCTCTACCAGATGTACGAGTTGGACGATCGCGGGTCGGCCGATCTAGCCGCGCTGATTCAGAATGAACTATCGAAGTACAGCCTGGGAATGGGAAGCCAGGCGGAGGTTTTGCAAGCGCAGCTCGACCGCACCAAACTACTGCGCGGGACGACATTGCAACATGAAGAAGTGGGAGGATTGCAGGCGAATTTGAAGGCGCTCTTGCATCGCCTGCCGGACTCGCCGGACATCATTCCAGAAGCAGTCACCGCCACTCCGCTGAAACTGGCTGCCAGCGAACTCCATCTTATGGCTGCAAAGCGAAACCCTAAATTGACAGCCGACAGCACGATGATCGAAGCGCAGAGCGCCCAATTGAATGCCGCTAAGGCCGACACCAATTCGGAGTTCAATCTCGGATACACGTTCCCGCAAGTTGGAGAAGGATATCGCGACGCCTATGTCCTTACATTCAACGGACAGCTTCCACGCGGCCCAGGAGAGGATGATCGGATAGCCGCGGCCATCGAGAGGGTTGAGAACTCGCACTCTCAGGCGAATGAAGACCGCTTGCGGGTGCTTGCGGAAGTGCAGAAACAATACGTTGTCGTCACCAGCTCCGAAGAATTGATGAGGGAATGTACGGAAGGTCTCGTTCCCCAATCCAAAGCTGTCTACCAATCGAAATTAGCCGGATACCAATCCGATCGGGAAAAGTTCAGTGCCGTTATCGAGGCCTTATTAGTCGTTCCTGAAAAAGTCGCTTTCAGGCACATACAAGTGAAGTATGAAGTGTGTCCGTCGCTCGCAGAGCCGGAATCGCGTCCCAGATGCGCGTCAGGAAGCGCAGAAAAATGCGCCAAAAAG
>Ga0224527_1001041_pt1 | contig 15099 bp, 13 predicted proteins | sample CBST0metaG_FD_179882 | JGI IMG/M metagenome (GOLD analysis project Ga0224527, IMG submission 179882) | Peat soil microbial communities from Stordalen Mire, Sweden - C.B.S.T0 | ecosystem: Environmental > Terrestrial > Soil > Wetlands > Peat | place: Sweden: Norrbotten County, Stordalen Mire... | reverse complement strand
CTTGATTTTTCCCTTGATGCCGTACGCTGCGAGGAACCTCGACAGATCCTTATCCGCCGCATCCATATAGCTCGCGGGAAGTGTGCCCTCCGGGCCAGAGATATCGACCGGGGCCATAATCATCCGGTTCAATAACTCTCCCTGTTTTGAAGCTCCCGAAGTGTCAAATCGCACCACGAGGGTGACTCGTTTCTCCAGAGCGTTCGGATTCGCGGTGTACTTGATGGGCGGAATGGTGACGCCCGCCGGGTTGGGTTTTGCGGCCTCCGTGCCAACCGAAATATGGTAGGGAGCCCCCTGCCACTTGGGCTTGGCTGGAACGTTGGAAGCTGTGTCCACCTGGCTTTTGCACCCCGCCAAAAGCGCCAATACACTGATCGCCAAAATGATGTTCTTTCTCAAGTGATCCTCCTCGTCCCTATCCAACGACGAGCCAGAATACCACTCCCGCGTCTGAGTGGAACAGGGATTGCGAGGAGTTGGCGGATTTACGCCCAAAACCGGTCGATTCGCCCGGTGCCGAGTGGTCCGCATCTTACCAAGCAGCCTTTTTGACTCCGCCTCCGTTCGTATCTATAATTGTTACAGATGAACGTCAGCACACGATTCACGGTGGCACTGCATATTCTCACGCTTCTCGCATCGAGTCCCGGCGAGGCGCTTACGTCGGAGCACATTGCAGGCAGCGTGAATACGAATCCGGTCGTGGTGCGGCGGCTGCTTGGAACGCTTCGTAAGGTCGGAATCGTTTCATCGCAGCCTGGAAACGGCGGCGGATGGGAGCTTGCAAAAAGCCCGGACAAGTTGACGCTCAGAGACATCCGGCGAGCCGTGAATGAGGGATCGCCGTTCTCTATGCATAACCAGCCCCCGAACCCGAAGTGTCCGGTCGGCAAAAACATCCAGCAGGTTCTCGGGCCGGTCTATGACCAGGCTGAACGTGTCATGGAAGACGAGCTCGCCCACACCACCGTCCTGACGCTTCTGCGCGCGGTTCAACGCAGATGCAGGGAATAGAGCGAAATCAGAGTAACTATATCCTGTTGAGTCTTGTGCAGGGTCGCCGCTCCCTGGAGGTCCAAGTCGACTTGAACGCTGCGGTTTCGGGAACCATCAACTCTGGTTCATCTGTAACTTTTTTCGATTATTTCGTAACTTTATTAATTACGAATCATCAAAAGCACGAACGAACCAACCCCTGAAAGGAAACACTCACATGACTATTGCCATCACAGGAGCAACCGGCAAGTTTGGCCGGCTCGTCGTCAACAAACTCAAATCCAAGGCGCCTGCGGCCCAGATCGTCGCGCTCGCCCGCACACCCGGCAAGGCCGCCGATCTCGGCGTTCCGGTGCGCCAAGCCGATTACAGCAAGCCCGATACACTGGAGCGCGCGCTCGCCGGTATCGAGACGCTGCTGCTGGTCTCTTCAAACGAAATTGGCCAGCGCAAGGCGCAGCATCGCAATGTAATCGAAGCGGCGAAGAAAGCCGGCGTGCAGTGGATCGTTTACACCAGCCTGCTCCACGCGGACACCTCGGCAATCAAGGCGCTGGCGGACGAGCATCTGGCCACGGAGGCCGACCTGAAGGCTTCAGGCGTGCCGTATACGATCTTGCGAAACGGCTGGTATACGGAGAATTACACCGGCTCCATTCCAGGCGCGATTGCTGGCGGCGCGTTCCTGGGCAGCGCCGGGAATGCCAAAATATCTTCGGCTCCGCGGGCTGACTATGCCGAGGCCGCTGTTGCCGTACTGACCGGCGAAGGGCACAAGGGCAAGACGTACGAGCTGGCCGGCGACAAGGCCTACACGCTCAGCGATCTGGCCGCGGAAATCTCTCGCCAGACAGGCAAGGCCATTCCGTACAAGAATCTGCCGGAAGCGGAGTACGCCACGGCGCTGACTGGCTTCGGCCTTCCCGCCCCAGCCGCGCAAGCCTATGCGCTCTTCGATACCGGTGCAGCGCAGGGAGCGCTCTTCGATGAGGAACGCCAGCTATCGAAGCTCATCGGACATCCCACAACACCTTTGGCAACGTCCGTCGCGGAAGCGCTGAAGGCGTGAGACATAGACTCGGATACCGTGTACCCCACCCTCGACGCGTCTCAAGTTTTTTGCGCCCAGGGTGGGGGGACACGAACCCTAACCGAGTGTCTTTCTGTCTCCTGTTCCCTATCGTGCCACACCTTTGTTTATTGCAGTTATCCTGAGCGAGCATAGCGAGTCGAAGGACCTGTGGTTACCTTTACTTCTGCTCTTCTTTGTTGCAATGCGACAGAGCCGGATCAATAGTTTGTAAATCGCAAGCCAACGACCATCCAACCTGAATCAAGAAACTCAATAATTCTGACGACAAGGCGACTTCCCAGGAGTAATATATTTTGGCTAAGGCTTTTCTGCCGGGTGCCCCAGGTCTGGATTTTCAGACCTGGGATAGCACGCCCCTCACTCGACGGCCTTTTTGATCTCTGATCTCTGACCCCTGATCTCTGTTTTGCGTACAATTACGCCCCCTCGGCGCACAATCGAAATAGGAAAAAGTACGCGCGGAAACCATCCCGCGCCGCCCAACTGCGCCTGCGGGAAAAGCGCAACGCGAGAGGAAAAAATGAGGAAGAAATTCGATGAAAAACGCAGAGCCCTTCGTTACCGCGTATCGCAATACGGTACGAAAAAGGAGAAAAACGCCAAAAAACGCCCGCAAGTCCTTTGATGCCTAGATTCTGCGGCGAACTCCTTTGTAATGAATATTTTGCGGCGACGGCCGCCATGTAAACTATTGAAAGTAGATAATTTATTCCCAGAATACCGGTGGGGGGGTACTACTAAGTAACCTGCAAAGACTTCCTACTCTGCCGCGCGCATCTTCCCGCCGGCCAGCAGCTCGAACACTCGTCCGCGCCACAGAATCCGCCGGCCCAGGTAGCTCGCGGTCCAGAAGCCGAAGCCCATCAGATCGCGCACTGGATAAAGCAGCAGCAGTCCGAACCAGCTTGTATCGCGCACCACCACGCGACCCACGGCAATCGAGAGCGCCAGCCGCGTGGCCACGCTCCAGCCCAGGAGAGCCAATCCCCACCACGGATGCCCCAGGCAAGCCGCCGACGCACAGCCCAGCAGCCCGAACGGCACGCTGAACGTAAGCGACGTGCCGAAGTGCCCCTTGGGCCGCGAAAAACGCGTCGACTTCATCCAGCGCACCTGATGCTTGAGCGACGACCAGAGCGTCGAATTGATGACCATGTGGTCGATGGCGTGATGGCTGAGCACCACGGTCTGCCCCAGCTTGAAGGCCTCGTTGCCCAGCACGAAGTCGTCGGCACAGTAGTCTGCCGTCACCTTGAAGCCGCCCATCTGACAGATGGTTTCGCGCCGGAAGGCCATGGTCGGCCCCAGGACGAACTGCATCCCCTCCATGGCCCGCGCCACCAGCACCCCGGAGGTCATCTCCACGCTCATGCCCACGGCTTCCAGGCGCGCCCAGAGGCCGCCCTCGGCCGCCACCCCGCGATACGGACAGCACATTGCGCCTACCTTGGGGTCGGCAAACGGCAGAGCGACGGCCCGCAGATATTCCGGCGTCACACGCACATCGCTGTCGCTGATAACCAGAATCCCATGCGCCGCCTCAGCTTCCATACGCTCCAGCGAAGCCACTTTTGCATTGATGTAATCCGGCTGGCCACCGGTCGAGAAGAATCGGGCAGGAATTCGCGGATATCGCGCAGCCACGCGCCGCGCTGTTTCCAGCCCGGCGTCGTTCGGCTCCCGCGCACAGAACAGGATCTCGTACTGCGGATAATCCTGCTCGAAGAACGTAGCCAGATTCGCATCGAGATCGGGCTCATCGCCGTGCACAGGCTTGAGAAGCGTAAGAGGAGGCGTGAATCCCGGTCGCGCGGCCAGTTGAGCCAACGCCCGCCGCCGCTCGCGCTGGTAGCCCGGCACAGCCCAAAGCACCATGCCCGCAAACACCGTGGACGTCACCACCCCGAAGATAGCCAATCCAAGAAGAACGTACGACATGCAGCTTCCAGCATACCTGCAAAGGGACAAAGGAGGAGGCCAAGACTTTCATGGAATGAACAGAACCTGCCGATGGGAAAGCCCGAAGCGAGCTATGACTTGCGCGCCTTCGCAGACTTGAGGGGCTTGATTGGCCTGATCGGCACCACGGCCTTGGGCACAACCACCGATCTGTGCAGCGGCACAATGGCCCCGGCGGAGTTGGGAGCGTTCTGCTGGAAGCGCGCCAGCATCTCCGTCCGCACATACTCAACGAAGTTCCCCATCTGCCGGTTCATCTCTTCCATGCGCTCCCGCATCTGGAGGATGATGGCGATTCCGGCGATGTTCACGCCCAAGTCCCGCGCCAGGTTCAGAATGAACTCCAGCCGCTCCAGATCCTCGTCGGTGTAGTACCGCGTGTTGCCTTCAGTGCGCGACGGCTTCAGCAGCCCCTCGCGCTCATACAGGCGCAGCGTCTGCGGATGAATTTCGTACATCTCGGCGACCGCCGAGATCATGTACACGCCTTTTGTCTTCCGTTTTGCCGCCATGGGTTTCCCGAATCAGATTATCTTAATTCGTCGGTTTCTATTCACATCTTGTCGAACAGCTCCACACGCGGATCCTGGTTGTTCAACTTGGCCAGCTCGCGCATGATCTCGCGGCTGCGCTCGTCCTGCAGGAGCGGCACCACGACCTCGACCGTCACAATCTGGTCGCCGCGCTGGCTGGGATGCTGCGCATTTTCCACGCCCCGCTCCCTCATCCTCAACTTTTGCCCACTCTGTGTGCCGGGGGGAATCTTCATGTGCGCACGCCCGTCGATGGTCGGCACATCCACCTTGGCGCCGAGCGAGGCCTCGGCAATGGTCACCGGAACGGTCAGGTGAATGTCGTCACCCTCGCGCGTAAACACAGGGTGCGTGCCGGTCCGCACAATCAGATACAGATCCCCGGTGGGCCCGCCGTTCACCCCGGCGTTGCCCTTGCCCTGCAACCGTATCCGCTGGCCGTCGCGCGTGCCCGCCTTGATGCGGAACTCCACCGCCTCGGAACGGCTGACCGTGCCCTCGCCGTGGCAGGTAGAACAGGTACTCGACGTCCGCCCGGTTCCGTTGCAGCGCGGACAGGGAATATTGAACTTCATCCGGCCGCCCATCTGCGTTACCTGTCCCGTGCCGTTGCACTCCGGGCACTGCGTCACGCCGCCGGTATGCGCCTGGCCGTGGCAGGTGGGGCAGGTTTCGTGCCGGTTGATCTGAACGCGCGCCAAACCGCCGCGGATCGCCGTCCAGAAGTCCACAGTAGCCTGATATTCGAGATCGGTCCCCGTCTGCGGGCCCCTGGGCTGCTGTCCCTGCTGAGCGCCGGTGAAGATGCCGGAAAAAATGTCCTTGAAACTGCCCCAACCCGCCCCAGCCTGCTGCCCGGCCTGATGGCCCGGGCCACCGAAGCCGGAAAAGTCGAAGCCGTCAAAATCCACTGCGGGCCGACCACCGCCGCCGCCACCCTGCTGCTGCGCATAAGCCGCGGCCTGCGCCGGATCGATCTGGTCGGAGTAGAACCCCAACTGGTCGTACACCTTGCGCTTCTTGGGGTCGCTGAGCACGTCGTTGGCCTCGGAGATTTCCTTGAACTTCTCCTCGGCACGCTTGTCGCCTGGGTTCACGTCCGGGTGATACCGCCGCGCCTGCTTGCGGAAGGCTTTGCGAATCTCTTCCACCGAGGCTGTCTTCTTCACCCCAAGCGTCGCGTAATAATCCTTGTTTGGTGTCGTGGGCATATTTGTTTGGACTCAATTCCTGTTTATCGATTCAGCATCGACCCTACCGCCAAAATTCTGTCATCCGGAGAAAGCGCAGCGGAGTTGAAGGAACTGCATTTGCTCTTCTCCCCTAGCACATCTGCCGAGTGTCCCAGGTCTCGCTTCTGAGACTTGGAAGACATCAAATCTCACCAACCCCGTTCAAGCAATCTGCCGCGCTTTCAACTCCCCGGTCTCCGTTCGCGGAGCCGGAAAAATCTCCATCTCAATCCGGGCTATCACTTCCCGGCTGGCCAGCGCCAGATCGTACGACATCTGCATCTTCATCCAGAAATCCGGGGTCGTGCCGAAGTACCGCGCCAGACGCAGCGCCGTATCGGCCGTAATTCCACGGCGCTCCCGAACAATCTCCGAGATGCGCGTAACGGGTACACGCAACGCAAGAGCCAAAGCATTCGCCGAAAGTCCCAGCGGCACAAGAAAATCCTCACGCAAGAACTCACCGGGATGAATCGGCACCCCTCTCTCGTCGGGTTTACGTGCAATGCTCATGGCGCTTCTCCTTAGTGATAGTCAATAATCTCCACATTCCAAGCATCCTTGCCGTCCCAGCGGAAGCAAATCCGGTATTGGTCGTTGATACGGATGCTCCAAAAGCCTTCCCAGTCGCCTTTCAACTTCTCCAGACGGTTGCCCGGCGGATCCCGTAAATCCTCAACTGCGGTGGCGAAATCCAACGCCTCCAAGCGACGTGCCGCAACCCGCGCGATGTTGCTCCATCGCCGGCTCGATCCGGTCAGGTAAACCGCTTCCGTATCATCATCGGCAAAGGACTGAATCATGCTTAACGCTTATCGTAACACGGGAAACGAAACAGATTCTCCGGCTTTGACCGCTCACGCGATGCGAAGCGCCTTCTGCACCGCCTGCGGCTCGCGGTCGATCACCATCAGGTAAGCACGCGTTGGTCCCTCGGGAACGCGCCGTCCCTGCTCCCAATGGCGCACCGTGTTCACGCTGAACCCGAATCGGATGGCAAACTCCTGCTGCGTCATCCCCAACCGATCGCGGATCGCTCTCACGTCGATCTCCGCCGGAATATGAACGACATATTGGCTCTCATCGGCGGTTCCATTTGCGAAAGCAAGAGCCTCGTTCAATCCACGCAGAATTCCGTCGGCAATTCTCCTGCTCATCGTCCTGCCCTCCGTCGCCGGTAAGATTCCACTATCAGCTTCGTGACTTGCTGCAACTCGCTGCATTCTGCCTGGGTCAAATTCGTACGCTCGTTCTTGGCATACGCCTCCAAAAGATAAAGCGGCATTTCCATATCGTGGAAGAAAAATATAACCCGCGCTCCTCCGCGCTTGCCGCGTCCTTCAAGCCCCCAACGCAGTTTCCTGACTCCGCCAGTTCCCGGAATCACATCGCCCGCAGTGGGATTGCATGCCAGGTACCCAACCAGTTCCGCCCGCTCTGCGTCGTCCATCAACTTCTTCGTCGCACTGAGAAATTCGTGCGTTTCCACTACCGTGATGGGTCGCTGTTGTTCCAAATCTCATTGTAGTGCATTGCACTAGTTACAGCAATGCTCGTGCGGGTGATTGATGGACAAAACGCCGAGGATTACCAGGGATTCCAGGTCTCAGAATAGAGACCTTGCACACCCGGCCGCGGGCGGCTGGGTGTAAACTTGCGCCAAACCGGAGAGTCAGGATGGAAACACCCGAGGCATACGATCTCAAAGCGTACCCTACCTGCAAGATTTGTGACCGTGGAACGCTGATGCCCAGAAAGATACGTCGCTTGAGCGGCCCGGCAGTTGCAATCGGCTATATTCTTCTCATCCCGTTGATTCTCGGAATGGCGGGTTGCGCGATCCTGCTTATCGTCAGCCTGCTTGCCGGTGTTGCCGGTGCCGCTCACGGGAGTGCATTCGCAACCGCATTCGCTGGCATTGGCGCTATAGCCTTTGTATACATTGGCACCCTCAGCTTCGTTTTTGGATTGGTGGGCTGGCTCCTCATCATGAAGAAACATGTACTCCAGTGTGGTTACTGCGGTGCCGTCGTGGACGCTGCCGCAGCAGTCCATTCGCAGCCTAATCGGAGTTTTGGGCGCGCCAGCGTATTCGGCTTCTTCTTTCTGTTCTTAATTCTTGTTGCTATCACAGTTGTGCTCACTCACAAGGGCAATACCCCAGCGCAACCGACACCAGACAACTCCACTGCGGAGCCAGCACAACCCGATGCCTGGCAGCCGTTTACTTCCGCCGATGGACGTTTCAGCGTCCTGTTTCCCGAAACTCCGCAGCAGTCTTCGCAGCCGTCTAATGGGGCAAACGATGAAGAGGACCCTGGAATGGGTACAGTCTATATGTTTTCCGCCAATGCCGAAAATTCCAACATCAGCTATACCGTGTCATATAGCGATGTCGCGCCGGATCTTGTCAAAGCTCTTTCGCCGCAAGGCCTGATGTACAAGGAAGAGGAATTCCTCAACGCTGGCACAACTGTAATCTCTGAGCAGAACATCAATCTCAACGGCGTTCCCGGACATGCCTGGACTGACACCGTCTCCGATGGAATCAACTCCAGCAATCGTGAATTTCTGGCTGGAAACCGCTTATACACGTTGATGGTGGTCGCCCAGAAGGGCTATACCGCAACCCATGCCGACCAGTTTATGAACTCGTTCAGAATTCAATAGCCGCCCTTCATGGGCGTGCGATTGGATTGGTGTAACCTGCCCTGGCCCTGAAAGGCCAGTCACATTTGCTCTGAGACACCCTGCGAGTGTGCGGCGATGGTTTCCCTATGCCGGATTCGTGGGAGCGCCCCTGAGAGCGCCCCAAGACGCTCTCAGGGGCGGTCTGCTTTCGACCCATCATGGTGACCTAGCCGAATTCCCTTCACGGCCCGAATCATAGGCAAGGTGTGGTCTGCGTTGACGCCTGACTGATAACGGTAGAAGCGATCTTTTGTAAAGAGTGAACGGCATTCTCGAACTGTGCTACATCTTTGGTGTCACTCATGAATGCCGCAGACCTGACCGATACCAACGCCTTCATCAGTTCTGCATGATTGGCGACCTCTGCGTCCAACATGAGACAAACTCGCGTGATGCCGTCTGTCAGCTTCATAGTGCAGCCATTCTCCTCGATATCCCACTGAGTGCCATCCTCGGCGGCTGAAGGCCGGCCTTTCAACTTCGCCCTATAGAACCAAGTCGCTGCACTGATGACCTCCACGATGCGTTCGCGCAGTTCATCGGCTTGCCTATTCCGTCGGATGATCTCTGCGTTGCGCCTTTGCTCCTTTTGCTGGTTGCGGGAGACCACAACTTGAACGCAGGCTGCAATAGCGCTGCCAAGTATTGTTCCACCGGCGGTAAAAACAGCTCCGGCCCATGCGCTCTCCACAATGCGTCCCCTCCTGTTACGACTCTTGGCGGGTGGCCCCGATCTCATGCCGCAATTCTTACCAAACTGAAGGGTGCCCCCGGTCCCTCGCCTTTGGGGACCGGGGAGGTTGAGTTAACTTCGCTATTTTTTCTCGTCCACGTCCACATACTCCGCGTCGATGACCGTGTCGTCTTTTTTCGGCTCAGCCGCCGCGGGATCTCCCGCCGCTCCGGTAGCCCCGCCCGGCGCAGCCGCAGCTTCCTCAGCCTTGGCCTTGTACATCACCTCGGCCAGTTTGTGGCTGGCGTGGGTCAGCTTCTCGTGCTGGTCCTTCAGCTCCTTCGAAGTCGGCGTGCCTTCCAGAACCTTCTTCGACTCGGCCAGAACCGTTTCCACCTCGGCCTTCTCCGGTCCCTGAATCTTGTCGCCGCTCTCCTTCAGCATCTTGTCGATGTTGTAGACCAGCGAATCCAGCGAATTGCGCGCATCGATCTCGTCGCGCTTTTCCTTGTCTTCCGAAGCATGGGCGTCGGCTTCCTTGGCCATCTTCTCCACCTCTTCCTTGCTCAGGCCCGAACTGGAAGTGATGGTGATGCGGGTATCCTTGCCGGTGGCGTTGTCCTTGGCCGTCACGTTCAGGATGCCGTTGGCGTCGATGTCGAAGGTGACTTCGATCTGCGGCACTCCGCGCGGAGCCGGAGGAATCCCGGCCAGCTTGAACTTGCCCAGCGTGCGGTTCTGCGCCGCCAAGGGCCGTTCGCCCTGCAGCACATGCACCTCGACCTCAGTCTGCGAATCGGCAGCCGTCGAAAACGTCTCCGTCTTCTTGGTCGGAATGGTGGTGTTGCGCGGAATCATCGAGGTTGCCACGCCGCCCAGCGTCTCAATCGACAGGGTCAGCGGTGTCACGTCCAGCAGCAGCAAGTCCTTCACTTCGCCAGCAAGCACGCCGGCTTGCACCGCCGCGCCGATCGCGACCACTTCATCCGGGTTCACACCCCGATGCGGCTCGCGGCCGAACATCTCCTTCACGATCTCCTGGACCTTGGGCATGCGCGTTTGGCCGCCCACGAGGACCACTTCGTCAATCTGGCTGGTGGTTACGCCCGCGTCGGCAATTGCCTTTTTGCAGGGTTCCAGCGAGCGCTCCAACAGGTCGCCGACCAACTGCTCCAGCTTGGCCCGCGTCAGCTTCCGCACCAAATGCTTCGGCCCGGTTGCGTCCGCCGTCACAAAGGGCAGATTGATCTCCGTCTCGATGGTTGTCGAGAGCTCGATCTTGGCCTTTTCCGCAGCGTCCTTCAGACGCTGAAGCGCCATCTCATTGCCCTTCGACGCCAGGTCCAACCCCTGCTCCTGCTTGAACTCGGCAATCAGCCACTCCACGATGCGCTGATCAAGATTGTCGCCGCCCAGGTGGGTATCGCCATTGGTCGACTTAACCTCAATAACGCCCTCGCCCACTTCCAGGATGGAAATATCAAAGGTGCCACCGCCGAAGTCATACACGGCGATGGTTTCGTCCTTTTTCTTGTCGAGCCCGTAGGCCAGCGCGGCCGCCGTCGGCTCGTTCACAATCCTCTTCACATCCAGGCCTGCAATTTTGCCCGCGTCCTTCGTGGCCTGGCGCTGTGCATCGTTGAAGTAGGCAGGAACCGTAATCACGGCCTCGGTTACCGGCTCGCCCAAATAGGCTTCCGCGGAAGCCTTCAGCTTCTGCAGAATCATGGCGGAAACCTCGGGCGGCGTGTACTCCTTGCCCTGCGCCAGAATGCCCACATGGTCGCCCTGCTGCACCACCTTATAGGGCACCATCTTCATCTCGTCGCTTACTTCGTCGTAGCGACGGCCCATGAACCGCTTGATGGAAAAGACGGTGTTCTCCGGATTGGTGATCGCCTGCCGCTTGGCCACCTGGCCAACCAAGCGCTCCCCGTTCTTCGAGAAGCCCACAATCGAAGGCGTTGTCCGCGCACCCTCTTCATTCGCGATTACTTTGGGCTCTCCGCCCTCGAGCACGGCAACACACGAATTCGTGGTGCCCAGATCAATACCGATTATCTTTGCCATGGTTGGCTACCTGCCCTCTAAAGAAAAATTCCTGCACTCTTAAGATGCTACATTGAGTGAGATGTTGTCAACTTTATTTGATTGAGTTGCGATAAGACAATGCGCCCTTGTTCCCTCAGCCCACAACCGTCCAGTAAACCGCAAACCGCTCCCAGCTCTGATTAAGCGGCTTGAACGTCACGTCCTGAGCCTGTCCCTGGGTGCGGAACGTCATCGGCTGGCCGGGAACAGGCCGAATCCAGTCTCCGGGCTCACCGCCCTTGGCAACCAGAGCCGGAACGTCCACCTTGGGAGCCTCCACAATCTCCGGTCCCTGGTTGTGCTCCAGATACTCTTCCAGCTTTTTGGGGAACTGGCCGGCCAGCACCAGCGGACCATACAGGAACGCCTGCTGCGCCGGATCGTCCGCCAACCGCTCGACGGTCACCCGCATCGGCATCGTAAGCTCCACACGGTCTCCAGCCTTCCAGACGCGCCGCAGAGTCAGATAGCTTCCTGGCGTTCCCGCCACATCCAGCGGTTTCCCGTTTACCGTGATCACATTGGCCGCCGTCGTCCACGCCGGAATGCGGAGCCGCAACGTCCACGCCGTCGCCGGTGCCGCCTCGATTGTCAGAACCGTCCGATCCGTCTCTGGAAAGCTCGTCTGCTGCCGCACCCGGACGCTGTGCTCGCTCCAGTGAACGCGCGATGAGAAATAGAGGTTTACGTACAGCGAATCCTCGTCGTGGTAGTAGATCGTATCGTTCAGCTTGGCGAACTCCTCCAGCGCCGTCCCCGTGCAGCACCAGAAACTCTCATCTTCCGTGCAAGTCGTCTTCCACGCCCCGGGCGACATTGAAAGGAAATAAGTCGACAGCCCCGTCTTCGGCTCGATTGTTCCCAGGCGATGATTCAGCAGGTTGCGCTCGTAGTACTCGATATAGCGCTCGTCGCCGTCCCATCCGTACAAGTGCCGCGTTAGTTTCATCATGTTGTAGGCGCAGCAGCACTCCTGGTGGTGCGAGCTCACCTTCTTCTCAATCGCCAGATGATGCGGCTGCGTCAGCCAGCTTTCGTTATTGCCCGAGCCTCCCGCCACATAGCTCCGTGCCTCCGACACGGTCTCGTAGAAAAACCGGCTCACATCCCCGAACCGGTGGTCCGAAGTCAGCTCGTAGCGCCGCGCCGCTCCAATCGCCTGCGGCATATGCGTGTTGGCGTGCAGATCCTTCAGCTCATCCCGTTGCAGCGCCAACGGCGTAAAGAACTTTTTCTTGGTAAACCGGTCGCCGACCTTCGCCCAGCGGTCGTCGCCCGTCTCCCCGGCCAGGTTGTAAAGCACCTCGTTCATCCCGCCGAACTCGGTATTCAGAATCTCCTGCATGTGCTCTTCGGTCTTCGCCGCCGTCCATGCATCCACCCAGCCCGCCAGCTTCAGCAGCACGTCAAGCGCTTGTTGATTGCCGGCATGAATCTTCATGTCCAGCAAGCCGGCCATAATCTTATGCAGCGTATAGAATGGCGCCCAAACATTCTCCCGCCGGTCCAGCCGATCAAATAATTCTGTGGGAAAGGCACTCACGTAGCCGTTGTCGGCAAGTTTGGCCTGGCAGTCGGCAATACCCGCGACCAGCCCGTCAGCCTTGGCCTTCACTGCGGTGTCGCCCGTGGCCCCATACAGCAATCCGCAGGCCGACAGGTAGTGGCCCACAAAGTGCCCCCGCAACTCTGACTTCGGCGCCTCCCATCCACCCAGCGGAACGGCGCTGGACGGCAGCCCAGCCGTCAGCCTGAAGTTGTGCAATAGCCGGTCGTTGCCCAGCCGCATCATGTAGCCGCGATTCCACTCCCGCGCCTGCATCAATGGCCCCGGCTCCAGCACCACATCCTTCAATGCAAACGGCCGAAGGCGCGGGCGCAGCGGATTGCGAGCAAACAGCAGCGGCTCAGCAAACGGTTCCGCCTCATGAACCTGTGCATGGCGGTTGTATTCCGAATCGCTTTTCGGCGTCTTCTTGCCCGGCACGGCCTGCACCTGCCCAGCAACGCCAGCATGTCCGGGGACCGGCAGTGCTTCCGCCGCCGCCCTTCCGAACGCCGCCAACCCCAACGGAGCCAGCACAAGCCCCTTTGTAAACGCCCTCCGGTCAATACTTCCGCTCTCGCTCGCCATGTTCATTTCTCCCCCCACAAATGTATAGCGCCAAGCCCCACCCCTCCCAGCTTCCAACACTGGCAGCCTACCCTTCAATCGGTTACCCTCTGAATAGTTCTCTATGACGACTTCCGCCGCCCAAGCCCGCTACCCGCTAACCCAAGGCGTCAATCCGTGGCTGGTCACCCTTTCGGTGATGCTGCCCGCGTTTATGGAGTTGCTGGACACTTCCATTGCCTCGGTGGCGCTGCCTTACATCGCCGGGAGCCTCTCGGCTTCAAACTCCGAGGCAACCTGGGTACTGACCAGCTACTTGGTGGCCAACGCGATCATTCTACCCACCGCCAACTGGTTCGCGCTCCGCTTTGGCCGCAAGCGGTTTCTGCTCACCTGCGTGATTCTCTTTACCATTGCCTCGTTTTTCTGTGGAGCCGCGCCCTCGCTGGGGGTCATTCTGCTGGCCAGGATCATGCAGGGGGCGGGCGGAGGCGCGCTACAGCCGCTTTCGCAGTCCATCCTGCTGGAAAGCTTTCCGATAGAAAAGCGCTCGATGTCGATGGCCGCTTTTGGCCTGGGGATTGTGCTGGCGCCGGTGCTCGGCCCCACCCTGGGCGGCTGGCTCACCGATACTTTTAGCTGGCGCTACGCCTTCTATATCAACATTCCCATCGGCATTGTGGCGGTTTATCTCATCAGCCGCTTTGTTCACGATCCGCCGTACATCAAGAACGCCAAGGTCGGGCGCTTCGACGGCCTCGGCTTCGGACTGCTGGCCATCTGGAGCGGCAGCTTGCAAGTCGTGCTCGACAAGGGGCAGGAGGACGACTGGTTCGGCGCGGTCTGGGTGCGCTGGGCGGTAGCAGCGCTGGTAACCGCGCTGGTGCTCTGGATCTGGCGTTCCTGGACCAATCGCAACGGCCTGGTGAACCTGCATATTCTGAAGGACCGGAACTTCCGCACCGGCTGCTTCCTCTTTGCCATGCTGGGGATGTGCCTCTACATCACCATCACCATCCTGCCGCTCTACTACCAGGAAATCCTGGGCTATACGGCCTTTACCGCCGGCATCGTTGTGGCCCCGCGAGGACTGGGCGCTTTTGCCGCTTCGCCGCTGGTCGGCATCCTCGGCTCGCGCATTGACAATCGCAAGCTGCTCTGTGGCGGCTTCCTGGGCTTTGGCCTCTGCGCGCTCATCTTCGGCACGGTAAACCTGGAAATCGGTTTTACCACGCTGATGATTCCCATCGCCCTGACTGGCTTTGCCATGTGCTTCTGCTTTACTCCGATGGCCACGATGAGCATGGTCTCGATCAACCCGCGCGAGATCGGCAACGCCGCCGGCCTCTACGCCATGCTGCGCAACATCGGCGGCTCGATCGGCATCGCGGTGGCCACCACGACGCTGGTCCGCCGCGCGGCGGCTCATCAAAATTACCTGGGCGCCAACCTCTCGCCGTCCAATCCAGCGCTCCAGCAGAAATCGGCTCTTATCTCCGCCTACCTCAGCCATCACCTCGGTCCCGCCACAGCCCGGCCCGGTTCCATGGGTCTTCTCTACAGCCTCATGCAGCAGCAGTCAGCCCTTCTGGCCTATGTCGATGTCTTCCGTTGGACTGCGGTCCTGGCCTTCCTATGCGCCGGCGCCGCCTGGCTTTTCAAAAAGCCCGGCTCGCCCCCCCCTCCACCGCCCGGAGCACACTAAACCACGGAAT
>Ga0224527_1001037_pt1 | contig 15118 bp, 12 predicted proteins | sample CBST0metaG_FD_179882 | JGI IMG/M metagenome (GOLD analysis project Ga0224527, IMG submission 179882) | Peat soil microbial communities from Stordalen Mire, Sweden - C.B.S.T0 | ecosystem: Environmental > Terrestrial > Soil > Wetlands > Peat | place: Sweden: Norrbotten County, Stordalen Mire... | reverse complement strand
CACCGATCCTGTTTTTGAAAAAGTGAAGAGCGATCCGAACAATTTTGCTCTGCTGTCTGAAGCAGGCATAGCGGCGATGAAAGCCGGAAACCCGAAGGTAGCCGTTGACTACTACCAGCGTGCTCTCAAGGTGAAGGACGATCCCCTGGTTCGCACAAACCTCGGAAACGCCTGTTTCCGCGCTGGAGATCCTGATCAGGCCCTGACCGAGTTTGCCATGGTCTTGAAGGCGAACCCCAAGGATCCCAATGCCCTGTACAACACCGGAGTGGTGAAACTGATGGGCAAGAATGACACCAAGGGTGCGATAGCGTCCTGGGAAGCCTTCTTGAAATACAATCCTGATCACCCGCACAAAGCTCAAGTAGAAGAGATGTTGAAGCGTGTGAAGAACATGAAGCCCGCAGCATAGAGTGCTGTTCTGACGTTGAGAAGTGAGCCCCCGCAAAGCGGTTTACCGCTATCGGGGGCTTTCAAACGCCAATTCCCGCAATTCAGAATCCGCTAGTTCCTGGACTGACTGCGATATCGAGAGTGAATAAACCCGATAAGATACTGAAGTGTGGGCGATATGCCCCATTGTCCTTTGGCCGTCCGGCTCGACGTGAGCCTTATCTCTCTTAGCGGAAACCACTTGCCTGAAGTAGTGGGAGTGGCCCGCCACTTGCTGTTATGTTTGGTGCTATCCAAGGAGTAGGAGCCCTGCATGGGTTTGAAGTCGATCTGGACCAAGATTTATCAAACGCTCTCTTCCGTGAGAACGGGCATTTTCTTAATCATCGTAGTTGGCGTTTTCTCGGCAATTGGCACGGTCATCCTGCAGCGGCCCACCTCTGAGCCCGGAGACATGCAGCGCGCATACTCCCCGGAAACACTGGCTTTGCTTGACCGTATCGGTCTCACGGACATCTTTCACGCCTGGTGGTTCCTCGTTCTGCTGTGCATGTTCTGCACCTGCCTGATCTTCGTGTCGGTGGACAGGTGGCCGAACGCGTGGAAGGTTTACGCTCACCCGGTTCGCTTCGCCACAGCTCCGTTCCGCGCCAGTCTGCCTCAATCCGTTAAGATTCCCGTCAAGGATGGAGCCAACGCGCTTTCGGTCGCCGAGCGTATCCTTGGCCGCTGTGGATTCAATGCTGAGCGCGTCACGGAGAGCGGTGCTACCGGCCTGTTCGCCGAAAAGCAGCGCTTCGCGGTCTTCGCCGTCTACCTTGTACACCTGAGCCTGATCTGCATCTTTGCCGGATACATCGTGGATGGCATTATCGGTTATCGCGGAACCATTCAGGTTCCAGAAGGACAGGCGCTCGGTCAGATCACGTTGCGTGACAATCGTGGCGGCGAGAGCAAGAAAGACCTGCCATTCCTGATTCGCTGTGATGGCGCAGGGGAAGAGACTTACGCCGACGGAAGCCCGAAAAAATGGTGGTCCAAGCTAGCTCTCATCGAGAATGGAAAAGAGAGCATAGCAAAAACCATCGTTGTGAATGACCCTTTTGTTTTCAAGGGAATTCGCATTTATCAGGCCAGCATGGGCCAGTCCTCCACGCCGAAGACTCTCATCTTTGAGGCAACGCCCGCCAAGGGTGGTTCGCCGGAGAAGGTCGAAGTGCCGCTGAATGGCAAAGCGGCGCTCGCTGATGGCGAAAGCCTCAGTGTCTTGCGCTGGATTCCCGACTACTACGTACAGGATGGCGAGGTTTACAAGAAATCGGATGACCCGGAGAATCCCGCAGTCCAGCTTGGCCTGACCAATGCCGCGGGCGAGACCAAGAAGCTCTGGATTCTGTACTCGCAGGCCAACACGACCAAGGGACAGGAAGCAGCCTATGAGTTTTCGCTCAAGGGAGCGACTTGGCTAAAGTACACCGGCCTTGAAGTTTCGCACCAGCCCGGGCAGTTCGGAATCTGGATTGGCGTGGTGCTAATGGCGTTCGGTTTGGTGATTGCCTTCTATACCCAGCACTCGCGTGTCTGGGCCACCGTCATAGACGACGGCAAAGGCGGACAGCTTCTCTGGACAGGCGGTACTACCAATAAGAATCGCGACCGCTTCCAGGCAAAGTTTGAACAGATCAAGGCAGCGCTACAGGAAGAACTCGGCGGAGCTGTGGTAGCCAACAAGAATTCAGAGAACACGCTGACCAAGGCATAGCCCGAGGTCAATGCAGGAGTCATAAAGTTATGTCAGAAGCAAGGGTGGAGCAGCAGCGACCGGCAAGTGGTGCGGTACTGCTGGTTCTGGTAGGACTGGGAATTGCATTCGCACTGCTGGTGGCGCTACTGGCGGCAGCCAAGGCGCACACCGGGCCAATCTATGGCGAAGCAAACATGCTCTATGCTGCGTTGGTGCTCTATACCGGCGCGGCCACACTCTACATGGGATACGGCGTAACCGGCATTGAGCGTTACGTCAATGCTGCCAGCCTGCTGACCACGCTTGGCTTTGTTGCCAACACGGCTGCCGTGGCACACCGTTGGTCCGTCGCGGGACGTCCGCCCTTCTCCAACATGTACGAGATGCTGCTCAGCTTTGTCTGGACCCTCGCTCTGCTGACGCTGATTGCCGAGCGTGCATACAAGGTGAAGATCATCGGATCGATCACCATGCCGATCACCGTAGTCTCGGTGATCCTCATGCAGTTGCTTCCCAGCGATGTGCGTCCGCTGGTTCCCGCTCTTCAGTCCACCTGGCTTCAGGTTCACGTTACGCTCGCCATGCTCTCCTACGCGGCCTGCGCTGTCAGCTTCGCTCTGGCAATGATGTTCCTGATTCAGGATGGCATGAAGACGGAAGCTTTCCAGGCCATCACCGCTACGGGCATGGTTGCCGTGTATGCAGGAATGCTGCTGACCCGCTTCCGCTCCGGAAATCTCGCCGTCACCGCCTATGACATGGATGCAAAGCAAGAGGTCATGATCTCGCGCGGGCATCCCCTCTTCATTCAGATTCCTGATCTCGGTTGGCTCTACCTGCTGGTTTTCCTTTCGGCTGTGGTGCCGCTCATCCTCTACATCGTGGCGCAGGTTAAGAAAGACCGCTCGTTCTTCGACATTGCCAGCAAGGGAATGTTCGTCACCATCCTTCTTCAGGTAATGGGCTTGGCGATCTTCGTAGCTCGGGTTAAGAATGGACGCTATGGTGCGCCCGAGGCCGAAGGGCTCTTTGCCACCGCAATGCCCGCCAATCCGTTCCTGCTCTCTGGGATCGTCGGCGGAATTGTTGCCGGACTGCTCTACCTACTTCTGTTGTGGCGTCGCGAAGGCCTGCAGAAGATGATGCCCTCGGCTGACAAGCTGGACACCGTAACCTACAAGATCATCTGCATCGCCTTCCCGCTGCTTACCCTCATGATTGCCGCCGGAGCTTACTGGGCCAATCAGGCATGGGGAAGCTACTGGAGCTGGGATCCCAAGGAAACCTGGGCCGCCATCACCTGGCTCGTCTACGCAGGCTATCTGCATATGCGCATCACACGCGGCTGGAAAGGCCGTCGTGCCGCTTGGTTTGCAATTCTGGGATTTGCCGTGGTGATCTTCACCTTCTTCGGCGTCACCTACTTGCTGCCGGGCCTGCACGCCTACGCTGCCGGGTGATCTGGTATTGTAAGAGGAAGGCCGCCGCGCCCCGTCGCGGCGGCCTTTTCTCGTGGAATTCATTAAGGTTTAGGATTAGGTACGCAACCCGAAGTGCGGGACTGAGAATACAATCGAAGAGCTTGAGGAGATCTGATGAGCCGCGTTCGCCTGAACTGGCAAATCAAAACCCTGTTGCCAGTGGCGCTCGTACTCGTCAACGGCTTGCTGCTCTTCGCGCTCATCACATTGACCTTGCAGGACCCTGAACGCAACCGTGTATTGGCCGTCGGCTTTGCCGGTGCCATTGTGATCTGCGCCGTGCTCTTCATGGTATTGGCCGTCGTAATCCATCGTCCCATGGTCGAATTGCAGGACAAGATGGCGCGGGTTCGTGCGGGCGATCTCTTTGTGAACGTGAGTTTTGCAGACCGCAACGATGAAATCGGCGACCTCGGTCAGCACTTCAACGAAATGGTGCAGCAGTTACGCGAGAGCCGGGAAGAGATCGAGCGCCTCCACCGCACCCAAATGTCCCGGGCCGAGCACCTAGCGACGCTGGGCGAAATGGCCGCCGGATTGGCGCATGAGATTCGCAATCCCCTGGCCGGTATCGCTGGAGTAATGGAGATCGTAGGCCGCGACCTGCCGTCCAACTCAGCCGCCAAGTCAGTGCTCGGTGAGGTCCGCCACGAGGTGGACCACATCAACAAGATCGTCAGCGAACTGCTGGAGATCGCCCGTCCCAAGCCTCCGGTTTTCCGTCCCGCAGACCTGGTTTCGGTGGCTCAGCATGCGTCCTTGTTCGCGCGTGATCAGGCGGTTGCCAAGCATGTGAAGCTGGAGGTGGCAAACAACGATCCACTTCCTTTATTGGAGTTTGACAGTGGACAAATCCATCAGGTGTTGCTGAATCTGTTGCTCAATGCAGTGCAGGCCTGTGGTGAAGGCGGCAGCGTTCGAGTGGATTTCTCGGAAGACGAGCAAACCGTGACCGCCGCCGTAACGGACACAGGAAAGGGAATTCCCCCTGACGTGCTGCCTAATATCTTCCGCCCGTTTTTTACGACTAAGGGAAACGGAACCGGATTGGGGCTCTCTCTGGCTCGCCGTATCGTGGAAGATCACGGTGGCCGCTTGGAAGCAACCAGCGAAGTGGATCAAGGAAGCCAGTTCGCACTGATTCTTCCGAAAAACAGGCCAGAAGACTAAAATCTCGATTCAGTACCTAAGAAAACAGCAACGAGGAGTGTTGGTCCGTGATACTCTCAAAAGCCGATTCAGAGTAACTAAACATAGATGCCGAGTGAAAAAGTTTTAATCGTCGACGACGAAAGATTAGTGCGTTGGTCCTTGCGCCAGAAGTGCGAGGAATGGGGATACCAGGTATCTGAGGCAGAAACCGGCTCGGACGGGCTGCGCCTTGCCCGCAACGAGTCACCTGATCTGGTGCTGCTCGACGTCCGGCTGACCGACATGAACGGTCTCCAGGTGCTGGAGCGTCTGAAGCAGGCTGGCGATGCCCGTGCGGTCATCATGATTACCGCCGACCCGCAACTGGAAGACGTAAAGCAGGCGCTCAAGCAGGGCGCATACGACTTCATCGGCAAGCCCATCGACTACGACGAGCTTCGCGTTGCCGTGAAGAACGCGCTGGAAGCAACGCAGCTCCGTACCGAGAACGAATCGCTGAAGAAGGAGGTTTTGCAGCGCCGCCGCGCCGCTTATCACGACGTGGTTGGCGAGTCGCAGAGGATGCAGGACCTCATGTCGTTCGTCAACAAGGTCGCCTCCAGCGAGGCCACCACCATCCTTATTCAGGGTGAGAGCGGCACGGGCAAGGACTTGATCTCCCGCGCCATTCACTTTGAGAGCCGCCGCAAAGACAAGCCGCTCATCGTCATCAACTGTTCGGCCATTCCGGAAACCCTCATGGAAGCCGAACTCTTCGGCCATGAGAAGGGTGCATTTACCGACGCCAAGAACATGAAGAAGGGTCTGTTCGAACAGGCCGATGGCGGCACACTCTTCCTCGACGAAATCGGCGAACTCTCCGGACTTCTACAGGCCAAACTGCTTCGCGTGCTTGAGGAGCAGGTGATTCGCCGTGTGGGCGGAGTGAAGGACCAGGAAGTAGACGTGCGTGTAATCGCCGCCAGCAACCGCGATCTTGAGCGTGCCGTGCGTGAGGGCCAGTTCCGTCAGGATCTGTATTACCGTCTTGCGATCATCTCCCTTTTCCTGCCCCCTTTGCGAGACCGTCGCGAGGACATCCTCCCCCTGGTGCATTTCTTTATCGAGCGTTATAACCGGCGCTTCCGCAAGTCCGTGCGCGGCATCACCCCTGAGACGCGCGACCTGCTGGCCAACTACGATTGGCCCGGCAACGTCCGCGAACTGAAGAACGCCATCGAGCGCGCCATGATCCTGGAAGACGATGACATGCTGCGTCCCGTCTACCTTCCGTTTTCAGTCGGATCGCCGCTTAGCAGCCTGACCGCCTTTGAGGTCTCGTCAGGGGGTAATGTAGCGGCCCATGGATTCGGAAGCCCGACGCATTCGCAGGACGTTCATCAGCAGGATGTTCAAGTGGTGAATGGAAAGAACCTGCCTCGGCTCTCGATTCCTGATGGCGGAACGAGCCTCGAGGAGATCGAGCGCACATTCGTCGAAATGGCCATGAGTCAGGCCAATAAGAACCAAACACAGGCGGCGAAACTGCTCGACATCAGTCGCGACGCCTTGCGCTACAAGCTGAAGAAATTCGGTCTGATCCACACGGATGACGAAGAAGTTGGTGCCTCGCCGCACTAGGGCAGGTCCGGCAGTAGCGGGGTTTTGGCTATGGCCGCCGGTAAGAACCCCCGGCGGCTTTGCGCATATAGCTTCCGCGAAAGCTGTATAAACTGCGGAAACCCCCTCACTTCTGTGTCAATTCCCACAAGCATTCTGGCCAATCCCGCCCCGTTTGAATATCCTGAAATCCTAAGTACCTAAGAATGAAAGAAATATATCGCCCCAACTTGGTTGTGGTTTGGCCCTTCGTGTGCGACAGAATAGTTTGGATAGGAGGGCGTCGTGGAACCGACTCTCGTCGTGATTGGGATCAGCTTGCGCAGTGCAAAGCTATCCATGCGTGAGCGATTCCTGCTGAACTCCATCCAGGTGTCTGAGGCTCTGTCGATACTGGTCCGCTCGGATGCCATCGATGAGGCCATTGTCCTTTCCAACTGCAACCGCACTGAATTCCATGTCTGGACTCACGACGCCTCGGAAGCTGCCAATTCGGTGCTCCGTTATCTCACCCGCTCCAGTAACTTGAAACTCGCAGAGTGGTCGACTTTTTATCGCCTCGTGGGCGATGCCGCCGTAGCGCACGTTTTGCGCGTAGCCTCCGGAGTTGATTCGTCAGTTTTCGGCGAGGCGGAGGCCACGAACTCAGTTCTCACCGCCTGGCAGCAGGCGCAGAGGGCAAGCACGACCGGACGTTTTCTGGACGCTCTGATGGCCAAGGCTTTCAACGTGGCGGGACGGGTTCGGCAGGAATTGGGCACCTCATCCACCATGGCAACCGTGGCGGAAGCATCCGTGGCCGTCTGTCGTGAGGCGCTCGGCGATTTGCGCCAGCGGCGAATCGTGATCCTCGGTGCCGGACAGATGGCGCTATCCGCGGTGCGCGCGTTCCAGAACGCCGAGAGCGGCGAAATCAGGATCGTCAATCGTAGCTGGGAACACGCACAGCAGCTTGCACGGCAATGCAAGATCAAAGCGGCACACGCGGAAAGTCTCTGGGAGCAGATTCTCTGGGCAGACGCCGTGGTCTCCGCGGCGTCTCAACGGGTTCTGTTGACGCGCGAGGAACTTGCAGTAGTGTTGCGCGAGCGCAAGTGCAAACACTTGGTCGTTGTGGATGTAGGCGTACCTCGCACGGTGGATCCAAACGTTCGCATGCTGGATGGCGTGACGGCCTACGATCTGGATGACCTGTGCGCAGCCATGGACCTGTGTGAGGAGCGGCGGAGTTTCCGTCCGGTAGCCGAGCGCATCATCGCCACGGAAGCAGCTGGTTTCCGTAGCAAGCTTCTGTCGGAGTCGGTGCTGCCTACCATCTCAGGGATGCGCGAAAAGCTGGAACAAATCTGCCGCCAGGAAATGGATCAGCTTAACGAGCAGTTCGGCCCATTCACGGAGGATCAGCAAGTCGCGCTCCATGCATTTTCGGCTCACATCACGCAAAGAATCTCAGCAACCCTGGCAAGACAGTTGAAGGAAATGCCCGGACAGCCTGAACTGACCAGCGCAATCCAACAGCTCTTTCAACTCGAAGATCTCCACGCCGAGATGAAACCAAAGCTCTGCGACTAAACACAGCCGCCCTGGCCACTGCCTAGCAATAGAAAATCCTCTTGTCTTATCTGCCGCAATCCCATTTCGAAAACAATTGCTGACGTACCGATCCGGGAATGAGTGTACGCGTCCAATGAGGCCAACTGCTGTCGCGCAGGCCCTCATTTGCCGTTAGCAGACATATAGAAAGCTATGTGCTCCGTAGCCAGCTCCCACAGGCTGTCCAAAGAGTTCTAGGAGGATTGATGAAGCGCACAACCCTGCTGTTTGTTTTTGTCTTAGCAGCCACGGCCCTCATGAATGCCCAGGGAAAGTGGTCATTCAAGGGCACGGTAATCAAGATGCGGATGGCAGAGTGTGCCGCACAGCATGGATTTTTGGCCAACATGTCCGGAGGCCAGGGCCCATCGATGATCAGCTGCCCGGAGTACACAATCATGAGCGACAAAGTTGTTTACGTCGTTGAGGGACGCCAGAAGGATGCCTTCATTCCTTTGGCGGAGAACATGGAATTCCTGATCCGCAAGAATGAACTGGTAACATTCTCCGACGACGAAAAAGACAAGTCGCACTTCGCAATTCGGCTGATGGTCTTGCGCTCCGAGTGGGACCGGGAAGAAGAACGCAAGGAACTCGAAGCAAGAATCATGGAGCGTAGTGTGACTTACGAAACCCGCAATCCACCGCGCGCATCCATGTTGTCCACCAGTTCAAGGTAACGGATACCGGGTATTCCGGGCCGCAGACCCGAAAAATCAATGGCTACCTGAAAGGGTAGCCAAGTTTCTTGCAGTGGATGTTTGTGTCTGTCGGGAGGAGTATCCTTGAAGCAGAGCTGCTCTTTATTCTGCGTGGCTGGGGTGCTGATCGAATTGCACGCGGGTCCAGAAGCAATCTCGAAGTAGCTCCTGTGAGGCCATGTCGATTCGTTCTGTACTGCTTTCATTCTGCTTGTTTCTTTGCTGCGTCCCAACCGCCCAAGCTGGAGATTTCAAGGTTTCCTCCGGTGCTCTGGAGCGGACACTGCGAGCGCGCCTATTCAACACTCCAGACCAGCGCTATTACCTGCGTGGCGATGCCGCTTCGCCGTGCAAAATCTATGCTGAAGACCCACACCTGTCATTCGCGGGAGACCGCATTCTGGTGCGCGTACACACCGCGGGCAAGTTGGGGACGCAGCTGGGCGGGCGCTGCTTAGGCATACCGGTTTCAATGAACACGGTAATCTCGCTCGCTCCCACGGTCGAGGGCGAAACGATTGGCGTAACTGACGCGCGCGTGGACCGGCTAAGCGATTCGTCAGAGCTGAACTTTATACTCTCACCGTTTCTCACAAAGAAACTGCCCAACAACATTAAGATCAACGCCGCCGTCATGCTGCGCGAAATCCTGACCAAGTCCACAGAGACAAGCGGCTATCCGCTAACGCTGGAGCGGTTGGATCTGCGGCAGGTAAGAGTGATGGACAAGTTCCTGATCGTCACCTACGACAGCGACATGCGAATCGACTAGCGTTCCCGCGCTTAATGCAGCCCCGCTCCAAGCAAGCTGTACGCGAGCACACCAAGAACCGCAAGGGTGAATGCGACGTAGAGATAATCGCGCTCAACGGCGAACGCGATGGCCGAGAAGATGACGCGCGCAATCGGCGTGGCGATCAGCAGCAGCAGTCCAAGCTGAATGATGGCACGCCCGCTGAATTGCAGCGTTCCGTGCGCGATGCCGGGAAGAGTGCGAAGCGGCGAAGTGTCTCCGTGGAAAGCGCGGTAGCTGGCGACGCTATGGCCGTGGCGAGAGAGGTAAACGCAGCCGCCAAAGATGACGACCGCAGCAGAGAGCAGAACTCCGGTGCGCAGCAAGCGACCGATGATGACCTCAATGCGCTGATCGTTCCAAGTGTTCTTTGCGCCTGAACTCATAGGCGCCCCGTGAAGCCGTTGAAGATCATCTCCGCTCCCAGAGCCACAATCACCACGCTGAAGACGATGCGCAGTGTTTTGGTGCGCGCATGGATGAGCACCTTGGCTCCGAGCATAGAGCCGCCGAGCGCGCCAAGCACCACGGGCATGGCGATGCCCGGATCGATGTATCCACGCGCCAGATAGACTCCTGCGCTGGCCGCAGCCGTAACGCCGATCATGAAATTACTGGTGGTGGTGGAAACCTTAAAAGGGATGCGCATGGCCTGATCCATGGCAAGAACCTTGACGGCTCCCGAGCCAATGCCAAGCAGGCCAGACAGCGTCCCCGCGCCGAACATAAATCCAAAGCCAAGCGGGATGCGGTGAACCGTATAGGCCTGCGCGCCTTGCGGCGTGGGATAGCTGCCGTCCAGACGGAGGAAGCGAGAGACGCGGTCCTGCTTGGGGTTCGGCGGCGGCGCAGGCTGCGTGCGCACCGACAGATAGGCCGAGTAGAGCAGCACGAACCCGAAGACAACGGCGATGGTTGAGGTCGAAACGTGAGTGGCGATCAGCGCCCCCACAATAGCTCCAACAGTCGTTGCAATCTCCAGAAACATTCCAATGCGCATGTTGCTGAAGCCCTCGCGCACATAAGCCGCAGCGGCTCCGCTGGACGTAGCAATCACCGAGACAAGTGAGGCCCCAATGGCGTAGCGCATGTCCACATGAAAGACCAGAGCCAGCAGCGGCACAATGACCACGCCACCGCCGAGTCCGGTGAGCGCGCCAAGAAGTCCGGCGAGGAAAGAGCCGAGCAGTACGAGCAAAGTGAAGAGAAGAACAGACATCACATGTTAGTAGATTCAGAAATACGGAGACGCGCAAGAGGGAATCGAATTCTCCGCGACAGTTTGCATCGCACTGGCTCATCCCTCCCAGACAAATCCATCAAACGTATGCAGGTGTTGAAATCCCAGTCTCTGGTAGAAGGCCAGCGCGCGCGCGTTCTCCTCCGTAACGGTTAGCGACAACTCGGAGAATCGGCGTGCGGCCAAATCGGCGTAACAATGGCGCAGTAGGTGCTCGCCGATGCCGGTGTGCCGGTACTCGGGGAGTGTGCAGACCTGGGTGATGTGGCCCACGTCGGTACGCACGCGCGAGCAAAGCAGTACTCCGATGCGCGTTTGGCTGGGGCGATGGAAGGCAACAAACGAGGCCGAGGGGTCGAAGACTCCACAGCCCGGAAAGCGCACGATGTTATTCAGGAAGCGCAGCGATCCAGCCGTGGTGAGGTACTGGTCATTCACGTCGCTGTCGATGTGATTGCGATAGGCAGCGGTAATGATGTGGGCGGCAGGTTGGTAGTCAGCCTCAGTCCATCGATGAATCTCAATCTCATGAGGCAGCGGCCGCTGAGGTTCAGTGTAGCCCTCCACGATAGGCAGCGTCAGAAACTGGCGGCGATAGCGGCGGAATCCCTCGGCAAGAAAGGGTTCGGCTAGGCGGTCACTAGGATGGATCAGGAGCTGAGCTTCTACGCGACGAACTCCGGGAGACTGCTGGAGAGTGCTGATGGCGTGGTTGAGCAGCTCGATCTCAATGCTCTGGCGCCGATCATGCGTGGAGTTGGAGTCTTCCACGTAGAGATCGCCGATGACGCCCTTCGCGCCTTCATAGACAAAGAAACAATAGCCATGAACGCGCCCGCGCTCGATGGCGCAGAAGCCGGGAAGAATACGCGAATCGGCGTAGCGCAGAATCATGTCCGAAGAAGCACGGTAATCCCAATGGAGGGTGCTCCGCCATACGGCAACCTCCTCGTCAATGACGGGGCGGAGATCGTTGGACGTGAAGTGGCGTAGGTCGAGAATCTCCACGAAGAGGAAAGCTCCACGGCGGATGGGTGAACCGATAATGAACCGCCCGGCTTAGTGTAACGGATGCTGAAGGCAAATGAGGGTTACTACTGGGGGACTCAGTGCGTGCCCTACCCTTCCGCCCGTCCCTTTGGGCGGAGGGTGGGGTATTTGTCCTTGACTCTTTAGTTCGGCGGAGCCGAGGAGACCTGGTAAATCTCAACGTGCTGAGCGCGGTAGGAGCCAATGAAGCGAATGCTGCGCTCCGGCAGGAGACGGCCAAGCGCCGGAAGCGAGCCTTCGCGCGTCACCAGGATGTGCGCGCCAGCGGGAACCGAGACGGGCAGTTCGTACACGGCAGGCGAAAGCTCAAGTCCCTCGTAGGGAGCAACGCGGCGGTCCAAATAGAAGGCAAGTCCAAGCGCAGTGTTTCGGCTCAGCGCAAATGTCGCAAGCGGTAAAGAGCCGGGTTGATCCATTTGCTCAAGCAACTCCGCAATGGGACGCGACGACTGGGTTGCATCCACTGCGGGAGCGAGCCCTCGCAGCAGAAAACCAACGGCAAGAATCAGCGGCAGCAAAGTGACGAAGCGAAGCATGCGCCATCCCGAGGTGAGCAGCGGAAGCGCAACGATCAGGAATACGACGGTTCCAGCCAGAGCAGCCACCATCAGATTCTGCGGCGACGCACGCAGTTTAAATAGCAGTCGCGGAGCAACGCAGAGTCCAGCGGCAATGGTCGCCAACAGCGCGGCGTGGAAGCAGACGGCAAGCCAGTGAGGACGCTCATCCCGCAAAGCCCTCCGATGCACCGCAAGAGCCCCAAGAATGAGCAGCGCGGGAATGGACGGAAGGATGTATCCCGGAAGCTTGGAATGCGAAAGCGAGAAGAACGCAATGGGGACGATAGCCCAGAGGGCAAGAAAGATTTCGAAGGTAAACGCGGGTTCGTCGGAGTTGGGATCTGTTGCTGCCGCACCAAGGGGCGCAACGCGGAACTGAGAACGCAGCGCGCCCCACGCGTCACCAACTCCATGTAGCAGCCACACCGTCCAGGGCAGGGTCCCCAGAAGCGCGACGGGAATGTAGTACCAGAAAGGCTGCTTGTGGCGATAGAGGTTGGAGCCAAAGCGCGCCAGGTTGTGCTGAAGAAAGAAGACGCGGAAGAACTCCGGCGTGTGAAGCTGCACCAGCACATACCATGGACCGGCAATGGCAAGGAACGCGGCGATGCCAATTGGATCAAGCGTGCGCAGCAGTGCTCGCGGATTGCGCTGAGCAGCGCAGAATGCGATGAGAATAAGCGCGGCGAGTGCAGGAGCCACAGGGCCTTTTGCAAGTGTGGCAACGGCGCTAAGCGCGTAGAAGAGGACGATGTACAGGCGTGTGTTATGAGCGCCATCTTCAGCCTCGTAAGCCGACTGATACCAGCAGAACCACGCAAGCAGCGAGAGCGCGAAAGGCGCGGCCAGCAACATATCCGTGGCAGCGGCCCGCGCGAAGCCGAGGATGAGCGCTCCAGTGGCGACCATGAGCGCTGCGTCCAGCCGTGCTTCGCGACGCAGGTGCCGCACGGCAAGGAATGTTCCGAAGACAAGCAGCGTGGCGGACACAGCCGATGGAATGCGAGCAGCAAAATCAGAGATGCCGTAAACGCAGTAGGAGAGCATCTCTCCCCAGTAAAGCAGGATGGGCTTCTCCAGCCACGTGTGACCATAGAGCATGGGCGTGACCCAGTCATGGCGTGCAAGCATCTCGCGCGCCACCTGCGCGTAACGCGGCTCATCAGGGCCAAGCAGTCCAATTCCGGAGAGACGGAAGAAGAAGAAAAATCCGCAGAGTCCGGTGAGCAGAAGAAGCTCGCGAAGACGATCTTGGCTGAGACGCATGAAGATTAGTGTAATGCAGAGAAGGGAAGCGGAATTCACAGACGTGAGGTGCGATCACCTGAAATCCCCTCAACCCCGAACGAATATTTCTGTGGAATTCCCACTCTGGTGCATCCCAAACCGACCTCCGTACCAAGGCACCATCGCCTTTCTGGTAAACATTCGAGGGAAGAAGTTAACGCCGATGCCAATCGTTCCGAGCTTCTCGCAACCATTGGCAACTTTGCAATATTCGACTTCTGAACGATTACCTATCTCGCTACTCGTGCCTCGCATACGCGAACCGCTAATTTTCTAGATTTACGGCTCGTCGCGATAAATGGCGACCAATGGCTTGCCGCCTTGTTGCCACTTAGCTCGAAACATTCCCGGAGTATTGAAACTCCATGCGAGCTGGCCGTCTCGCGTGAGGGCAATGATGCCTCCGTCGCCGTGCATCGCGGTGAGCTGTTTCTGGATCACCTCATCGGCGGCTGCTTGCAGGCTCATGCCTTTGTATTGCACCAGCGCGCAGATGGTGCGTGCAACCGTGAGACGAATGAAGTACTCGCCGGTCCCGGTAGCCGATACCGCGCACGATTCGTTCGATGCATAAGTTCCCGCGCCTATGACAGGCGAGTCGCCAACACGATTCCAACGCTTGGCGGTTGTGCCTCCGGTGGAGGTTCCGGCGGCGATGTTGCCGTGTAGATCGAGAGCCACGACGCCAACAGTTCCGAACTTGTGAGCATCGGGAGATTCAAGCCAGGAGAGCGGCTTTGCAGGCGGTGCAGGCGTTCCGGCAGGACGCGCAGGGACAGGCAGTCCCTGCTTCTCAATCTCCTTCACGAGAGCCTGCCAGCGGCGCTCGGTGAAGTAGAAGCTGGGTGGCACCTGCTCAAGATGAACGCTCGCGGCAAACGCGTCAGCCCCGGAGCCAATAAGCATCACATGCGGCGAGCGCTCCATCACTGCGCGGGCAAGAGAGATGGGATGGCGCGTGTGCTGCACATCGGCCACGGCTCCGGCGCGTAGCGTAGCGCCATCCATGATTGCAGCGTCTAGTTGGTTGGTTCCGTCGGCGGCAAAGACCGCGCCGCGTCCGGCGTTGAAAAGCGGATTGTCTTCAAGAAGCTGTATCGCCGCTTCCACTGCGTCGAGCGCGGAGCCGTCTTGATCGAGAACTTTGCCAGCGGCAGTGAGCGCCTCGTTGATTCCTGCGCGGTAGCCAGCTTCGGCCTCAGGCGTCATGCTATCGCGCTCCATCACTCCCGCTCCGCCGTGCAGAACTATAGCCCACTTGCCGCGATTCGCAGGCCGTCCCGAAGAGGATGCGGTAGTGGGTGCTGAAGCAGGAGCGGAGCCAGAGCCTTGCGGCGCGTGGCCTTGTGCGAAGGCTGATGTGCAAAGGACGGCGACGGCCACGATGAGCGAGAGCTTGCAAGCTGGAGAGTTCATCGCAACGAAGTGTATCGCTTTATGGATAAGCCGCGAAAGGACTATGGGCAGAGCACATCCGCCAAGGCAACGAAGTCCGCTGCAATCAGATCCCAGTCCTGCTCAGCTT
>Ga0224527_1001033_pt1 | contig 15145 bp, 16 predicted proteins | sample CBST0metaG_FD_179882 | JGI IMG/M metagenome (GOLD analysis project Ga0224527, IMG submission 179882) | Peat soil microbial communities from Stordalen Mire, Sweden - C.B.S.T0 | ecosystem: Environmental > Terrestrial > Soil > Wetlands > Peat | place: Sweden: Norrbotten County, Stordalen Mire... | reverse complement strand
ACCCAAATAAGACACAAAATTGTGTTGCTATAGCTCTAGTGTTTGCTGTTCAACCCGGAAGAAGGGACGAACTAATAGAAAAAACACGAGAACTTCTTAAAAAAGATACTCTATCGAAAAAAACTGCTATAGCAGTTTTAGATGGGTTTAAGGTGCCAAAAAAACTTCGAGAATATGCTGAAAATACAAAAAAATCAATGATGACTGTAGAAGATGCAGAAAAGACAGCAAAAGAAGTAGGGGTCCAACTTGTTCAAGTTACAGGTGCACCAGGGGAAATAGGTGCCCTGGCAGCACTTGGACTTTACAACGATCTAGAAGAAGCTGTTAAAGTTTACTACTAATTAGTTTACAATTTTTTAATTTTTTTTAAAGTCAATACACGAAGTTTAAAAACTTCCCAGTAGTTGAACTTGCAAACTGCATATCTGTGACAACAGGTGGACCTATTTCTATTTTAAAACTTCTGCTCCCATCTTGAACATAGTATGTATTGGTTACACTGTTCGGGTTGTAGGTTATGGTCTTGTAGGCAACACCATTTAAGTAAATTTCGTACGTTCCATTAGTCAATATTCCCATGGTACTCGAAACTTCCACGTTGTTCATGTATATGTTTACAATTCTACCGCTTGTATTAGAATTTTCACTTTTTAAGAGTACTCCTTCGGTAATATTAAGGGCACTAGTATTTCCTGATACTGGCAGAGCTTTTTCTGCATAAAAATTATTAAACCTATTCCGCAGATCTCCATCGGTTATAACATCTCCCACATTTAGTCCCAATATATTTCTAGCACCTACCGGTAACCTCATAATATTCTCTTCACCTGGAACAGTTTGATTAATGGTGTACTTTACACCACCGATGTAGATCGAATCTCCATAGTTAAGTTCCAAAGTAGCAAGAGCTTCGGTAGGTACGTTAATAATTGAAGCTGCGGTTTCATTTGCAGCAATAGTATAAGGTCCACGAACATCAACTGTTTGATTACTTGCAGGGTTATTGAATATTATAAGATTCCTAGAGTCCGGCTGGATCGATATTTTACCGCCGTCAAAATGAACAGAGCCCAACAGTGTTGAGATCATTGCAAGGAGTATCAATCCCGAAACAATAATTGGGGAGTGCATTTTAAGAAATGTTTTCAAATTTCTCATGCTGCCATCTGTTCTTGAGAAAACATTGAAAGAGATCCTTATGATCTTCACTATATAATACATGGCAATTATCACGCCAATACTCGATATCAGCACCCCAATTGTTAATGAGACGAATCTAATAAAAAATATGGCGAAAATACCTAGAGATGCCAGTGAAAGTCCCAGGATTTCCATTCTTATGTACTGTCCAAGGGAATCGATCATGGTGATCCTTCCATATGCTGTTGCACGATCAACTATCGTTCTCACTACTTCGTTTGCAACAAGATTTAACTCGGTTAATGAGGATAGAACATGTTCTATTTTCCCAATATCCACTTCCTTAACTCTCATTCCCATTACATCAGCATCTAAAACAATTCCGACGTCAACACCGTAATCATCTTCTAGTTTTATTTTATTCAAAAACGATCTTTTAGCAGCAAACTGGCCGCTAAGAGGTTGATCAAATTTAATCTCAGGAAAGAAAAAGTTCAAAAGAGGTTTTGCTGTAAGTTCTGTAACCCTGCCAGCTTCCCTCTTAAATTTGGTTTTGGTAATATCTGCTTCTCCACTCATTATAGGTGTAATAATATTGTTAACTTGAGTTTTAGTCAAATTATGTAGATCCGCATCTAAAAATACTACTATGTCTCCTTTAGAATTCTTGAAACCGGTTTTTATGGCTGCACCTTTTCCTTTATTTTTAGGGTGGTTTATTACCATTGCTCCTGCGTCCAATGCATTTTGGGCAGTGTGATCAGATGATCCATCATTAACTACAATAACCTCTTTAATGTAGTTTAAAGATTTTACAACTCCCACAACTTTAGCAACTGTTTCCTCTTCATTGTAAGCTGGGATTATCACCGAAACAGTCATTTTTTTTGGATTGCCAACTGTTTTGATGGATGATAATAACAGAATAAATATTTTAATAATCCATAACACAAGGTACACCTCATAGTTCCTTTCATATTCTATACGTGAACATGACATAAAAATATAAGTACATTTTGTTAAATTAAATTAAAAAATTTTAATAATATCCTTTTTTATTTTATAGTATTCTCAGAAACTTTATTAACTCTTCAACATATAATTTTTAGTAACATAAACATTTCTACATTTTTTTTATAGGATTAAAATAATTATTGGGGTATAACATGGAACCAAAGGTCATGATAATACTTGGAAGTGCTTCAGATTTTAATGTAGCAGAGAAATCTATAGGTATACTGGAGATCCTGGGTATCTCATACGATGTGAGGGTAGCATCTGCACACAGAACACATGAAAAGGTTAAAAAAATAGTAGAAGAATCTACTGCAAATGGTGTTGAAGTTTTCATAGGAATTGCTGGACTTTCAGCCCACCTTCCGGGGATAATAGCAGCTAACACGTATAAACCAGTTGTGGGGGTTCCTGTATCTGTGAAACTTGGAGGGCTAGATGCACTGTTTGCAATAGTTCAAATGCCTGTTGGTGCACCTGTAGCAACGGTTGGAATAGATCGTGGGGAAAATGGTGCAATACTTGCTGCACAGATAGTGGGAATACACGATGCAGGTATCAGAACAAAACTTTCAAAGATGAGGAGAGAGTTCTTCTTTAAACTAAAGAATGATGAAGAAATGCTTGCTGAAAAATTAACTGGGAAATACTATTCCAGACACTCATTTGAAGTAGATGAACTTGAAACTACAAAAGAGGATGATCCTTTGGAATATGAGGATACAGGATATCCTGATGTTGCAGTTATAGCTGGAAGTTACTCTGATATAAAAATTGCAAAGAAAACAACTAAATTTCTCGATAAACTTAGAATTACATACACTACTAGTGTAATATCTCCAATTAGGCATCCTAAAAAATTTGAAAATTTCATGGAAGAAACAAAGGCAGTTAAATTATACATAGCTATTTCCGGATTATCTGCCCATGTAACTGGTGCTGTTGTTGGTTTCACTGAAAAACCAGTGATAGGCGTTCCATGTAACATAAGGCTTGAGGGATTAGATGCACTGCTGTCAATGGTAAACATGCCCCCTGGTGTGCCAGTTGCTACACTTGGGATAGATTCTGGGGGTAATGCAGCTATACTTGCAGCGGAAATGCTGGGAATAGGCTATGCAAATATAAAACAGGAATTGTTAGATTTTAAAAGAAATATGAACTGTCCGGGCAATTAAATCAAACATAATCACGATACAATGAAAAAAGATAATAAAAACAATGAAAATCGGTGTGAAGTAAGTGGATGTGGATGTAATGTTAACTACTTAATTCTAGGAGTGGCAGTAATATTCATTGTAATGATAGTTGCATCTACCATAAAGTAGGCCCTGATACTATTGGACAAATCAGCTTGTGAGATAATTATTTATTATGGAGTTGAATTAGATGAGAGAATTTTTAAAAACCCTTGAAAATGATTTTACGGTTATAACTATTGATGAGAAAATATCAACCAAATATGAAGTTTCTAAAATATTAAAGGAACATAATAATGAAGTTGTAATCTTTAACAACATTAAAGAAAGTGATATGAGTATAATTTCGGGTATTTGTAACACAAGGGAAAAAATAGCACGTTCCATATCTTCAACAGTGCCTGAAATCACATCAAGGATAATTCAGGCTACAGAAAATCCAACAAGGATTGAGAAGATAGAGACAACTCAAAAATCTTTTAAAACTTCCATGAAGGCAGATCTTACTAAACTGCCGGTTCCAACCTTCTACAAAAAAGATGGAGGGGCCTATTTGACTGCAGGGGTAATAATAGCGAAGGATCCTGAAACAGGGGTCAGAAATGCTTCAATACATAGGATGCTTGTTAAAGGTAAAGACAGTTTAGGAGTTAGGATCGTCCCAAGAAACCTCTACACTTACTATAAAAAAGCTGAAGAATTGGATGAACCGCTAGAAATTGCAATTGCAATAGGAATGAATCCTGCAACACTTCTTGCTTCATGTACATCGATACCAATTACAGCGGATGAACTTGAGGTTGCTAATTCTTTCCACAATGGGGAAATGAAGCTGATTCAATGCGATACCGTCGATCTCGAAGTCCCCGATTGTGAAATACTCCTTGAAGGTCAGATAATTCCTCATGAAAGAGATTCTGAGGGTCCTTTTGTTGATTTAACCGATACTTATGATGTTATAAGGCAGGAACCTGTAATAAAGGTCGAAAAGATGCACTATAAAAATAAACCACTTTATCATGCTATAATGCCTGCAGGAAACGAACATAAACTGCTACAAGGTTTGCCTCAAGAACCAAGAATATATAAGGCGGTTCAAAATACGGTTCCAACGGTAAAAAATGTAGTTTTAACAGAAGGAGGTTGTTGTTGGCTCCATGCAGCAATTTCAATTCAAAAACAGACACCAGGTGATGGAAAAAATGTTATTATGGCGGCTCTTGCAGCACATCCTTCATTAAAACATTGTGTGGTTGTTGATGAAGATATAGATATTTTCAATGGCGACGATATTGAATATGCTATTGCAACACGAGTTAAAGGAGATGAAGATATTCTAATCGTACCCGGGGCCAGGGGATCATCACTCGATCCACGTGCAACTCCTGTTGGAACAACAACAAAAGTAGGTGTTGATGCAACCAAATTATTAGATAAAAAAGAGAAATTTGAAAGGGTCAGTAAAACCCTAGATTAAATTAATTTCTCAATTATCTTATTTTAAAAATAATAGCTGGGACTCAAATCATACGATTATATCTGCTTTAGTTCCACATTTTGGACATTTTTTATTCGTTTTAATATTATCTGCCATAATCTGATACCCATCTCGTTCAACGAGGACTTCTCCACAGTTGTGGCAGTAAGTGTTTTCTCCTGTACTAGAAGGTACATTTCCAATGTAAACATATTTCATGCCAGCTTCCTTAGCAATTCTATATGCTTTCTCAAGATCTGCAACTGCTGTGGGTGGTACATTTTTCAATTCATAATATGGGAAAAATCTTGTAAAGTGCAATGGCACATCGACACCAACCTCTTCTACCATAAATTTTACAAGGGATTCTATATTCTTCTCAGAGTCATTATAACCTGGTATCATCAAATTGGTAATTTCAAGATGTATCTTTTTATCGTAGATTCGTTTAATGTTGTCAAGAACTGGTTGCATTCTTGCATCGCAGAGTTCTTTGTAGAATTGTTCTGAAATCCCTTTTAGATCAACATTAGCAGCATCAAGATATGGGCCTATCATATCAAGTGATTCTTTGGTCATATACCCATTAGTTACATAGATGCTTTTTAAACCGTTATCCTTTGCAAGTTTAGCAGAATCAATTGTATACTCCAACCACATGGTTGGCTCGTTGTATGTCCATGCAATTGATTTACATTTATATTCTTCTGCAAGTTTTACAGCATCTTCGGGCAATATTTCACGTAGGGAAACCTCATCCAGTTCCGCTTGTGATATGTTCCAGTTCTGGCAGTGTTTACATCGGAAGTTACACCCAACAGATCCTAGGGATAGAACAGTTGAACCGGGATAAAAATTGAATAAAGGTTTCTTTTCTATTGGATCTACTGCTACTGAAGATGCAGCCGCATAGTTCAATGTGTAAAGTTTTCCATCGATATTCTCACGCATATCACAAAATCCTTTTTTATGATCTGAGATTACACATCTTCTTTCACATACCTTACAATTCAATGAGTTACCTAATTTGTCGTATAAAATAGCTTCTTTTTTCAATTTTAACACCAAAATCGTTCATTTTTAGATAGAACTCTATTTATAATATTTCTATTAATTTTTTTATGAATATTTATGTGTCACTTTAAGTGGTCATAACCCTTTGGTGTTAATATATTTGTATTCCCTTCCTTATCTACCATCTTGATCATTCCAGATGAATCAATGGATCCGATTTTGTAGAGGTTAATTTTGGATTTTAGATCTAGAAAAAGATCGGGTTTAACACTGAAAACAAGTTCGAAATCTTCCCCATATGCAAGGGCCATTTCTAATGGATCATCTTCAGATATATTGGCTATATCAAAGACAGATTTTGGTATGGGAAGATCTTCTTGATTTAATACTATTCCAATACCCTCTTCACATGCATTAATCATCTCACCCAACTCACTTAGAAGACCATCAGTTATATCCGTAGCAGAAGTTACTGAACCAGAATTTGCCAATATAATCCCAATATCCAGTTTAGCTTCAGGTTGGAGGGCGTGTTTAATTACCATATCTCTAGTATCTGTATTAAGATTATCAAATTTATGTGATGCATCTATTAAAACTTTAAATCCTGCAGCTGCAAGTCCAAGTGGTCCTGTAACAGCTAAAATATCTCCTGGACGTGCTCCATGTCTCATCAGGACATCTTCTTTTTTCACGATACCCAAACATGTACCACAAAGTGTTAATTCCTTCGCTTCATTGGTATCGCCACCTATTAATGACATATTGTACTTTTTACATGCATTCAGTATTCCATCAATTATTTGATCAAATTCTGATAACTTCATGTTCCTGGGTAGGCCCATTGAGATCAGTATACCTATTGCTTCAGCACCCATGGCAGCTAAATCGCTCACATTTACAGCTACTACCTTTTGACCGATCTGATATGGACTCATTTCATTAGGAAAATGTGTGTATGCCATTAACATGTCGGAACATGTTACTAAATAATTTTTTCCAATATCAATAAGAGCTGCATCGTCAGAAAAGCTTTTAATTGAAAGTTCATCTAAAAAAAGAGAATTGATCCCGGGATTTTGACTTTTTGATAAAAGTCTTTTTATTAGGTTTTTTTCCCCGAGATCAGAAACTTTATCTATGTTAGAGGGCATCATTAACCCTGTCGTTTATTATGGCTGCGATCCTTCTATCAGCGCCTAAAGGTTCTGTGTAGATAATCTCACCTTTAAAATCAATTTTAACTTCATTTTCATCTTCATGGCTGTGCCCATGACTGTGGTTGTGTTCACCATCTCCGTGTCCATTGTTGAGTCCCAGAATTCTTGGTATATCTTCTGTTGTATGGACACCGTGGGCGAGGAAAACTGGTGTTACAATGATTGTTTCGGCACCCTGTTGTGCAAGACTATTAATTGCCTCGGGTATAGATGGTTTTGACATGTTCATAAAACCTACTGCAACAAGACGGCCTTCATCTTCCCGGTACATGTCAGCAATCTGACTCACAACATCTTTTCCATAGGGTAATCGGCTTCCATGTCCAACTAACAACACACCAATCTTAGTTTTTGAGCTTGAATTTGTATCCATATGATATCACTCCGGCTTCGCCTTCTTCTTTGATTTTTCTAAATACCATCTCTACATCGTCGCCTATTTCTACCATGTCAGGATCACAGTCTACGATCTGGGATGTTATTTGTGCACCTTCTTCTAGTTTAATGATTGCAACTACATACGGTGCAAGTGTTTTGAATTCATCTGTTGGGGTGTGTATCACTGAAAAAGTGTGAATCTTACCTTCACCACTAAATTTAAAGTCTTCAATTTTACCCTTTCTTCTGCATTCAGGACATAAAACTCTACTTGGGAAAAAAACATTTCCACATTGGGAACATTTAGATCCGATGAGATTGTATCGCTGCTGGATATGGCGCCAACCTCTTACGATATCTTTCATATTGAACCTCCTAAATATACCTTTTAATTGTAAATTAATTACTGCAATTCTGTTTTTTTATGTATCGCTTTAAAAAACGTACTTTATCAATTTTGTTGATTGAATTTATTAAGATAATTCACATATTTAATTCTAATCTAAATCTCTTCATATATTAAGATAATTAACTCTTAACTGAATTGATAAATTAAAAATTTTATTTTTTGGAATTATTATATTTCATATGTATATTTCCTTCCAAACTAGATTCTACATATAAATTTCTGGATATAATACCCTTTGTTTATATCGTATGAATGCTTATAAATTTATTGTTAATAATAATTTAATGATTAATAATAACTCAAGCACATGGAAAACAAAGGCTATATACTTGGTGGATTATCATTTCTACTGATTATACCGTCAATACTTCTGTTGATGGTACTCGTGGATATGGTTAACATGGACGAATCAGTGGACACTATAATTAAATCTGATAATTCATTCTACATTTCAGGGGATGTTGAAAGGAATATACCCATAATAACCAGGCAAGTTTTGAAGGAAACCGTTGATAATGTCATATCTAATGGAAATTCAATTCCAAATAGTAGAATTCTGATAAAAAATGCTGTTGAACATAGGATGAACGATTTATGTGCTAATTATCAAAATAATTCCGGTGTAAATATTAGATGTGTAATTAACTCTGTGGATTCTGCTTCGGATCCATTTGAAGTGGAAGTAAATTCTACTATTTTGGTAATGAAGGGTAATATCACCTACAATCACATTGTTAATCAGAATATATCGATATTGGGTACGGATCATCGAAATAAATTTTCAATAAACTCCAATGATTCTAACGAGATTTCTGATCCATTACCATTCATTAAATGCAAAAAAATTGGTGGTATGAGCATAAAAAATGCCAGGATTAGTTATGGTTCAAGTCTTAAAAAATATCTAGAGGGTGTAAATGGTTCTGAGATATACGAAAATGCTAGCTCACCATATCACATAAAAAGATGTCCCTACGATCCGTACAAATCACACGGAAACTCGACAAAATTGACGACCCTAAAAAATTGTATAGACAATGGGTATTATCATGAAAGTAATGATGGGGCGTGTTTATTATGTCGATTAGAAGGACGGGCTACATGTAATCATTATGGATTCGAAACATTTATTGTACCTTCAAACGAGGGGAATCAAAAATTTATAAGAGCCACATGTTCCATAGACCATGTGATATTTGGAAATAAAAATTTCAATGATTCGTATCCCGGGGATTCGGTTCAATACTATTTTAACAATAATACAGCCTACGAACTATTTCTTGACAATGGTCATCGGGCCAAATACGGAGTACCGGATATTAAATGAGTTTTCAGTTATTTATGGCAATAATCAATGTCATAAATTATAATATTAGAATTAGGTTTAGTAATAGGGGTTTTCATGGTGGATAGCAGTGGACAAATATTTACAATCGATGCATTATTGGCATTATTATTAATCACCATATTAATAGGTATTTCAGCCAATACAATGGGTATTGTAGGGGATAAAATTCTGGAATACTCTTCTGAACAGTCAATACAAAGAATTGCTGGAGATACTGCTGATGAATTGATAAAAACCCCGGGTATGCCTGAGAACTGGGAAAATTACAAATATTTTACCAATATAGTACCTGGACTTGCAGATATTGAAAATGGAACCAATAAATTTGGGAATATTTTAAGTATGAGGAAGATATCTTCTCTTAAAAAAAATCCAGAATTAATTAAACGGTTATTACCTGAAAATATGGACTGTAATCTTATTATATATCCAATAAATACTTCTATTCCAGTTATTGATGTAATTAGCAAAACTCCACTTAAAGGGGATGTTTCGGTAGTTAATCGAACTGTGTTATATGATTACAAGTTAATTGATATCTATTCAAATATAAAACCCGATGTTATCCATGTGAATGGATCTGAATATATTTGCACCCATTCCTACACCAACCCCTATTCACATAAACCTCCAGATTTCAACAGCAGAAAATCTGGATGGCTTTGTGCTGCATTTAACATCGATTTGGAAGATATAAAGTCAAAGGACTTTTATATATTAACCGATCCAGTTATGAGTGATAATACAGATTTTCATGCATCGTGGATATTGGACACTCCAAACAGGATAATTAATAACTCACAGAATTTCACATCAAATCCCATGCTCATAAATTCTATTATTTCAGAGCTTTCAGAAAGTAAAAATAGGGAAATTTTTGTATTGCACGTTTTCATTGGTGGAGATATTAAACACAGTTTTAACACCTATATTGTAGGTGTTCCAAGGGGTACATCTGCCCAGGATGTCCGATTAGATAATATCAACCCACAACCAGCCTTTTTAATTATGAAATTATGGATAAAATAGAATAGTTAATAACACAGGAGTCATTAAAAAAGATTTATAGGGTCTCAGCTCAACTTTGCAGTTAAAACAACAACTTCTTCAAAAAAGTATCTTTCACTGGCAGTTATCGATACCTCGAAACCTTTTTCTATCAATCTTCCTATAGTTTCCTCATTATCGGCTAATGAAGATTGAACTAATTGTACACGTCCCTTAGGGTTTAGATGCGCAGGTAAATCTTCGATAAAACGGTTAATAACTAATCTGCCGTCTGGACCACCATCCCAGGCAGCTTCTAACTCGTCATCAATTCTTTCGTCTTCGTCAGTCGGAAGATAAGGTGTGTTAAAGAGTATTAAATCGAATTTTTCACCCTCTGTGGAATCGAAGAGATCACCCAATCTTATATCAATATCTGATTGGTTGAGTTTTGAATTCTTAAGGGTACATTCAACAGCATACTTATTTATATCTACAGCGATTACATTTTCAGCTATTTTGGATGTTAAAATTGCTATAATCCCGGTTCCAGTACCTATTTCAAGTACTCTGTCGGTTTTTTTAACTTTTAAGTTTTCTGCAAGTAGAAATGTGTCTTCTGCAGGTTCGTAAACTTTTTCACAAGTTTGAAATTCCATTCCTTGATATTTGATCATTGGCTTTGTCCTTTTTCAATTAATTACAAAAAAAAAATATCTGATTTTTTACTCGGTGTCGTAACCATCAATTGCTGAGGGGAGACATTCAAGAACAGTTGAAAGACCTGAAAGGTGTAAGTTCATAGTAACAGCACCCAATACTTCGTCCCTTGTGGCCCCAATTTTTTTGGCCATTATAGCATGCATTTTGACCCCTGTTGGATTTTTATGGGATGTTTGAATTGCTATATTTATCAATTGTTTGGTTTTCTGATCTAGACCTACCATTGTACTCTGTACTTGTACGAGTTCATTGAATTTTGCAGCGAGTTCAGGACATTCTGATTGGAAAGTTTCATAGGGAGATTCTACCATTTATATCACCTGCTAAAAATTTTATTCTGTAAAATATATTACATTTTTATTTATTTATGTTTTTAGGGGATCAATCCTCCCATAATTTGTTCTAATTCTTTTGAGAGTTTTCGAATATTTTCGGGTTCCATATTAACCACCCTCTGATCTAAAAGTTCAATATCCAGTTTTGATATTAATTCTTTTACTTCATTCTTATCGAATTTCCCAATTTCATGAAAAGAATCTATTAGGGCATTTCTAACTTTTTTCCTTTTATGTTGGAACAATGCTCTCGTTACATCTATTATAAATTTGTCAATTTTGACTTCATTCTTTGGGGTTAGTTTGATAACTGCTGAAGATACCTTGGGTTTTGGTAGGAAAACATTTTTAGAAACATTGAAAAGCAGGTTAACATTGGCATAAAAATGCATCATGACAGATAGCCTTGAATAGTTTGGATCACCAGGCTCTGCAACCATACGTTGTGCAAATTCCAGCTGGTACATTAAAACTGCAAGTTCAAAATTATATTCCAGTATCTTGAATGTTATTGGTGATGAGATTTTGTATGGTAAGTTTGATACTACTTTGTTAAAATTGGGAAATTCAATTTTCGTGGCGTCACCTATAACAATATCTACATTGGTAATATGGAGTTCCTTAAGTCTTTTAATCAAAATATTGGCAATTTTAGGATCTTGTTCAACCGCAATTACCTTTCCAGCATTTTCAGCTAGGGGAATTGTCAATGTTCCTATTCCTGCACCTATCTCTAAAACAGTGTCTTTCTTTGAAAGTTCAGCACTTTCAACTATTCTAGATAATACATTCCCATCTACAAGGTAATTCTGCCCTTTTCGTTTATCAAGCTTAACACCTTCTTTATTTAATATTTTGAGGGTTTCAGACAACATGAAATCTACTCCTAAAAAAAAATTGAACAATAACAATAAGTATGTTATATTTTGATTTAAACCATATTTTTATGGGTTAATAAAATAATCAGAAATATTAGTAGGTTACGAAATAAAAAAAAGGAATAGATAATAATTAAGCTTTTTTGGGTTTAGGTGGTCTAGTGAAGAGTATATATTTCATTTTTCCTTTTCTTTCTTCGCCAGCTTCAAGTTCCTGATGGACACGTTTTGCTATGAGCTTAACCGGTTCAGCTAGCATACTTACCCGATTTTTAATATCTTCAAAGCTCGTGAATTCAGCTTCTTTTCTAGCATTTATAATGTCCCACATATGCTTTTTACCGATTCCAGGCAGTAATTCAAGTTGGTGTAGTCTGGTTGAAATAGGGCCTGCATCGTTGAAGAATTTAATGAACTTGTCTTCGTTTTCTTTTATTATCTCTTCGATAACATAATCCAATTCTACTCTTGCAGTTGTTGTGAGCTTATCATACATTAATCTACTGTTTACACGTGCTATTTCATCCCGTTTTCCAGGACCTATGTAAACCCGTTCGTGTATGTCTAGCTGAACCCTCTCTTTTGGAATGAGTTCTAGAAGTGTAAATTCTTCTGTTCCTACAGCTTGAGCTATTGGTTTTCTTTTAAATGAAGGTGCACCTTCCTTAACATAACCTAAAGGAAGATAATCAAGGATAATTGCATGATCTTCCATTCAAACCACCCGGATGGTTATTTATATTTACAAGGCCCTTAGGCCCAAATTTAATGGAAAGAATTCGAATTCCAATAAATGGAATTAAATCGAATCATTCTCTATACTTGTTCACAATTTCTAATATTTGTTCTAATTCTTCTTTTTTATGTGAACCCCTTTCCTTTGCAAACATCAACCTAAGATCTGCTAGATCTACTGGCATGACATCAGCTATTTTTATGGCTTGAGTTTTTTTTATTATCTCCTCAAGTTCGCTAACAAGCTTTTGAGCGGTTTCAACATCAAGTTTTGAAAACTTGGTTACATGATCCATTGCAAGATTCTGTTCGTAAGTTGGATCGTAGGTTTCTGAACTTTTTTCAAGCATCTCTTTAGCTTTAGCAATTGTGATGGGGTCGGTATCAATAACTTTTTTTCCAATCATCCAAATCACTCTTGCATTTTAAGATGTTCTGGTCTGATTATTAATTTTTTAGCCTTATTTCCATCATTTATTTCTACTATGTAAGCACTTCCCCTTTTATCGTCAACTTTACCTGTTTTCCCATGGAAACGTGGGTGTGGTTGACCTTTATGAATACTAGGATCGATTATTATGTGAACAATATCACTTTCATCGAAGGTTTGTATTTTTTTAGTTATAGGGTTTGTTCTACCTACTCTTATTGTCTTTTTAAGTTTGTAACGTGTTTTACTTCTTGAACCTTTTGATCTAGTTACCATATTTTAAACCTCCAAAACCCTTAAAGGGCTTGTTATTAAGATGACCGTAAAGTCAATTTTTATGAATATTAACCAATATCTAATGATTTCAATTTTTATTCAATAAATTGAATAATTTCCATTCCAATCTTCCTCTGATTACTATTTGATGAAAAATTCGTTTAAACCAGATTATTTGAAACTTAGTTTAATATTTGGATATTCAAATTATTGTATGATGAATATTACATTTTAATGGGATGTAAATATATATCATATATCTTGATTTTTTATAACTATATAATACTATTCATTCTACTACTTTAAATGTTTACATGCATTACATCCAACTGCACACATCGGGCACTGGTACCAAGTATTCCTGATACACTTGGCTTGCTTCTGTTTTCATCGCCGGATATAAGTTCTTTAATGTAAAGGCCACCTTCACATTCTATTAATAATTCCAACATCTTAGAATCTATCTTTTTATATTCGAGCTTTTTTACTTCTCGGGTGCGTATTTTATCTGCACGTCTGTGAGATACTCTGATAGGGGTTCTTTGATTAATAATTTTCATTGTTTTCAAAGATTCGAGAAGTGTTTGATCAATTTCGTTCTCAAGTTCGACCGTTGCTTTATAAACTTTGTAAGTATCTCTTGAAGATTCTTTTATTTCTGCACGTCGATTTTTAGCAACAAATTTCATTTCAGAGACTTCTACTTTACCATCAGCATGCTTATTAACAGTATCTTCAAGATCTTTTAGGTCTATGTCTCTCACCTTAGGTTCTTTTATTTCTAAGACGAATGTTCTCCCAGTTCCAAGCATTCTAACGTCAATATCTTCTCTTCCGGCTCCATGAAATTTAGCACCAGTCCCATTAGCAGCTTTAATTGCATTTTCTGATATTAACTCTTCAACGGTCTCGGGATACATCTTTCCTGTATAGTTGCACCTTTCACAACCCCTACCTTTACATTTACTGCAGGGCCATTTTGTTTGAGGAATTCCTCTAATAAGTTTTCTATAACGGCTCTCAATAAAAATAGGGTTTATTTGTGTTTCTATTGTACCTTTTTTGAAGTCCACCATCAATACCAAGTTGGGATTATCAAATTCTACTTCCTTAGAAAGTCTTACAGACAGTTCCTTACCTATTTCCCTGTTTAATTCCTTTTTAATATTCTCAACATCTAGGTCAAATTTATTGTGGATATATTCTTCTCTTTCAATTATCTCAGGATCAACACGGCAACCAACTAGGAAATTGGAAAAATGAATATCTTCAGTTTTTATAACATCTATGAGTTTATCGATCATAGTATCCAGGTCATCAAATAGATCATTGCAAATATAACATTCAGAACTTTTCGGAATATTTTCATTGGTATCTTCTAGGGTTTTTCTCAAATATTCTCCCCTTATCAAATTTCCCGGACCTGCAATGGTTTTTGAAAAACTCCTACCTAAACATCTCTTGCATATGTTTCCCTTGGTGAGTTTCATGATCTCTAATGTTATATCTTTAACTTGAATTTCCATTTTTATCATCCATAATCTTTTATAAATCGTTTAAATTGAATATTAATTAATTC
>Ga0224527_1001031_pt1 | contig 15174 bp, 12 predicted proteins | sample CBST0metaG_FD_179882 | JGI IMG/M metagenome (GOLD analysis project Ga0224527, IMG submission 179882) | Peat soil microbial communities from Stordalen Mire, Sweden - C.B.S.T0 | ecosystem: Environmental > Terrestrial > Soil > Wetlands > Peat | place: Sweden: Norrbotten County, Stordalen Mire... | reverse complement strand
CGAACGCAGGCTTATCTCCGAGGTTCTTGCTTCGACAGGTGGCAACCGAAAACGCGCAGCAGTCGACTTGGGCATTAGCTATAAGGCTCTGCTTAACAAACTCAAGCAGATCGAAGCGGGGAATCAATCCGCATCCAACAAAAATGGAGTCGCACTATGAAACCGGGAAGCTTTCTAATTGTGGCATTTCTTATTCCAGCGCTTTTTTGTCAGGCTCAAGGCAAGGTGTCTACAGATCAGCCGGCTGCGCATGCCACAGCCACGCCGGCCATGACTGACAGTTATGTTATCGGTGCATCCGACATGATTGCAGTTACCGTATTCAAGGAACCAACCTTGTCTGGTAGTTTGCTCGTCCGTCCTGACGGCATGATTTCCGTGCCGCTTCTTGGTGACGTAAAGGCTGCGGGCAAGACGCCGCTGCAGTTGGCAGATGAGATTGCAGCCAAACTCAAGAAGTATATCCAGGACCCGAGTGTTACCGTCGTTCTGGGTCAGATGAACAGCAAGCTGGTGTACCTGATGGGCGAAATCGGCAAGACTGGACCAATCGAGATGACTCCCGGCATGACCTTATTGGCAGCAATTGCCACCGCCGGCGGACTTACTCCGTATGCCAATGCGAAAAAGATCTATATTCTGCGCAACGAGGGCGGGAAACAATTGAAGCTTCCCGTGCAATACAAACGAGCACTGAAGGGCGATAGCTCACTCAATCTCATTCTCAGTCCGGGTGACACAATTGTCGTTCCGTAGGACGGCCCAAATGAAACTAAGTCACACACTTTTGGCGATCCTCTTCACCGTAAGTGCCACAGCAGGGGCACAAGTAGTGCCAGCTGTGACCGGCAATGCCGGACTGCGGGTGAGTGGCAAGTTGCACTATGATCTCCGCTATTCGCAAACTGCGCAATTCTATGGCGGGTCCTATGGATCAGTACAGAGCAGCGCCGTGTCTGGAGAGGCAACATACGCAAATTCCAGCGAGGCCCGGCCGTTCAGTATGTCCTATTCTGGCGGCGACATGTGGAACATTTCCGGAGGGCCCGAGGGGACTGGAGTGTTTCAGCATGTATACATATCGCAAGGCTTTCTTGGGCGCGACTGGGCAGTCAATCTCAGCGACGAAGCGAGCTATATGCCGCAGGCGGCAACAACAGGGTTTTCAGGAATACCCGGCGTAGGCAATCTTTCCGGATTGTCCAGCGCGCCAAGCCAGCCGATCCTGACGCTGAACACGCGCAGCGTCTATAACTCCGTAAACCCGAGTTTTACCCATAGCCTCAACCATGCAACAAGTCTCGGCTTCAGCGGTAGCTATGGCACCTTGCGCTTCCCGGATGGTGATGGCCTGGAGACTGATTCGTTGCAGGGAGGGCCGCAAATTACGAGGCGGTTAAACGCTCTCAATTCGCTTTTGGCGCAATACGTTTATTCTCGTTTCAGTTATCCGGGTTACAACTACACCATGGAGACTCAATCAGTGCCGATTGGGTACACACGCACGTGGAGCCGCCGGCTCAGCACTGGCGTTTCCGTTGGCCCGGAATGGATCCAAAGTTCAGGCAGCTTGAATATTCCCTCATCGAGTAACCTCACAGTGGGTGCAAATGCGGTCTACACATCCAGGACAACGTCTTACACGATGAGTTATACGCAGGGGGCTTCAGGAGGCGCGGGGGTGCTAACAGAAGTTGGAGTGCACAACCACGATCTCAATGCAGCGCTCACGCGGCAGTTCGGCGGGAGCCTGAGCATAAGCGCTTCGGGTGCCTACATGCGCACGACAGGATTGCAACAGGGCGGTGTAACCAACGGCGAGTATGGCGGTGTGGCGGCAACGCGGCGGCTGGGCCAATTCATCACAGTCTTCGCAAACTATACAGCGATCGAGCAGTCGTCGACTTCTGTGCTTACAACGAACGCCATTAGTGGGTTGGTGCAGGTGGTCGGTTTCGGCATCGGCTACTCTCCGCGAGAAATGCGCTTCAAAAAGTAATTAGACAAGGAGGCCTATGCTCGGGCATCGTGAAATGACAATGCAGGACTACGCGGGAATGTTGAAGCGACGGTTCTGGCTAATTTTGACCTCCTCACTCCTACTCCTGGGGGTTGGTATCGGCGTCAGCTACATTCTGCCTTCGCAGTATGTATCAAGGACGCAGGTGCTCATCGAGCAGCAGAAGGTTCCCGAGGACTATGTGAAGCCGGTCGTCAATGAGGATCTGAACGAACGGTTGGCATCGATGAAGGAGCAGATACTGAGCCGTTCGCGAATCGAGCCAATCGTTGAGAAATTTAACCTATATCCCGGCAGCAAGTACACCATGGATGATCGTGTCGATCTGACGCGAAAGGCGATTGGAATATATCCGATGCGCTCGGATCTGTCGCATGGAATGCCAGGCTTCGCTTTGGAGTTCAAAGCTCAGGACGCGCGCACAGCGCAGCAGGTGTGCGGCGAGATTACATCGCTTTTCGTCAGCGCAAATCTAAGTGCGCGTGAGGAATCGGCAGAAGGCACGACAGACTTTCTCAAACAGCAACTCGCTGAAGCGAAGAGAAACCTAGACGATCAGGACGCCAAGCTCGCGGCCTTTGAGCAAAAGAATATTGGTAAACTCCCCGGCCAGACGGTTCACCTAGGAGATATGAACCTCGCCATGGGAAGCTCAAACGAAAGCACTCTTCAGGCGCTCACGACTCAACTTGCCGCGGCGACACAGTCAGTGAGTCGCTTGCAGCAGGATACTACCTTCCTTGAGACGATGATCGGCCAACAAGCGCAGGAATCCTCACGCGTCGATCCAGCCACAGGAACATCGGAGAACACGCTGAAGACCCAACTCAAAGATGCGATCACACAGCAGCAGCAGTTGGAGGCCCTCTACACGCCAGACCACCCGGACGTTGTCGCGATCAAGCGCAGGATTGCCAATCTACGGGCGGAGATTGCGCATGACGCTGCAGAACCGGCGAAGACAGGGACCGCGGTCAACTCTTATGAGACGCCACAGCTTCAGCAGCTCAAGGCTCAGCTTCATGCGGCGAAGCAGTCTCTGGTCGCTGCCAAGCAGGAGCAGGCCAGTATCCAGCAACAGGTTCGGAGCTACGAGTCGAAGATTGAGGCAAGCCCAATGATCGAGGAAGAGTACAAACAGGTTACCCGCGATCACGACACGGCCTTGCAGTTCTATAACACTTTGCTGACAAAAATGAATGAATCATCCATGGCAACCGCTCTCGAACACCGTCAGCAAGGCGAACAGTTCCGCGTTATGGATGCTCCGAACCTTCCGGACCAGCCAACCTTCCCAAATCGTCGTGCCTTCGCCGGTGGTGGTCTTGCAGCCGGCCTGGCCCTTGGTCTGCTTCTTGCCGCGTTACTCGAGTATCGTGACACTTCTTTGCGCAACGAGAGGGACGTTTGGGCCTTCACCAAACTGCCGACCCTGGCTGTTGTCTCCTGCATCGACGAGCTGGTTAATCCTCGTGCGGCCCGCAGGCGTTGGAAGCTCTTTTCTCGAATGCCCAAACCTATTGAAAGCACGCGCGGATAACTATGTATAAATCCTTCTTTGGGCTTCGTGCCCTTCCTTTCGGAGCCAGTCCAGATCCGCGGTTTCTCTTTCTGAGACCGCAGATCAAGGAGGCGCTTGCCTGCCTGCAATATGGCATTGCGGCGCGCAAAGGCTTTGTGGTCATGACGGGAGAAGTGGGAACGGGGAAAACTACCCTGCTCAAGACAGTTCTGGCCACGTTCTCCAAAGGGCGCATTTCGACGGCCTTCGTCTTCAATCCGCGCCTGGACGTGCTCGACTTTTTTGAATTTGTGCTCACGGACTTCGGCATTCCGATCAAGACGCGGACGAAGTCAGGCATGCTGTTGCAGCTCAATGGCTGGCTCATCGAGCGTTTTCGTGACCATCAGTTGTGCGCCATCGTCGTTGATGAAGCGCAGAATCTCTCCTGGGAACTTCTCGAAGAAATTCGCCTGCTGACTAATCTGGAAACGTCATCGGAAAAGCTGGTGCAGATCATCCTTTCCGGTCAGCCTGAACTCGAAGAGAAGCTCCACCACCCAAGCGTTCGTCAGCTTCGCCAGCGTGTTTCTTTGTGGTGCAGAACGCAGCCGCTGAGCAGTGAAGAGACGCAGGCTTACATCGCCGAAAGATTGCGAATTGCCGGAGCCAGCCAGCCGGTACTGTTACCCGAAGCGGCACAACTTGTCTATCAATATTCAAAGGGGATTCCACGCATCATCAATCTAATTTGCGAGCATGCCTTGATCAGTGCTTATGTAGACCAGATCAAACCGATTCCAGCACGCATCGTAGAGTCGGTTGGCACGGAACTCGATCTCGTTCAGCATCCCTTTCCCATTTCGCTCGCGGCCATGCCGGGGTTTACGGAGCAGGCACTACAAACAAATATGTCAAACGCTGCTCAGCCCACCGCGGATTGCGCCAATTCACTCAAGGAAGGTGAAATATGAGTCGCATATACGATGCACTACAACGGGCAGACCTTGAGCGGAGAACTGCACAAGAACAGGAAGTTCCAGAGATTGCTGCGCCATTCATTGCACCCGGCGCCGAGGAACAGCCTCCGGTGAAGGCCGACGTTATCCTCGAGAATATCGCCCTGCATCCTTGGAATCCGTCTATGTCCTCCCTTCCGACGCTCGGAGAGCGCGGCGAAAGTATTGAACAGTTTCGCGGCCTTCGATCGCAAATTTATCAGTTTCGAGATCAGAGTCCGCTGAAGACTATCCTTGTCAGCAGCGGTGTGCCCGCGGAAGGCAAGAGCTTCGTCGCAGCAAATCTGGCTATAAGCCTGGCCCGCAACAAGAACAACAGCATACTGCTCATCGATGCCGACTTGCGTGGTCCGTCGCTTCACGCTCTCTTGGGAGCCCCCAAGAGGCCTGGGCTCACAGAGTATCTCGCGGGGACGGCGGAGGTGAACGACATTCTTCACCGCAACCAGAATGCGAGCATCGTTGAAGCTGGTCACGTGCATAACGTAGCAAATCTGACCTTCATTCCAGCCGGTGCTGGTGGCGACAACTCTTCGGAACTTGTTGCCAATCACCGTATCGAAGAACTGATCGCGACCCTTTCACCGCACTTTGACTGGATCATAATCGACTCCCCGCCGGTGCTCACGTTTGCGGATGCGGCCGACCTTGCCCGCGCTGCCGACGGCGTGTTGCTTGTTGCCCGGGGAGCAAGTACGCCTTATGACGTAGCGCAGCGCGCTCAGGCCGCCTTCAGTAACTCGCGCATCCTCGGCTTTGTTCTGAATGCAGTTAAGGACGCTCCGCGCAACAGCTCTTATTACTATGGAAAACAAAAAACCGATAGCGACACGCAGTGGCGAAAGGATAAGCGTCGATAGGAATGATCAGACTCTTCAATGTTTACTATCCGACGCGGACTCTGGTGCTGCTTCTTTGCGAAGTGCTCCTTGTGGGGGGCTCATTTCTGCTGGCTACCATGGGTCTTGTTGGGCCGGATATGTACATCGTTCTGATTTACGAGAATGGCCTGCTCAAGATAGCAGGCATTACCATATTGACTCTGCTTCTCACTTACTACTTCGACCTATACGAACCGCGGCGCATCTCAGAGAGCTGGGAGATATACTTCCGCCTGTTACTTGTTCTGAGCGTACTGTCCTTCTTTCTTGCGGGCGTTGTCTATTTCTTCCCAGACTTGGACATCGGTCCTTATGTCCTCGTCGTTGGCGTCTCTCTTCTTAGCATCTTTCTTGTTCTCTGGCGCTGGGCTTATGCGTGGATCATCGGTCTTCCAATCTTCCGCGAACGTGTCTACGTTCTGGGTTGCGGCGAACGAGCTCGCGCTGTCGTTGAACTACTGCGGGCCAGCCGCGATGCGGGCATGGAGATTGTTGGCTGGAAAGGCAAAAGTGAAGCTCATGAACGACTCGATCTCTTTGCTCTAGACCTTCGTGCCTTCCGAAAGCCGAAGCCCGGAGTTGACCGTGTCGTTGTTGCTATGGAAGACCGTCGCGCATCAATGCCAGTTAGAGAACTACTCGACCTTCGCCTCCGTGGCGTTGTCATTGAAGATTCCAGTACACTCCTAGAACGCCTCTCGGGAAAATTACCGTTGGACGGACTCAATCCCAGCACCCTTATCTTTTCTGAGGGTTTTCGCATGAGCCCATCGCAGCAGCTTTTCCGGCGCTTGCTCTCTCTGGCCGTATCCTTCACTGCGCTGGTGATATGCCTGCCGTTTCTCCCGTTTATCATTCTTGCGGTGCGCCTCTCTTCGCCCGGCCCCATCTTTTTCAGTCAGACGAGAGTTGGACGGCGCGGGCTTCCGTTTACTGCATACAAATTCCGAACTATGCGGAAAGATGCTGAAGCAAAGGGAGCAGTATGGGCGACCAAGGACGATCCGCGTGTCACTTCGGTTGGCAGGTTCATGCGAAATACTCGCCTGGACGAGATTCCACAGCTTTGGAATGTTCTCCGCGGGGACATGGCTTTTGTCGGGCCCCGGCCAGAGCGTCCAGAGTTCGTACAGTGGCTCAGCGAGGAGATTCCCTTCTACGACCTCCGCCATATGATTCGTCCAGGACTTACGGGTTGGGCACAGGTACGCTATCGATACGGCGCGAGCTTGGAGGAGACCAAGCGAAAGCTTGAATACGATCTTTATTACGTCAAGCATCTATCGATCGGTCTCGATCTGTTGATCATGTTTGAAACCATCAAGACCATCATCCTTCGGAGGGGTGCGCAGTGAAGATCATCTTCTGGATATCGATGATCGGCACTTTTTACACCTATATGGGATATCCTGCACTGATTTGGATGCTTGCACGCCTGCGACCACGGCCGTGGACTGCAAGCCCGATCACTCCTAGCGTGAGTGTTGTGCTTGCTGTGCATAATGGTGCGGCAACGCTTCAGCGCAAGATCGAGCACCTGCTTGATCTCGATTATCCCAATATCCAAGAGATCATCATTGTCTCGGATGGCTCAACCGACGGCACGGCAGAGTTGCTGGCTCGTCAACAGAGTCCGCGTCTCACAACGATCATCCTCAACGAGCACAGCGGTAAAGCGGTTGCTGTCAACGCCGGTGTGGAGAAAGTTACGGCCGAGGTCATCCTATTCGTGGACATACGGCCCGAAATAGCTCCGGGCGCGATTCAGCAACTGGTCAGCAACTTCGCTGATCCGAAGGTCGGCTGCGTGGCCGGTGAGCTGATTCTGCGCAAAGAAACTCACGATGCCACTTCGGCGGCTGTCAGCGGCGTGTACTGGCGCTATGAGAAATGGATCCGGAGTTGCGAGTCCATCTGCGGCTCCCCGGTAGGTGTCTACGGTGGTTTCTACGCGATTCGTCGTGAACTCGCTGTGCCGCAACCGGCTGGAATGATCCTGGACGACATGTTTCAGCCACTCTCGATTATTCGCAAGGGATACCGGTCCGTTCTCGATCAGCAAGCCTTTGTCTATGACACTTGGCCAGAGAAAATCGAGGATGAGTTTCATCGCAAGGTGCGTACACTGGCTGGCAACTTTCAGCTCTTCCGTCTTGCTCCATGGACACTCACTTTGCAGAATCCAGTATTCTCTCAGCTTGTCTCGCACAAGGTCATGCGACTCATAGTTCCTTACCTGCTGGTTCTGCTGCTTATCTCTACCCTGGCGCTTTCGGGTGGATCGCTCCTTTATGCGGCATTCGCCGCACTCCAGATTTTTTTCTGGGCTATCGCTATTGCCGCCTTGCGTTACAGGATTCCCGTGCTACATCGTATTGCTGCTCCGGCCAGTGCGTTACTTGTACTCAAAGCGGCCGCCGTCGTTGGGCTTTATCGATTTCTTTTCACACATGGCCCGCTTTGGAGGATATGGAATTCAGATCCACAGGGAACGGGAACTATGAGTTCCGAAACTGAGAACTCCACACTACCGAAGCCCACAGCAACTGCCGCGGGAAACGACCGAGTGTAGAATTCTTCTGAACGACGGATATCGCGGAGAGGAGCATGAAACCGTCATGAATAACCACTTGAAAACGCTAGCCATCTTCATGCTAGGAGTCATGGCCGGAATCGGAGTCACCGCCACTGGTTACTGTCTGCACCACCACATCACCTTTGCCAGTGGTGCCCAGCGCCTCAAGACGCACTTTGCCATTGCGCTTGACAGAGCGTTCAGTAGTAAGGTGAGGGCGGCGAAGCTCGACCACGTCGCTTCACCTACGACATACTTTCCCTCTGGCGCCATCTGGACACAGGATGTGAGTCACGCGCCCCTCGATCCACAGTCATCCACAATGATTACCTGGCTTGCGGGTGCGGGCGGATGGGGACACAACAACAGGATGCAGGTCGATTTTGCAATACGAGTGTTACAGGCAGGCGCTACCACTCCGCATGTGGTCTTCAAGGGCCCAGGGCCAGATTTTCATGATTCCGACCAACTCTCAACTTTTCCTCTTCCCGACGGAGGTGGCATCGAAGGGCAAGCGGGCTACCAGTGCGATATTAGTCAGAACGATTGTCACCTCATTGTGGTTGACCGCAGTCACGACAAACTCTATGAAGCGTACCAAGCCAGCTACGCAGAAAAGGTACTTACAGCAAACTTTGTTGCGGTTTGGGATCTCAACCGTGTCTATCCACCCTCAGGACGTGGAGATCAGTGCACTAGCGCAGATGCTGCTGGCTTTCCGATTGCCCCACTGCTATTTAATGCTGACGAGATCGCTGCGGGCAGCATTAATCACGCCATCCGTTTCATTCTTCCCAATCCGCGAATTCGCGCTCACGTTTTTGTGCATCCCGCCACACATGCCGGGGGGCCGCGCGGGCCAGTGTCCGCTCCACCGATGGGCGCCCGATTTCGCCTAAAGGCTTCGTACGATTTGTCGCAGCTGACGCCCGCTGCGCAGGTTGTAGCAAGAGCCATGCAGAAATATGGCATGTTCCTATCAGATGGCGGCAATATTGCCCTCACCGCTCAGAGCGACGCAGATACGAAAGCAAAGTATGCCGATATGGATTTCGGACCTCGCGATTTAGAGGACCTGAAGGTAACGGATTTCGAAGTTATCGACATGGGAACTCCAATTCGATTGACCGATGATTGCGTGCGAAATCCGTAACACTGAGAATAGTTCAAACAACAAACTTCACGAGTCTGGACCAGGCACCTGTTAATCGATCCCCATTGGATGACTGTCGACCTCTCAACTATCTCGTTAGCCTCGGAGCAAGCACATGTCTAAGTTGACGGTCTTCTTTGGCGGTTCTATCGGCTCTGATCCAAATTCGTCCAAGACCTGGTCCGGCAGTGGCCGATTCATCGTCAATGCCATGGAGCGTGCAGGCATCCTCGATCGAGCTGTAGGCATCAAGGTCTCGAACCCCCATAACAGCTTTCTTCTGGCAAAAAACTTCAATCGAGACCGAGCCGTCTGGCGTTCACACTACTACTTCGATCCTGCCTACCGGCGGGCGCTCACCAAAGCAGCAAAGCGCGTATCGGTCACCAGTTCCCACCTGCTCCAGATTGGCCACATGTTCTCCCTGCCCGAAGCGTTTCCTCAAAAGAAGTGCATCTCCTATCATGACGGCAATCTCGCAGAGAGCATCAACAGCGGCTTCGGATTCATGGGAATCTCTCGCCAGCGCATCGATCAGGCTCTCCGCTATGAAGAACAAAGCGCCGGACAAATGGCAGCTGTCTTTACGTACAGCGAGTATTTGCGGCAGTCTTTCATATCGGACTACCACCTTCCTGCGGAACGAGTCGTCAACGTCGGCGGAGGTATCAATCTCACCGACTTTCCATCCGCTAATTCGCACAAGGATTACACAGCGCACCGTATTCTCTTCATTGGCACGGACTTCGCACGCAAAGGCGGCCCTCAGCTTCTGCAGGCATTTCGCATTGTTCGTGTCGCTCTGCCGTCAGCTGAGCTCCACATTGTTGGTCCCGCAAAGCTCAGTGATCTGCCCGACGGCGTCATCTTCCATGGGCACCTTTCCAAAGCCGATCCAGACCAGAAGCGCCGACTTGAGTCCCTCTTCCGCGACTCTACCCTCTTCGTTCTGCCTTCGCTTTACGAGCCCTTCGGAATCGCACCGCTGGAAGCAATGCTTTACCAGCTCCCGTGTTTGGTCACTGACGCATGGGCTCTTCGCGAGACCGTTACCTCTGGCTTCAACGGAGACCTTGTTCCAAAGGGTTCCGTGGAGGGCCTTGCGACGAAGCTTCTCGAGCTCCTGTCTAGTCCCGAACGCCTCGCCATCATGGGTCAGCAGGGGCGTGACCTCGTCCTCCGCAAATACACCTGGGCTGCTGTAGCGGATCGTATATCCGCCTCCATAGAGAAAATCTGATTGGAGATTATCTCTAAGAAGTATCCGACTCGCAGCTCAAGAGAGATGTGCAGCGTTCATAAGGATTGGTAGATCAGAGTCTCAAATGCTAACTTCCTATTCTGAGCTTAAAGAATCCAATACGGTGAACGTCAGCTTGATAGTTGCAGGCAACGGATGTTCAACCAGAGCACCTGCCTCATCAACACATCACTGAAGTCCCACTCTATACCTGCTTGTCTTCGTGCATACCCACCGGATGAAACGGTCTACAAACTTGTCGAGGAGAAGCGTGGAGCTTTTAACAAGCTCTTAGTCGTTGGGCCCGAGGCGTATTCCGGTAAAGGTCCATGTACGCATCGGCCATGGTCTGTAGAGTAAAGCGCGAGAGAAAAGCTTGTTCTGCATTGGTCGAGAATTGCGCTCGATCCGCACAGCTTGTTGCCAGCCTCAGAATCGCCGCCGCCATTGCAGCGGGATCCGCAACTGGCACGACCAGTCCCGCCTGCGCGAGCCGTGTAACTTCCGCCATTCCGCCCACGTCGGTCACGATTACCGGGAGTCCAAGTGAAAAGGCTTGCAGGAGTGACATGGGAAGACCTTCAGACTTCGACGACATGATGAATGCGTCGGCGGCGGAGAAGAATGGCGCAACATTGAGTTGCTCCCCCCAGAATGTAACTTGCGAAGCAATGCCCAACTGTGCGGATAAGTTTTCTAGGGATTTGCGCTGACTGCCGTCTCCCACCATCCAAAGCTGCAGAGTTGGCATGGAAGAAAGCGCTGCGCGAAAGGCATCTAGCAGTAGTGCGTGGTTCTTTACGGGCTCAAGCCGGCCAACGTAGACCAAAGTAAATCCAGTCTTCGGCGGCCACTGTTCCGGTGCAACTCGCTTGAGAGAAGTTGCGCCGTTGTAAACGCGCACAATTTTATTTGCCCGAATGCTGTGGCAGCTTTTCAGATTCTTGGTGGTTGCGTCGCAGATGCCTACTATCCAGTCACAGCATGTAGCCGCAAGGGCGTACTTCAGCTCGACAACTAACCTACGTGGTGGTGCCACTAGGCTATGCCGCGTCGAAACAATGCTTGATACGCCCGCCATCCTGGCAGGCGTTGCCGCAAAGACCGTAGGAGTCGGGTTATGAAGATGGGCAACATCAGGCCGCGTCCCTTTGAAAAGTTGGAAAAAATTACGAGGGGCGTCTGACAAGTGCCGGCCTACGTTCGCCTGCACGGAGAATCCCTCCTTTTGCAACTGCTCGCCGAGTGCGCCAAGAGTCCAGATCACGTAGACGCAGGGATCGTGCCCTTGCTCACGCTGCAGACGACACATCTGCGACACGAGCGTCTCGGCACCACCTACTGCCATACTGTCAACCACATGTGCGATCTTCAAGCAGATTGTCCCTCCGCCATCGTGACGTGGCTCCATCTTTTGTCTATAAGTTGACCGCGACGAGCTGCGCGGCCGCAAAAAATCAATGGATCAAGTTCAGAGTCCGTAGCATGATATACATCACGAGCACCAAGAAAACTGCCAAGCAGCATGCATAAGGAAGCACCCGTGCTAGTCGCAAACGAGGCGCGATCATTCCTCGCCGCAAGGCCATCTCGAATACCACCTCAGTTATGCCGCCCAACATGAATAATGTCGTGACAAAAGCGCGGGAAAGAAACCATCCGGAAACCAGAAAACCAGTAAGCGACAAAACCAGCAATCGTCCCAGGCGATTAACCTCCGCTTTGTCGATAGCTTCCATCTTCCCAGTCGTCAGTGAAAGATGCTCTTCTTCAGGCTCGATCAATTCTCCTTCATTTACCTTCTCCGGCGAAGCGATCGCTAGAGCATCCCTCACCGTGGAAAACAGGAAAAGGCACCAGAAGAATAACCCGGTTAAACCTAGCTCTGCCGCGCAGACGGCGACCGAGTTGTGAGCGGTATGACCAAGGTATTCTGGCAAATTTCCAAAGCCTACTCCGAATAACGGATGAGACTTCAGTAACTGTAGGCTTTCGCTCCAAAGAGCCGTTCGGTCTGAGCCCGACTCTGCTGAAATCTCTCGCCCACCGGTAAAGTGCAAGCTCATTGCCGCAACGAATAACCCGACCGCCAGCAGTAGCGCAGGCAACGTTCCAATACGGCGTCGCGCCGCCATGACCGCCACCGCCATCAAGGCTAACAAGGCGCCGCGTGAATGCGTGAGGAACGTTCCAAATAGGAGCGCACATACCGGCAACATCACAAGAACGAAGTTTTGAAGCATCTTCTTTTTCCGCCAGAAGATAAACACCAGCGGGATCACGGTGACGGCCAACTGGCCAAAGTCATTTGGGTCGTTGATCTCTCCCAGCCCTCTCAGCCGATAAAATGACTCTCCAGCGTCATTTTTCATTGCGAAAAGGTACGGATGCACGATGTTCCACAAATCCGGACTGGTGCCTTCCGCAATCCCATGGTGCAGGTCAATGTATCCGTGCGCAATTATAAACAGGCAGACAAACAACATCATTAGAACGAGAATTTGCAACTTTTTCTTCGAATTGCAGTGCAGGCACACAAGGAAGTAACCAAATATGAAGGGAAGGAATACAGCGAACGCTTGCACGGCTCCCCAGATCCAGTGTGATCCGAAAAGAACCGACAAAGACCCTGCAAAGGCCAGCCCGATCAGTGCCACAGATTGCGGCGTTTTCAGAATGATTGATCCCGCCAGCTTAGGCAGCGACACCAAACAAATCAGTATTGCAAGAATCAGCTCAACGCGGTAAGGCGCGACCGGCCCGAAGATGGCGGCGGGCGTGAGATAGTTCGTCACGAGATAAAGAACGCTTAGAACAAAGCCCATCAAAAGATGCCTGATTGCAGATGATAGCTTAAGTAGGATAACCGAAACGGCGAGACGGGGGAACTTCTGACTGCATCAGGAGCTCTCGACCTCTTCAGTGCCAGTCAAAGCGGGTTCCGCTTTCCGACCGACAAGAGCAGCGACTCGTTTACCCATAGTTATGAACGGATGTTCGATCAGGTGGTATGCGAGTATCGCCAATGCTGCTGTAATGACAGTAGCCATCAGAACGCTGACCGCTGGTGAACTCTTGAACTTTACGAAGCTAATGTAGAACGCATATGTGTGCGCGAGATAAATCCCATACGAATATTTTGCGACCAGCGCCCCAGTGCGAACGATGGGCCTCCACGTGACCTCGCGAAATAAGGGCCATGTGAAACCGAGCGTCCACACAACAGCCCATTCCATGAAGATAGAAAGTGGCCGAAGAAAATGTCTCTGATAAAGAGGTAGCGCGGCAACCACCAAAATCAACCCAGGGATGAGTACAACCCACATCCAAGCCGGCAGGGTGCGTGAGTGGCCTGCGCGCTTATAGGCCATAACCCCCGCAAGGAAGCAAGGAATAAAGGCAAAGATATTTAGCTTTCCAACAAAGCTCCACATGACCCAGGCTGAAGCAATAGCAATTCCCAGATAAATAAGCAGACGCCTACACCAATTCTCAGACCGAACCAACAAGAAAAGAAAGGGTAACACCACGTACATTTGGACTTCCAGAGGAAGGCTCCATAAAGGGCTCAAGACAGGCGGGTGCTGTGTGATGTTCTGGATTAATAGCAGGTTTGAAACGAGCTGTGGAATGCTGATGGGGTAATAACGTAGCCGCGACCATGTGTCCGGTGGCAAGCGAAGTACGAAAGTTGTAATAACTGCCAGAATCGAGAGCGGGTAAATTCGGAAGGCACGGCGTACGTAAAAGCGGGTCGCGAACATCGGCTCCAAAGCCGTCCGGTCCATAGACAGCATCAATACGAGGCTCGTGTGAAGAAAGAAGATAATTACGCCTAATCGGCCAAGCGCCACAATAAAGTCGTACGCAGCAAGCCGGCTTCCACCGATAGAATAGATAATATGTGACACAAATACGGCAAGAATGGCCGATGAACGAAGTACATCCAGATTGGTTGACGTTCGCATTCAGCTTTCCTCATCTACGAAAGTGTACACCGTATGCGTTCCGGTAGCCCATGGATCGCTGACCTTCTTTAACCAATACTGACAACACAAACATGTCGGCATGCGGCAGAGAAGCAGCCTTTCAAGGCAGGATCAGTAACAAGACTGGAAATGACACAGCGGCCAGTTCTTATCACGCTTGAGACTCCAAAAAAGTTGCTTGTCGAGTTTTTGACACGGAAAGGAAGCGTACTCGATACTTTAATCGAGTCGTTTCAGTAGTAGCACATCCGCCGTAGGCGGCCAACGCGCATAAAGGAAGAGTCAATTCCATGAAGCTCCCTCGACACGCAGAAATCTGGCTTATGCCGTATTTGAGGGACCGCCTGCGGAAGAGCACGCGGCCTGCAAAGCCGAAGCGCGCCTGGGTTGCTATTACCGATCACTACGAGCCGCTAGGCATGGGTGCATCGGTTGAAACCGCACTCGGGCGCGTCGCGCGGTGGCGCGACAAGTGGCCACGGATCGCCGGAGACGCCCCCTTGGACGCTACTGGTCAATGCCCACAGTACAGCTTCTTTTACCCGCAGGAGGAGTACCGGCGCGATCTGCTCGACGGCATTGCTGAGATAGTCCGCCTGGGCGTCGGCGACGTGGAAGTACACCTGCATCACGACAAAGAACAGCGCGACTCCTTCATCCGGAAAGTAACTGATTTCTGTCGCCGTCTAACGGACGACCACGGCCTGCTTCGCCGGTTGGATGGCCGCACTGTCTTCGGCTTTATCCATGGCAATTGGGCGCTTGACAACTCGCGCCCGGACGGCAAGTGGTGCGG